>Ga0256406_1000911_pt1 | contig 50351 bp, 33 predicted proteins | sample RumenRJG_03DNA_FD_185986 | JGI IMG/M metagenome (GOLD analysis project Ga0256406, IMG submission 185986) | Bovine rumen microbial communities from Lethbridge, Alberta, Canada - RJG_03 | ecosystem: Host-associated > Mammals > Digestive system > Stomach > Rumen | place: Canada: Alberta | collected...
GGGGGTGTTATACGATCATATCTGTTAGGACATGGCAAAAAGCCAGTTTGAACAAGAGAAATCGCATTCTGGGCGGTTTTGACCGCAATGCCCTGAGACTATTAGTAAGGTTGCGGAATTGAGGTTCTTGTTGATATTGTGACAGTGTCTTTCATAAACTCAGGGTTATTTGTTTCCTGTGTGTTTGTTTAGCTTTTCTTACATCTCAGCGTTATGACGTTTATTTCCGGCCAGGCTCCGAATCGGAATGGGACTGTGCCGCCAATGCCGGTTGAGACATAAAGCATAGAGTCGCCTTCGGTGTATTTGCCTCCCCATTCGTTGTAAGCCCATTTCGACGGCGAGAACTTTCCTATCTTCAGCTGTCCGGCATGTGTGTGCCCGCTTAGCGTCAGGGCAATGTCAGTCTTGTTGAGTACGCCACGGCGCCAGTGCGAAGGGTCGTGGCTCAGCAGTATCTTGAACATTCCGTCGGGCAGGTCGCCAATAGCTTCCTTGAGGTTTCCGTAGTCAGGAAACGGCGGCTTGGAGATGTTCTCCACGCCGATAATCGCTATCGACTCACTGATGTTCTGACCGCCATCCTGCCGGAGTCTGCCGATGGTTACGTGGGCATTGTCGAGCATTTGCCATCCCATCTTTGCTTCCAGATAGTGCAGGATGTTCTGGTTGCGCTTTTCGTATTCCTCTGAATGGTCCTGGCCGTATTCGCAGTAGTCATGGTTGCCCATTATGCTGTATATGCCATCCTTTGACTTCATCTTTGATAAGTCAGCCATGAACGGTCGTGCCTCATCGGCACGTACGTTGACAAGGTCGCCGGTGAAGACTATCAGGTCGGCATTCTGCTCGTTGACTTGCTTGACAAGTTTCTTGATGAACGACGGGTTTGCCTTGAATGTACCTATGTGCAGGTCGCTCAGTTGCAATATGCGGTAGCCATCAAACGACTTCGGGAGTAGCTTCGACGTACAGATCGCGTTCTTGACAACTATCCGCCGCCATCCGAAGAAGAATCCGTAGACGAACACTAATACCAGAGCCGCTGACAGAGCCAGCGCTATCCACGGACTGACTATGAACTGGATGAGGGTAAACAACAGCTTAGGCAACGCCACGCAAAGAACTAGTCCGATAAACAATCGTATCGAAGTGTTGTGCCATATCTCTCGGTTGGCAAGAACAAAGCAAGCCAGCGTCAGCACGGTAGGTATCCACCATGCTATCTTAAGCCATACTATTCCCAGCGGATAAATGTATTCTGCTGCAATGTAAATGTCGGGTACAAGCAGAAGAACGACAAATATAACCGTGAAAAAAATCATGTTCTTAGCCATAGTAGTCAAGATTTGAGATTTTAACACTGCAAATTTACAAAAAATATCCGTTATTTCTTTCGTCACATTGATTTTTTTACTATCTTCGCAACATAATTATCAACTATCTGTCACCAAAACTAACCATTATGAGCAGAGCCACTCTTCTGTCGCTGGCCATAGCCGTCATGCCGCTATCGGTGTCGGCTCAGCATATTACTATAACCCCAGCTACGTCTGTCATCGCCGACAGCCTTAATGTTCCTTTGCGTACCGGTTCGGCTGATGTCATCGGCGAAGGCCGCATGAACAAAGGTCTTGTCATCAATTCACTCGATGCAATCACCGGTCAGGCAGCCGGTGTGACTGTCACTACGGGTGAGAACCGTATGGCAATGATTAACAGTGTACGTGTTCGTGGTACTACTTCTCTGACGGGAGGAAACGACCCGCTCGTTATCATTGACGGAGTATACAGTGATTTGGCAACTCTCTCGGCTATATATCCGGCAGATATTGAGAGTTTTGCCATCCTTAAGAATGCCGCAGAGACAGCACCTTACGGTAGCCGTGGTGCGTCGGGTGTCATCCAAGTGACTACCAAGCGTGGTCATTCAGGACGGTTTAGTATTTCGTACGATGGCAATATCGGTTTCGAATCAGTATATAAGAATATAGAGATGCTCGACAGAAACGGTTATCTGTCGACGGCAAAACGGCTTGGTCTTTATGCCAATGACGGCGGCTATGACACTGATTTTCCTGATGCCATCACCCGCACGGGCTTCGTGACAAACCACCATATAGCTTTCAGTGGCGGTACTGACGAACAGAACTACCGTGCTTCTATCGGTGTTATGGATCATAATACCGTCTTAAAGAACAACTCCTACAGTAATTTCGCTGCAAAGGTCGACCTTATGCAGAAGGCTTTCGACGACCACCTGACCATTGACCTCGGCGTTTTCGGCTCTTCACAGTCGAATAAGAACATCTTTGATGTACAGAAATTATTCTATTCGGCAGCTACACAGAATCCAACTTTCCCTGACCATATTAATTCTTCCGGTGGTTGGGATAGGAATACCACTGCTTCACAGATTACTCCGCCAAATGCTCTTCAGGCTGAGAAGAATGACAATCGCAACCAAAACTTTGGCTCGCATCTTCGCCTGACGGCTGACCTCGGTTATGGACTGACGGCTCAGGCTTTCGGCGCTTATACATATAATAGTAATGAAAATGCCCAGTTCGCTCCAACATGGGTATGGGCTCAAGGTCAGGCATGGCGTGGCGAGACAAAGCAGGAAACATGGCTTGGCAACCTCTCGTTAAGTTATCATCACAATTGGAATAACAAACATAATCTTAAGTTGACCGCACTTACCGAGTATGAAGCTACAAAGACTCGAGGCTTCTGGACATCGGTAAAGGGGTTCACGACAAATACTCTCGGCTATAACAACCTTGCCGGAGCTGTAACTGTACCATACGGTCTTACGGGCTCAAGCTATGACAACCCAAAGCTCCTGTCATTCATGGTCGGGGCTGAGTACACTTTCCTCGACCGTTATACCATTAACGCCAACGCCCGTGTCGATGGTTCGTCAATGGTCAGCAAAGACAACCGGTGGGGATTCTTCCCTTCTGTCTCTTTGTCGTGGGATGTAATGAAGGAAAAATTCATGCAGGAACAGCGGATCTTCTCCCGTTTGTTACTCCGTACAGGCTATGGTCTGACAGGAAACCTCGGAGCAATATCGTCTTACAACTCTTTGAATATGCTTCGACCTGACGGTGCTGTGCCATGGAATGGTTCGGCTGCAGTGACATACTCGTTAAACCATAATGTCAACCCTGATTTGAAATGGGAGACACGTGGAACCTTCAATATAGGAGCTGACATGGGCTTCTGGCACGATAGGCTTATTGTTACGGCAGAGTATTACTACTCCCGTACTTGGGACATGCTCTACGATTATGACGTGCCTGTTCCGCCGTTTACTTACGACAAGCTCCTTGCCAACCTTGGTAAGATGTCTAACCAAGGATTCGAAATCGGTGCAAGTATTACGCCGATACAGAAGCGTGACATGGAACTTGATATAAGCATGAACATGTCTTTCCAGAAGAACAAACTTATCTCTCTGAGTGGTAACTACGAAGGAACATATCTTACTGCCGCAGACGTTACTTCTATCGGTAGCCTTAATGGTGCCGGATTCCATGGTGGCAACAACAATATCCTCTATCAGATTGTAGGTGAGTCGCTTGGAGTCTTCTATTTGCCTCATTGCACTGGATTGACAAAGAATGCGGACGGAACTTACAGCTATGCCATTGCAGACCTTGATGGTAATGGTCGTGTGAATATTGAGGATGGCGGCGACCGCTACATCGCCGGACAGGCTACACCGAAGATGTTCCTCGGTACGAATATCAGTTTCCGGTATAAGGACTTCGACATTACTATGCAGATGAATGGTGCTTTCGGTCATAAGATATATAACGGAACAGCACTGACATACATGAATATGAGCTCATTCCCCGACTACAACGTTATGAAAGAAGCTCCCGGTCAGAACATCTACGACCAAACGGCTACTGACTTCTGGCTGGAGAAAGGCGACTATCTCAATATCGATTATCTCACGGTCGGTTGGAATGTCCCACTCAGCAAGAAGGCACGCTATATCTCTTCCCTGCGTTTTTCAGCATCTGTCAACAACCTCGCAACCATTACTTCGTATAGTGGCTTGACTCCGCTTATTAACAGCAGTGTTGTAGACAGTACCCTGGGTATTGACGACAAGCGAAGCTATCCACCTTACAGAACATTCAGCCTTGGGGTAAGTATAGGATTCTAATAATTAGAAATTAGAAATTAGAAATTAGAAATTAGAAATAAAACATAAGACGACAATGAAATCAATATATCATCCATATCATCTTTTAAGTAATCAAAAGCCTCCCTTTGGGGGATGTTTGGTGGGGACTTCCCGATTGGCGGGGATTAGAATTCCTTTTATCTTTCTTTTTCTATTATCCCTATCCTTTACTTCCTGCCTCGACGAGAGCCCACGTGACCGAATAGATGAGGAAGAAGCTTACGGAACAGCCGACAAACTACTGTTGAATACCGTAGGAACACTCTACAACTACATCGGTGGCAATGCGGAAAGTCAGGGGTTGCAAGGAACATTCCGTGGCGTTTACGATTATAACACGTTTACCACCGATGAGGCTATGCTGCCTACACGTGGCGGCGACTGGTATGACGGCGGGTTCTGGCAATCTCTTTATAAGCATACTTGGACATCGAGCGATAACTCGCTTTACAACACATGGACTTACCTCTATAAGGTTGTGATGATGTGCAATAACTCACTGAATATTCTCCAGCAACGTCATTCCCTGCTCTCAGGAGAGCAATTTGACGAGGCGGTTGCGGAGGTGCGTGGTGTCCGTGCCATGTATTATTATTACCTAATGGATATGTTCGGACGTGTGCCATTAATCACAGAGAGTAGTGTCAGTGTTGACAATGTGAAGCAGAGCGAGCGCAGCGACGTGCTCAAATTCGTATATGACGAACTTTCATCCGTTGCCCCATTGCTTCCTGATGTCCACAGCAACTTGCAGAACGACTATTACGGACGTTTCACTCGTCCGGTGGCTTATTTCCTTTTGGCAAAGCTGTCGCTTAATGCCGAGGTATATGACGATGATGATTGGACTGATGGCGTACGTCCTGATGGTAAGAATATACAACTGGCTGTCGACGGACAACAGCTTAATGCATGGAAAGCTTGCCAGGCATGGTGTGACAAGATTACGGCAGAAGGCTATACATTGGAAAAAGACTATGCGTCGAACTTTGCCGTACACAACGAGACAAGCAATGAGAATATCTTCACCATACCTATGGACAAGTATCTCTATGCCAACCAGTTCCAGTATCTTTTCCGTAGCCGTCATTACAACCACGGCTCAGCTATCGGTCAAGATTCGGAGAATGGTAGCTGCGCAACACTCTCAACCGTACATACTTACGGCTATGGCACACCGGATGTCGATGCCCGTTATGCCATAAACTTCTACAGCGATACACTATATGTTGATGGAAAGATTGTCCGGCTTGATGATGGCTCGCCATTGGTTTACATGCCGCTGGCAGTGAAACTTGACCTTACCGGTGACCCATACGAGAAGACTGCAGGAGCCAGAATGTCGAAATATGCCATTGACCGTGAAGCTTATTCCGACGGAAAATTACAAGGAAATGATATTGTCCTGTTCCGTTATGCCGATGTCGTTCTGATGAAAGCAGAGGCAAAAGTCCGTAATGGCGAAGACGGATCTGCCGAACTCAACGCTGTCCGCTCTCGTGTTGGTATGCCATCGCGCACTGCAACGTTGCAAAACATCCTTGACGAGCGTCTTATGGAATTAATGTGGGAAGGCTGGCGTCGTAATGACCTTGTCCGTTTCGGACTCTTCAACAAGGCTTACGACCAACGTACTCCTATTGATAATGAACAGACCGGATTCACAACAGTCTTTCCTATTCCGTCAGATGCCATTGACCATAACGGGAATCTGACTCAGAATAAGGGATACTAAGAAAGAAATAATTCAAATCCCCACCAAAAGAAAAAATCCCCACCAAAAGAAAATTCAAATCCCCACCAAGCCTCCCCCAAAGGGAGGCTTGGTGGGGATTTGAATTTGATATTACTTATTCATCCTCTGCAAACAGCGGATCCTCCGGCATAACCATCACAGGCTTCTGCTCGGCAGCCTTGATGATATTCTCTGGAACATACTTCTTGTTGACAACAAGGCGGAACATGTATTCATTAAACCAGCGGTTGGTCATGATGAGACAGCCGTTGACGCCATAGCTAGGGCCCCATGAGTTCTCGACCTTCCATTTGATAGGGTTGCCATTGTCGTCAAGATCGACGGCAGTCAGGGTCATGGCGTGAGTAGAACCACTGTCGAAAGTACGGATGCGGTCGGCTTTGTCCATAGGGAATGTTGTCCCGAAGAGAGCGCCGTAATCATAGTTCTCGGTGTCGAGATAGCCACGCTTGCGGTCGAACTGCTTGCCGACGTCATAGCTAGAGTACATCTTTGCGCTGTCCTTCAGTGAGGCGATAGCCAGTTTCGCAATATCCTCCATCGGCAGGTTGATGTATTTCCAGTTGTGACCGTCGTAAGTATGACGGTCATATTCCACCTCGTAAGTCTTGTAATACTCACGGCGAGGGTCGTTCATAGCCATAATGAAAGTACCGTTCAGAGGGTGTCCGACTGTAGCATTGTAGAACTCCTTCGGCGTGTAAGTCTTTGGCTTGCCTATCTGCTTCCCGTTCTTGTCTTTGAAAGCATACTGGAACGATTTTACCGGCTCACCGATAGTAAGCGCAAGTATATGGTAGATGGTTCCAAGCATAGCCGTCTTACGCTCCTTAAGTTTCGCAGCTGAAGCCTTCTGAGCTACCATCTTGCGCAGCTCCAGTCCATACTCACGCAGTTTCGACGATACCAGCCGAGCCATCCGTGATGTATTGTCGGCAGAATAAGTCTCCGGCATGACTTCCATTGGCACCAGTCCGTACTTCTCGCCGAGGTCGGCAACACCACAGAACGTTCCACCGTCGTTGATAGGATTCTTGAAGAAGAACATCACCCGCTCGTCGTCCATAGGCTTGTTGGCGCAGTCGATGACTCCCTGAAGGAAAAGATTCGCCTTCTCGAGTTGGTCATAAAAGAACACGTAAGCCTGTGAATACTCAACTCTCATGGTATCCTTATGCTCACGGGCGAAGTTTGCCCTCAGGACATTCAGTCCCGAGAAAAGCCAGCAACGTCCGCTCGACTTTTGGTCGTGAATGCTCTGTGACGGAGTTTCAATGCTGAAATACTTGTCAACGGGACCGGCATTCTTGAAGTTCTTGGCAAGGTCGTCGATAGAGTTCTGCGCAATGGCATTCTCTATGGCATGGCTACTGCCTGCAGGTGTGCCCACTTGCTCTATCTTCTCAAGCATCTTTGAGTCTATTCCACCGCCTTTTGTCGTCTGTGCCTGGACGGCCGTCGTTGCGCAAAACATCAGACACGCAGCGGCTCCAAGTCGAATTGTCTCTTTGTAAGTCATATAAAAAAGTTTAGTTATCGTTTCGCCAACAAAGTTAGTGATAAATTACAAAATAATCGTCTTATTGGGCTATAAACTTCAAAAATCAAGTTAACAGGTCAATTAAAAGGAAGAAATCGAGGAATAAGTGCTAAAATAGGGAAATTCCCCAAACTATTAGGGATTTAGTACTTGCAAGGTTAGAATATAATCTTTATCTTTGCACATTGAAATAAAAGGCAAAGAGTTATGAAAAAAGGTATTATATATTTGGCAGCCTGCGCATTACTTTTGAGCAGTTGCGATACGTATACCGGCGCCGGCGCTTACGCCGGCGCAACATTCGGCAGTATCCTAGGCTCCGCTATTGGCGGTATCTCCGGCGGACCACGTGGCTCCGACATCGGAACCATCGTAGGAATGGCTGGTGGTGCGGCAGTAGGCGCAGCTATCGGACAGCAAGCCGATCAGGCTCAGACTCAGAAGGTTCACGACCATTACGAGCGTATACAGCAGAACCGGGAGCGCGGCTACAATCCTTACGACCACAGCAACCAGGCTTACAACCAAGGCTATCAGGACAATAGCAGTACCGACGACGCTTACAACTTCAGCGGCAGTACCGACCAGACGCAGAGTGAGGACCAGAGTGGATTTGACTCTACAAACTCCGGCGACGACCGCATAACATTCTCTCCGTCGGACAGCACTGACAGCTACAGCGCATCAAAGCCTACAACCGTAGTGCCTAATGGCGAGTCTCACTTTGAGGTTATTCCACAGGGAGTTACTTACACTCCGAATATCGAGATAGCCAATCCTCGGTTTGTCGATGCCAACAAGGACGGATACCTGAACCGTGGCGAGGATGCCAAGGTAACGTTCGAGGTATACAACCGTGGCAAACAGACCTTGTTCAATGTTATCCCGTCGGTTATTGAGACATCCCATAACCGCCATATCCGCATTACTCCGAGCATTATTGTCGAGAGCTTGCAGCCGGGGCAGGGCATTGTTTACACTGCTTTCGTTAAGGCTGACAAGAAACTTGGCGATGGTAACGCCAAATTCGCCCTTGCCGTGCTCCAGGGAAAGAAGAGCATCAGCAAGGTAACGGAATTCAACGTTAGTACAAAGAAATAATCTCTCTCAGGAACCACCTATTTCACGAGGTGGCTCTTGAGCCATACATAATGCCCATATTCGGTATCATCACTAGTCCAGTGTTCGTTTATGGGCGTTATCAGACTTTCCTTAGGACAGGAAAGCGTATTCCATACGGCATAACTTGTTGTCGGCGGACATGTTATGTCATTGTATCCCCAAGTCATATAAACCGGGCATGCCACGTGGCGTGCGAAGTTTACAACGTCGAAATAAGCCAATGTATTTATATTATTAGGAGTCAGCAGTCCCTTGGTCTTGTCGAAATGAGGGTAGCCCCCGGTGCGTCCTTTCTCGACGTATGCCGCCATGTCGCTCAGTGCGGGATGGTTGACAATACACTGAGTAACCCGCTTGTCAAGAGCCGCGGCGACTATCGACAGAGCACCGCCCTGACTACCGCCTTGCACAGCAAGGTTCTTTCCGTCCCATTCCGGCAGTGACGTCAGCAAGTCGAGGCAGCGTACAAGTCCCATGTAGACATGCTTCATGTAGTAACGGTCACGGTTGTCTATGCCGTCTTCCAGATAGCCCGTGCCACTACTGTTGAAGGCGCGGCTTATGTCGTTGAAGTCGTCCTGCGAGAGCCGCGGGTCCAATCCGTGAATCTCAATCTCCAGACGGATGAATCCATTCTCGGCATAATACTTATGGCGCAAAGGCTCCTTGATGGTCTTCACTCCCGCTCCCGGAGGGCAGAGCACGGCAGGACAGCCTTTAGCCTGGGCGTTCTTAGGAATGAACAGATAGCCGTACATGCTGTAGCTCTTGTATGTATTGAGCTTTATGAGCCAGCAGTCAATCTTGTCGGTGCAGTATTCCTTTGCCAGTTCACGGGTGTACTTCAGCGGCTTGCGGTGCATGTCTGCTATAGCATCGTCCCAGAACTTCCGGAAGTCGGCAGGCTCTTTGGTGTACGGGCGTATCTTCTCTGGCGAGAAACCGATCTTTATGTGGTGCTCGTAGGTCTTTCCGTCAATGTCTATTGACATATTGATGTCGCGGAATCCCGGTGTAGTGCTTGTTCCGGCGTTTATGACGCCACGTCCGTTCTTCAGCTCTATTGACCCCGAAGTGTCAGGACTGAGCATATCGTTGGCAATGGTGTAGCGGAGTTTCCCGCTGCGCGGAATGCCGTACTTGTAGAACTCAACGCTAATCTTCGCTTTCTCTCCGGTTTTGTAGAGCCAGTTGTCGTGGTCGGGAACCGTGACAAACAGATAGTCGCTTCGGTACGGGTAGTTCTCCGCACCGCCGTTTGTCAGGCATGTAAGTAAAATGGTCAATACCAGTAATACTTTCTTCATTTTTTTGATAGTTATAGTTTTAGTAGATTTCAATGTCAATCCCTGTCGACCGGCAGTCCGTTGCTGTAATAATGAACGCCGTCGGTGGCTGTTCCGCTGCCTTTGTATTTGAATTGGTTGATGCCCCAAGCGTCACTTATGACCTTGCCTTTGTAGTAGGCGTGGTGCTTGTCGGCTCCATACTCGCCACCGACATATTTGAATGTAGCCGCATCGGCATGCTTCACCGGTTTGCCATCGTAAGTTACTTTTCCGTCGGCAATGGCGTATCTGTTTTTCACTTCGTCAACACCTAGCAGACGGTCGAGTAGGGTATTGTTGTCCTCGTCTTCGTCGGCTGTCTTTTCCGTGACGGCAGGCTCTTGCTTGTCGGAAATCTCTTTCGCATTGTTTGAAGGGTTTTCTTCCTTGCTGTCAATGACGGAGAATGTCTTAGGATCGACAAACTCCAATATCCTTCCTGATTTATAAACGTGAGACTTGTCCTTAGCAAATCCGTGACTAAGAACGGTGAATGTAGATACATCGGCATCCTTCATCAGCGAGTCGTTGAACGATACGAAATTCTTGCCAACGAAATAGCCGTCGGTTGTCTGCGCATGGCAACCCATACTTATGATAAATGCCGCTACAGCAAAAAATAATCTTGATTTCATAGACATATAGTTGTTATCCCTGCAATTAGTCGAACAGGCTGGTGACACCATTCTTCACCTTGTCGAAGAAGTTGCTCCATGAACTGCCGCTCTCCTTCTTCTGTTGCTGGTTGTTCTGCTGGCTGCTGTTGCCACGACGGTTTGCCTGCTGGGCGTTGTGCCTGTTACTCCTCTGGCTGACAGCCCGCTTCTGTGTCTGGTTGTTCTTCCTCGTGCTGGTATTCACCTTCCTTGGCAAACGCTTAGGCTTAGGGTCAGTGTTGACCTTCTCCCATTCAGGAATGTATTCATAGCAGACACCTGCGCCGCCATATTCCATCTTCGGCAGCTCCTCAACAGCCGGGCTGTTGTACGGAACCGGCAGGTCGTCTGGCAGAATCTCTATCTGTACCATAGCCACTCCCGAACGGAGCGTGCCAAGCCGCCGGGCTGCGCCATACGAAAGGTCGATGACACGTCCACGAACATACGGACCGCGGTCGGTGACTTTCACGATGACCTGCTGTCCGTTGATAGGATTCGTTACTCTCAGACGCGTGCCGAACGGCAGTGTCCTATGGGCACACGTCAGGCTGTCACGGTTGTATCGCTGACCGTTAGCCATAATACGACCGTGAAGATTATTGCTGTAATAAGAAGCTCTACCGTCCATGTGGACGTTCTGTGCATGAACGGTAAAGCTCAATAGTATTGTCAGTATCGCTACTGTCAGATATATTAGTTTCCTCATATTTCATAATTCAAAATTCAAAGCTCAAAATCCAAAATTATGACAACCATGTCAAAAATCTATTCCGATTGAACAACAGAGTAATCATAATTTTGAATTTTGCATTTTGAATTTTGCATTCCCTTAAACGATGCCCTGCGCAAGCATAGCCTTAGCCACCTTCATGAATCCGGCGACATTGGCACCGCGGACGTAGTCGATGTATCCGTCGGGTTGTGTGCCATACTTTACGCATTGCTCGTGTATCGACTGCATGATGTAGTGCAGCCGCTGGTCTACCTCGTCGGCACTCCAGTGCAGGCGCATGATGTTTTGCGACATCTCCAGTCCGCTTGTTGCCACTCCACCGGCGTTGACAGCCTTGCCCGGCGCAAACAGCTGGCGTGCGTTGACGAACTTCTCGACAGCCTCGGCGGTGCAGCCCATGTTGCTGACCTCGGCTACGCAAACCGGATGCTGGGCAAGTATCTTGTCGGCATCATCGCCGTTGAGCTCGTTCTGAGTAGCGCATGTCAGATAGATGTCTGCCTTCTGCTCCCATGGCTTCTTGCCTGCATAGAATGTAGCTCCGGGGAATTTCTCTACGTAAGGCTGGCAAACATCATTGCCGCTCTCACGGAGCTCCAGCAGATAGTCGATTTTCTCGCCGTTGACACCGTCAGGGTCGTAGACGTATCCGTCAGGTCCGCTTATGGTGATGACCTTTGCGCCCAGTTGTGTTGCCTTCTTGACGGCACCCCACGCCACGTTGCCGAATCCGCTCAGGGCGATGGTCTTGCCGTTGAGGTCGATGCCGCGTGTGTCGAGCATGTGATGTACGAAGTAGAGAGCTCCGTAGCCGGTAGCTTCCGGACGCAGAATGCTTCCGCCGTATTCCAGTCCCTTGCCCGTGAGGGTAGCGCCCTGGAACATACTTGTCAGACGCTTGTACTCGCCGAAGAGGAATCCTATCTCACGTCCGCCGACACCGATGTCGCCGGCAGGAATATCCATTTCCGGTCCTACATATTTATACAGCTCCTGCATGAAGCTCTGGCAGAAACGCATAATCTCGGCGTTGCTCTTGCCGCGAGGCGAGAAGTCAGAGCCTCCCTTGCCACCGCCCATAGGCAGAGTGGTAAGCGCATTCTTGAATGTCTGCTCGAATCCGAGGAATTTCAGTATCGACAAGTTGACTGAAGCGTGGAAGCGAAGTCCGCCCTTGTACGGACCTATAGCTGAGTTGAACTGTACGCGATAGCCGAGGTTCACCTGGACTTCGCCCTTGTCGTCAACCCACGGAACACGGAAGGTGATGATTCTCTCCGGCTCGACGAGACGCTCCATTATCTTGGCTTTCTCGAATTCTGGGTGCTGATTATATACATCTTTTACAGAGAGCAGCACTTCACGCACGGCCTGCAAGTACTCTGACTCGCCCGGGTGTTTCTGCTCCAATGCTGACATGATTTTCTCGACTTCCATAGTAATGTCGGTTTAAGTTTAATTCGGTTTTTGTTAGTTGATATGCAAATTTATCTCCTTTTCCCGAAATTTCCAAATAAAGCAAGTTGAATTTTGTTAAAAAACAGCTCAATAAGAAAATGGAAACACATTAATAGACTGATTTTTCAGCCACAAATTTCCCTGTTCTGTATAACTAATTGTAACTTATTGATAATCAAACTGTTATTTGGGGTATAAAAAGTCGGTTTGTAAAAGATACCCAATTACGTTGTAAAAGATACCCGATTAGGAGCTAAAAGATGCCGAATCAGGAGCTAAAACGGTATCTTTTACAAAATAAAACACGAAAGGCACTACCCTCAACGGGCAGTGCCTTCATACAAAAACATGTGCAAATATGATTAAATGGCTAATTTATTACTGCAGTGGGTACTCGTCGAAAGCGTAGAGCACTGTCGTCAGATAACGCTCACCGGTATCAGGGAGCAGTGTGACGACTGTCTTGCCCTTGTTCTCAGGACGCTTTGCAATTTCGGTAGCTGCGAAAGCTGCTGCGCCTGAAGAGATACCTACCAGCAGTCCGTCCTTCTGTGCAAGCTGGCGACCTGCGAGGATAGCCTGGTCGTTCTCGACATCGAATACCTCGTCGATGAGGTTGGCATCGTAAGTCTTTGGAACGAATCCGGCGCCGATACCCTGAATCTTGTGAGGACCGCTCTTGCCGCCCTTCAGTACAGGTGATGTTGCTGGCTCAACGGCTACAATCTTCACGTTAGGATTCTTCTCCTTCAGGTACTTGGCTACACCGCTGATGGTTCCGCCGGTACCAACACCTGCTACGAAGATGTCAACCTTGCCGTCGGTGTCTTCCCAGATCTCCTTACCGGTAGTCTCGTAGTGCTTCTGTGGGTTGGCAGGGTTCTCGAACTGCTCCAGGATTACTGCTCCTGGGATGGTCTTGCGGAGTTCCTCGGCAGCCTTGATAGCACCTGGCATACCGTCCTTACCGCTTGTCAGCTTGACCTGTGCACCGTAAGCCTTTACAAGGTTGCGGCGCTCAACGCTCATCGTCTCCGGCATGGTCAGGATAAGCTTGTAGCCCTTGACTGCTGAAACAAGTGCCAGTCCTACGCCTGTGTTTCCACTTGTCGGTTCGATGATGGTGGCTCCCGGCTTCAGTGTGCCGTCCTTCTCGGCGGCTTCAATCATTGCGAGTGCAATACGATCCTTGACGCTGCCACCTGGGTTGAAGTACTCGACTTTAGCTATGACGGGCTTGTCGAGACCTTTTGACTCTGAATATTTCTCGAGTTCTACTAATGGGGTGTTGCCGATTAAGTCGGTTATTTTCTTTGCTATTTTTGCCATAACTTTGACCTCTCAATGCCTCCCCCGGTGGGGAGGTGTGTCGAAATTGATTCGTGGCGGAGAGGCTTCGCCTTTTAAATGTTATACTTTAGATACTGTTTTACTTATTACTGTGGGAGAAGTTTTACTTCTCGTTCTTTACTGCCTCGAATGCCTGGTCGAGGTCGTCGATGAGGTCCTGATAGTACTCTGTACCGATGCTCAGGCGAATTGTTCCGTCGTAGATTCCCTGCTCGGAAGCTTCCTCGTCGCTGAGCTCAGAGTGAGTTGTGCTCTTCGGGTGAACGACCAGTGACTTCACGTCGGCTACGTTGGCGAGGTCGGAGAATATCTTCAGATGGTCGATGAAGTCCCATGCCTTCTGCTGTGAACCGTCTATCTCGAAGGTGAAAATTGAGCCTCCGCCATTCGGGAAGTAACGCTCGTAGAGGTAGTGGTTTGGATGGTCTGGCAGCGATGGGTGGTTGATCTTCTTCACCTGTGGCTGAGTCTTCAGATAGTCGATGACCTTCAGCGTGTTGAACACGTGGCGCTCTACACGAAGTGACAGAGTTTCAAGTCCCTGAAGCAGAACCCATGCGTTGAACGGAGAGATACAAGCACCCTCGTCGCGGAGAATCAGTGCACGTACTCTGGTAACGAACGGTGCTGGCAACTTGCCGAAGACGAGCCCGTGATAAGATGGGTCCGGATTGGTGAATCCCGGGAACTTGTCGTTCTGGAAGTAGTCGAACTTGCCACCGTCAACGATTACACCACCGAGTGAGCTTCCGTGACCGCCGATGAACTTTGTTGCTGAGTGGACGACGATGTCGGCTCCGTGCTCCAGCGGGCGGATGAGGTAAGGTGTGCCGAACGTGTTGTCGATGACCAATGGAATTCCGTGTTTGTGTGCGATGGCAGCTGAACGCTCAATATCTGAGATATTTGAGTTAGGGTTGCCTAGGGTCTCGATGTAAACGAGTTTTGTGTTTGGTTTGATGGCTGCCTCAAGAGCATCGTAGTCGTCAGGATTGACGAATGTGGTGTCGATGCCGTATCTTGAGAGTGTGTGCTTCAGCAGGTTGTATGTTCCACCGTATATAGTGTCTGTTGCTACAACGTGGTCGCCTGCATAAGCGAGGTTTGTTATTGCGTAGGTAACGGCTGCTGCACCTGATGCTACTGCCAGTCCGCCTACTCCTCCTTCTAGGGCGGCAACTCTGTCCTCGAATACGCCCTGAGTTGTGTTGGTCAGTCGGCCGTAGATGTTGCCCGGATCTTTCAGATGGAAGCGGTCGCTGGCGTGCTGGGCGTTATGGAATACGTATGATGTTGTCTGATATATTGGCACCGCCCGGGAGTCAGTTGCCGGGTCGGCTTGCTCTTGTCCTACATGCAGTTGGAGTGTCTCGAAGTGATACTTTTTTTCGTTTGCCATAATTGTTTCTTTTTAATTCAAAATTCAAAGCTCAATATCCAAAATCGTTATCCTTGTGGTTGGATGTCTTGAATTGAATTTGTATTGTTCTTTAACTGAGTGCAAAGGTACGGCGATTTTCGCACTCCCGAAATACCACATTAGGGGCATTTCGACTACCACGAATGTGGTATTTGGGCGTTTTTGGTATGTTTTAAGTGGATTTATTGGTTGTCTATATGCCTTTTTAGGCTAAAAAAGTCGTGGGAAAATTTGGAATTGGAGATAATGTTTGCTACATTTGCAATGTATATCTAAACAATGACTACTATGCAGAAATACGCCGACTATATAGTTCAGATTGAGATTGATTCCCTTTGGAGCGGACGCAAACACATCAAATGGAATCTCGACAGGAAGGTGAATATCCTCAGCGGTATCAACGGTGAGGGCAAGAGCACTATATTAAATAAGGTGGTGAAAAGTATCAGCCATAACGGCGACATTTCCAGCCATGCACTGAAGGGCGTTCGTCTGACTGTGTCGCCGAAGGATGCCAGCCGCATCAGGTTTGATATGATTCGCTCTTTCGACCGGCCGCTTATCAATACTGAGGCGATAAGCAATCTGGATATTTCCCTTGCCACTGAGCTCGACTGGCAGCTATATAAACTGCAAAGGAAGTACCTCGACTATCAGGTGAACATCGGCAACCGCATAATTCAGGTGTTGCAGAGCGGTGCGCCGGATGCTGCTGAGCAGGCTCAGAAAATATCGGAGCCGAAGAAGAAGTTCCAGGATATTATGGATGATCTCTTTACTTACACTGGCAAAAAGATTATCCGGACGGAGAATGAGATTCGTTTCTCGCAGATAGGGGAGACGCTTGTGCCTTATCAGTTGTCGAGTGGTGAGAAGCAGATTCTTGCCATTCTGCTTACCGTGCTCGTCGAGGACAACAAGAACTATGTCCTTTTTATGGATGAGCCGGAGGTTAGCTTGCATGTCGACTGGCAGAAACGGCTCATCGACCTTATCCTTGAGCTGAACCCGAATGTGCAGATTATCCTCACGACCCACAGCCCGGCTGTCATCATGAATGGCTGGGTTGACCATGTGACGGAGGTGAGTGAGATAACGGACAAATAAATTTTAATTCAAAATTCAAAATTATGATTCCTTTGCTAAAACGAGGAATCCTAAGACTTTACAGAACATATCATAATTTTGAATTTAGAATTTAGAATTTTGAATTATAATCTATGCGTCGACTAAAGGACAATATATCATCAGATTATGTCAGTGCGGCCAACCGGCTGAACGGACGGAAGGCGAGGAAGAGAATCGTGGCTTACGTTGAGGCTTACGACGACATCTTCTTCTGGAGAACTGTGCTCAGCGAGTTCGAGAATGATAAAGTGTACTTTGAGGTTATGCTTCCTACCCGTGGCAATCTGACAAAGGGTAAGAAAAGCGCACTGATGAGTCTGTTGAAGGCTAAAGTCGGCGATTCGATGATTGCTTGCGTTGATGCTGACTACGATTATTTGCTGCAGGGCGTAACGGCAGTGTCGAAGGAGATAAATGAGAATCCGTACGTCTTCCACACATACGTCTATGCCATAGAAAACTATCAATGCTATGCGCCGAGCCTTCATGATGTCAGTGTGGCTGTGTCGCTCAACGACCATTCAATCTTCGACTTCGAGGAATATTTGCGTGAGTATAGTGAGGCTATATTCCCGTTGTTCGTGTGGAATATCTGGTTCTACCGCCAGAATCATTATGGAAAGTTCACGATAAGTGACTTCAACAAGGTGATTGAAACCGGCAGTTTCAGTCTCGAAGACCCTTACCGTGGCATAAGGAGTGTCCGCCATAAGGTAGGCAAGAAGGTGAAACAGCTTCAGCGTGAGAATCCCGGGGCAAAGGATAGCTGGCAGAAACTTAAGGATGAGCTAAAGGAACTTGGCGTTACTCCGCAGACTACCTATTTATATATACAAGGTCATCATCTGTTCGACAACGTCGTTGTCCCTATATTGAAGAAAGTCTGTGATGTCCTTGTCCGTGAGCGGCAGCGTGAGATTAATCGCAAGGCTGTCCACAGCACTCAGCGTTACAACGAGCTTGCCAGCTACAGCCATAGCGTTGAGGACATTGTCCCGATGCTCCGCCGCAATACCGGCTACCGCCATGCCGAGCCGTTCGTCCGCTTGCAGAACGACGTAAGGAACTTCCTTAGCCATTCCGGAATCTAGAAGTCGTTCTTTAGCCATAAACCAAAGAACCTGTCGTAAACCAAATAGCCTGTCAACAGAAAGGGATTTTGCGGTTTCTTATATGGAATATCTCGTGGTTCTATATCTTGTAACTTTAATATTGCTAAATCATTATTTTTGTCAATACATTCTACTTTTGCAGAATGCTTTATCGCAAATTCTCAATTTACTCCTTGAACGATAATATTATTAGCGTCTTTTACTACATGATAGTTGGTGACGACATAGCCACTATTTATGCTAAAGCCTGTAGCTGACCATTTCTCAGCTTTCTTGCAAATTTATACATAAACTTTTAATGGCGCAATTATTTTCTTCATAATATTTAATGATTGTGGATATTCGATAAAGAGCTAAATCGTTCATTTGGACGATTGTAGATACTCATATTAGCTACATCAGCTAGGAAATGCGTTAGTTCTCCTTCCAGAAGCCTGGGGTGAAGAGGACTAATACAGTGAAGAGCTCAAGACGACCTACAAGCATAAGGAAGGAGCAGACCCACTTGACCCACTCGGGAAGAATAGCCCATGACATCGTAGGACCTATTTCAAGACCCAATGTCGGTCCGACATTGCCAAGGCAGCTAAGCGTTATCGTCATGGCATTGGTGTTGTCGATACCTGCCGCAATCATTATGAATGCGCAAATCAGGGCAAGGAAAAGGTACAAGCCTACAAAAGCTAGCAACGTTACGCGCTTTGACTGAGGAACGTTCATGCCGTCAATCTTCATTGGCAGGACAGCGTTAGGGTGGAGTATCTGCTTGAACTCATTGCGGATAACCTTCAGAATCATCACGCCACGGATGCTCTTTATACCTCCGCTGGTACTGCCTGAGCAACCGCCGAGGAACATGCAGACTGCAAGTATAACCCAAGTAACATGAGGCCAGGTCGAAGCATCATCATTGAAGAGTCCCGTCGTGGTTATGAAACTAACCACCTGGAATGCAGCCGAACGGAAAGCATGCTCAATGTCGTAATGGTTTCTGCCGATGAGTTCCAGCATAATGAACAACGTAAAGAACAGCGTTGTAAGGAAGTAGAACTTGAACTCGGCACTTTGGAACAACTTCCTTAGTTCCAGCTTTGCCACGGCAACATATAATAAGGTGAAGTTCACGCCCGAAAGGAAGCAGAAGATGATACATACATAATCCTCTGCCTTGCTGTTGAATGCCTCAATACTGCCTGACGTCGTTGCGAATCCACCCGTTGCCGTGGATGTCATTGCATAGTTGACAGCATTGAACAAGTCCATTCCGCAGAGCCAATAGCAGAATACACATGCCACCGTCAGGATAAGATAAATAGACCAGATCCACTTTGCGCTTGTGCTCAGTCTCGGTTGTAGCTTAGTCTTGATAGGACCGGTAGCCTCTGCCGCGAAAATCTTTACCGACCCGCCGACCATTGAAGGCAATACGGCAATGGTGAAGAACACTATGCCCAATCCGCCAATCCATTGCGTCAGCGACCGCCATAGCAGTATACCATGTGGCAAGTTCTCCGGATGATCGAGTATGCTTGCGCCCGTCGTTGTGAATCCCGACATCGTTTCAAAGTAAGCATCGGTGAACGACATCGACGGATTGTCGAACATGAACGGCAACGTTCCAAAGAAAGAATACAGCACCCATGTTACCGTTACGACAAAGTAAGCCTCGCGGCGACCGAGCGAAGTGCTGGCTTTCCGCCCGTACAAGCGAAACAACTCGCCTGCGCCGACAAGAATCAATATGCTCCATACGAATGGCAACTGGTCGTGTTCGCCATAGCAGATGGCAACGATGAGGCAATAGAACATCAGCGTTGCTTCCAACCAAAGCAGCGAACCAAGTATCTTACTTATAATCTTGTAGTTCAACATATTTTCAATTTCAAAATTCAAAGTTCAAAATTCATAATTATGATTACCATTCTATAATTAATCGCTTGACTTAATCGCTAACTACAGAACATATCATAATTTTGAATTTTAAACTTTGAAATTCTCATTAACGGATGTTATTTAAAGAGCTTCTCAAGATTCTTGAGGTCAATCTGATGTGTGAAGACGACCACAGAGTCGCCCGGTTGAATCTGTGTGTTACCCGAAACAAGCATACCTTTCTCGTCACGCACCAGTCCGCCGATTGTTATTCCGTGCGGTAATCCGAGGTCCTTCACCGGCTTTCGTGTAATCTTAGAGCCTTCGGCAGGCACGAACTCAGCCACATCAGCGTCAGCGGAAGGCAGGAACCGGATGTTGTAAACGTTCGTGTCGAGCAGCATCTGATAGATATAGCTTGCCGTTGTAATCTTCTTGTTGATGACAGTACCGATGTCCAGACTTTCAGCCATGCTGACATAATCGACATTCTCGACCAGTGCGACAGTCTTGCGGACACCCATCCGCTTAGCCGTCAGGCACGCCAGAATGTTCGTCTCGGCATTAGGAGTGAGTGCAACGAAAGCCTGCGTGTTGCGGATACCTTCCTCAACGAGCAGCGACATGTCACGTCCGTCGCCATTGATGACGAGCGTGTCCTCATCGAGCAACTCGTTAAGTTCCTCACAGCGGGCATGGTCTTTCTCTATGACCTTGACGTTCATGTATTCCGGCATTATCTTCACCGCACGGACGGCAGTGTTGCCTCCGCCCATAATCATCACATTTTTAACATCGGCATAATGTTCCTTCCCGACAATCTTCCTGATATACGGAATATAATTCTTCGTTGTCATGAAGTAAGCCAGGTCGTAAAGTTTCAAGTCATCGTTACCACCCGGGATGATAGTGTCTGCTCCCCGCTTTATGGCAACGATATGGTACGGGTCGTCCGGACCGCTGATGTCCTTCAGCGGCTGGTTCAATATCTCACAACCCTCACGTAGCTTTATGCCGAGCATAACCAGCTCACCGTTATGAACATCCCATCTTTGTCTTACCCACGACATCTTCAGTCCGTTGATGATGTCCTTTGCAGCAAGCATCTCAGGGTAGATAACGCTGTCGACGCCCATCTCCTTGAAGAAAGCCTTGTCTATTTCCTCAGTATATTCCGGGTCGTCGACCTTAGCCACAGTCTTCTTCGCGCCAAGGGCATGCGCCATTGTGCATGCCGTCAGGTTTGCCGTCTGGTCTGCAGTGACAGCAATAAACAAGTCAGCCTTGCCCGTGTCAGCGTTACGCAGAGCCCGTGGACTGGTGCATTTCGCCTCCAATGTGAGCAAGTCATAATTACGGTTAAGCTGTTCCAGCGCGTCAGCATTCTCATCAAGGATGGTGATGTCGTAATCGTTGCGTGACAGCAGCTTAGCCAAATAACTTCCTATTGCCGATGCTCCGGCTATAATTACTTTCATCTTCTATATCACAAATTCGCAAATTCAAAATTCATAATTCAAAATTATGATAACTGGGTTAAACATTATTTGTGTTTACGTATAACATGGTAATCATAATTTTGAATTTTGCATTTAGCATTTTGCATTTATAGTATCAACAATAACTTGTCGGATGCTATCCTTATCAATTCCGCAGAGTTCACGGAGTTGTCCAACTGTTCCTTGCTCAACAAACTTATCGGGCAAACCGAGACGGATAACGTCAGGCTTGTACCCGTGGTCGTCCATCCATTCCAATACAGCCGAACCCATACCGCCCTCACGGACACCATCCTCAACGGTGATTACCGCGTCGGCACTTTCGCCGACTTCCTTCAGAATGTTCTCATCGAGCGGCTTAAGGAAACGCAAGTCATAGTGCTGTATCTCTGCGCCTTGCTTGACCTTCAGCTCTTTGTCGTTGGCAATATCCCTCAGGACATCCTCGACATCATTACCAATGGGACCTATCGTTATAACCGCGACCTTTTTAATAATCGACGGTTCAGAGACCGTCGCACCGGCAGGTATAGTTACATGCGTGAGCCGCCGCCCGGTTCCGACCTTTATCTCTTCCAACGGACAACGCCAGTCGGTCATTACGCCACGCCCACGCGGATAACGGATAACGAACGTGCCCTTGCCCGGCAGCTGAGCCGTGTACATAAGCCTTCGGAGCTCATGCTCATCCATCGGCGACGATATAGTCAGATTAGGAATCGGACGCAGAGCCGCCATGTCGAACATGCCATGATGCGTCGCGCCATCCTCGCCGACGAGTCCCGCACGGTCGAGGCACAGCACCATCGGCAGGTTGAGTATAGCCGCATCATGAATTATATTATCGTAAGCCCGCTGTGCAAACGAACTGTAAATGTTGCAGAACGGCATCAGCCCGTCCTTAGCCATACCGGCGGAGAACGTCACGGCATGCCCCTCGGCAATGCCCACATCGAATGTCCGCTCAGGCATCTCTTTCATCATTATGCACATCGAGCTGCCCGTAGGCATAGCGGGAGTGACTCCCACAATCTTCGGGTTCTTCTTTGCCAGTTCAAGCAGAGTCTCACCGAACACCGTCTGGAACTTCGGCGGACAGTTGCAGTTGTTGTCGATTATCCGCTCGCCCGTCTTCGGGTCGAACTTTCCCGGTGCGTGCCATATAGTAGCACTCTGCTCCGCAGGCTTGTAGCCCTTTCCCTTCACGGTGTGCAGATGCAGCAGCTTCGGACCCTTCATGTCCTTTATCTGACGGAGAATGCGCACAAGCTCAGTGACATTATTGCCGTCGAAGGGACCGAAGTACCGGATGTTCATTCCCTCGAAGATGTTCTGCTGATGGCTGATGGCACTCTTCAGGGCATTGTTCAACCTGATGATACCTTTTCGGCGCTCGTCCGAAAGCATACCCTTGTCGTGCAGCCACCGGCTAGCCTTGAACCTCAGCCGGTTGTAAGTCTCGTTAGTGTCGAGGTTCAGCAGATACTTCTCCATACCACCCACGGCATGGTCGATGGACATATCATTGTCATTGAGAATGATAAGCAAGTCGTTCGGGTGGCTCGAAACATTGTTCAGACCCTCGTAAGCCAGTCCGCCGCTCATGGCGCCATCGCCGATGACAGCCACCACATGGCGGTGCTTGTGCTCCAGCTTTGCAGCCACTGCCATACCCAGCGCAGCCGAAATGGAGTTCGACGCATGCCCGCAGGTGAACGTATCGTAGTCGCTCTCCAGTGGGGAAGGGAAAGGACGAAGCCCGCCCAGCTTCCTGTTTTCAGAGAACTTGTCGCGGCGTCCTGTCAGAATCTTGTGCCCGTAGGCCTGATGTCCGACATCCCAGACGAGGCGGTCCTCAGGAGTGTTGAACACATAATGGCAGGCGACGGTTATCTCAATAGCACCCAGGCTCGAAGCAAGGTGCCCCGGGTTAACGCTCAGCTCATCGACAATATATTTCCGTAACTCCGAGCAGACTTCCGGCAACTGGTCTATCTTCAGCTTCCGCAAGTCCGACGGTGAGTTTATCTTGTAAATTAAGCCTGACTTTTTCTCGTCTGTCATTAGTAATAACGTGTTTATCTTTGCAAAGGTAGTGCAAACCGAAGACAATACAAAATAAATTGCTAACTTTATTTTTATGCTTTTTTATGCCTTTCGGCTATATGTCAAAAAAATAATATTATTAACTTTGCGTTTGAATAATAGACAAACTCACGAACTGACAAACATTTATGAAACTAAAACAAACAGCAATTTCCCTACTGCTTGCTGCTTCTGTGGCGTTGCCATCAGTGGCGGCTGAACGACCTGATTATTCACATTATTATTCCAACCTGCCTATTTCGATGGCACAGACAGCGGCTCCTGAGATACCCGACTACCGTGTCAATGTAGCCGACTATGGTGCTGTAGGCGACGGAACGACTCTCTGTACCGACGCTTTCGCCAAGGCAATAGCAGCCGTTGAGGCTCATGGCGGCGGTCATGTCGACGTACCAGCCGGCATATACCTCACCGGTCCCATCGAGCTGACGAGCCATATCGACCTGCACCTCGACCACAACGCAACCCTTTACTTCTCGCCGGATCCAAGCTTGTATGTCCAAAAGGAAGGTGCCAAGAGTACCCGCGGGCGTTACCGTTCGGCTATCTCTGCCGAGCATGCCACCGACATCTCCATTACCGGCGGCGGTCTTATCGACGGAAGCGGTAACTACTGGCGTCCGGTGAAGCGCGGTAAGCAGAGCGACGAGGAGTGGAAAGCCTACGTGAAGCAGGGCGGAACGGTAACTGAGGATGGAAAGTTCTTCTTCCCGAGGGCTCCGCAGGGTGCTAAGTACAATGCTCTCGACAAGGGACGCAACGACCTCGTCCGCATCTACCGCTGCAAGAACGTCCTTCTGCAGGGTGTTACATTCCAGAACTCGCCGCGGTTCCACATACATCCTTACTATTGCGAGAATGTCATCATGGACGGAATATTCGTACGCAGTCCGTGGAACGCCCAGAATGCCGACGGTATCGACCTCACCAACTGCCGCCGTGTGCTCATCGTCAACACTACTGTCAATACCGGCGACGACGGTATCTGCATGAAAGGCGGACAGGGCGCGTCGGGTGTGAAGGCTGGTCCGGTGAGCGACGTGCTTATCCGTGACTGCCGTGTCTATCATGCTCATGGCGGATTCGTCATCGGCAGCGACTGCTCAGGCGGCATGAAGAATATCGTTGTCCGCAACTGTACATTCAACGGAACCGATACCGGCTTGCGATTCAAGAGTGGCATGGACCGTGGCGGAAAGACCGAGAATGTATTCTGCGACAGCATCTATATGTCGAACATTAAGAACGAGGCTATCATCTTCGAGAACACTTACGTCAACAAGGACGTAAACTTCCAGATGGGCAATGGCTCCGACATTGACAGTTCTAAGATATTCAAGCCTGACTTTACCGACGTTCATATAAGTAATGTGGTTTGCCACAGTGCTGGCGCCGGAATTGTCCTACGTGGTATTCCTCAGGCTCTCATCCACGACATTACGCTCACCAACGTCAATATTTCGGGTGCTCATGAGCTATGGTCGTCGGAGAATACAAAGAACATTGTACTGAAGAATGTCAAGGTTAACGGCGCCATTCCGAAGTTGTAACGCCTACTTTGTAACCGTCTGATAATCAAACGGCTTCTAAAACGGTATCTTTTAGCTTCTAAAAGATACCCAATTAAAACGTAAAACGGTATCTTTTACAACGTAAAAGATACCGTTTTACAATTCTATCTTATCCCTATCGGGAAAATAGTCAATATTATTTTACTATGAACTTCTTGCCTTCGTGGATGTAAATCCCCTTTGGCATGTTGTTCTCGTTGACCTTCTGACCGCTGAGGTTATACCATGCATTGTCGGTAGATGTCTTAGTTACCGATGGAGCATTGATGCCTGTGGTAGGGTCGGAGCCGTCATAATTGCCTGTGAAGTAAGCCTCGTATCTGCGCTTGATGTAGTTGCCTGCAGTGGTGGCGAGGTTGCAGCCGTTGATGAACTTAATGCCACGGCAGTAAGCAAGGAACATTCCCTGTGTAGCCTTAATCTGGACGTTGTCGAAAGTGACGTTGCTGATGTAGCTCTCAGGACGTCCGAAGAGGTGGATTGACTCACCCTTGGCATTTGTCGCCGTTACGTTCTGAATGAGGATGTCGTGATAGTACGGTGTGTTGGCTACAGAGTCATTGCGTGATGCAGGCAGTGCAGGCTCGCTGTCGTACCATGATGTCATGCTGATAGGGCCGGAGACATTGTTCATGGTGCAGTTGCGCATCGTGATGTTGTAGACGCTGCCGCTTCTGCCGACATTGCTCTTCAGGCGGAAACCTGCCGATGTGCCTTCGAAGTTGATGTTCTCCCACAGAATATCGTGGACATTGGTCGTGTAGCTGCCGATGGATGCGCCGTGACCGGTGCCGAACTCGCAGTTCCAGATGTGGACATACTGTCCGCCTGCGTCGATAACGACATTATCATCACCGTTGGAAATGTCGCAGTTGTAGATGTTGACGAACTTTGTCCAAACAGGAATACCGTCGGTGTTGTGTGACGGGTTCTTGCCGTCAGGGTTGCTTGCGCTGTAGCGAAGCTCCGATGCCGGCTCACGGATGATGACATCGTGGATGGTGGCATGCATACCGTTGTTGTTCTTGCCGATGCGGATGTTCGATGTCGGAGAGTTCTTGATAGTGATGTTCTTGATAAGGAAGCGGCGGTCGCCCATCTGGAAGTCGATGATGCCCGGACGCTTCAGGTTGTTCCACTCTGTGCTGCTCTTCCCGTACTTGTCGCGGACTGCCCACCATGCGGCGCCTTGTCCATCGATAACACAGCTGTCCTTGTCCTCGCCTTCGACGATAACGTCAGTAGCCTTGTTGCGGCACTGGATAAGTGGTGTGTCGCCATCGCTCCATTCGCCCATAGGCAGGAGTTTCAGTGTTGCTCCCTTCTCAAGGTGAAGGATTGTCTTCGACTTCAGAGTGAATGCTCCGGTGAGCCATGTTCCTCTCGGGATAATGACCACGCCGCCACGAGAGGGCAGGGCGTCGATAGCTTCCTGAATGGCGCTATGGTTGTCCGATGACTCTGTTGAGGCTCCATGACTTGTGATGTTCTGGATTCTGTTACCCGTGAATCCGCTGTTGATGTTTGGCAGTGACACTGCTGTCCAGCCTTCAGGAGTGTTCTGCTCGCTGGCTTCGGTTGTTACGCCGTACTCCTGTGCGCCGGCAAGCTGAGGCATAATCAGCATTGCTGCCAGCAGTGACGCCATGATTTTTGTTCGTTTCATATAGATAAGTTTGATAGTTGTGTTGGATTTTTGTTTGTATTATTTGTTGTCTTTAAACAGTTTCATCTGTGTTTCAAAATAGCTTATAATTTCTTGTTTCTGTGGATTTGACGACTATTTTATTATCTATCTTGTTGCAAAAATACTATATTTTTATTTATTAAGCAAGAAAAAACAAAAAAAAGGCAGGGACTTTATCAGTCTCTGCCTTTATGTAAGTATTATCCCTCCCTCCTTTTAAAGGAGGGCCGGGGTGGATCCTCTTTTGGGATTTTTTTACTTCAGTCTTGAACCGTCGATAGCGAATGTGCCATTAGCAGTCTTGATGACGAGGCGACCGTTCTCGATGACCTTTACAGGCTTCTGGAGACCGTTGACGTTCTCAGCTGCATTGACATTCTTGATACCGGTAGTAGTATTGCCATTACCCGGCTTAACAGTGATCTTCTTGATAGTTGTGTTCTTCGGGATGCGGAAGCAAGTGTAAGCGGCATTGTTCTCATTAGTGATTACGCCGTCAGCTGACTTACTACCATTACCACCGGTAACTGCCTTTGTGATAGTTACAGGAGCACCACTAGCAACCTCAGTTACACCAGTCTCAGCAACTGCACCGTCAACTGTAGCCTCAGTCTGAAGCTTGTTGCCCGGAGCGTAGATGAGCTTAGAATCGTTAGTGTTAGTATATTCGATAGTGATAACTGCATTGTCGGTCAGGCTGTCGACAGCCAGGTAGCTCTCGTTAGCGAATGTAAGACCGCCATTTACAGAATCCTGAACGATAGGACGTACGAAGTAAACGTTGCAGACTGCAGGAAGGATAGTTCCTGTGTAGTTCTGATAACCGCGGAAGTTGCGCTCCTGACGATCCTCAGCACCAGCCTTCTTGTTGATTCTGAATGGAGCAGCAGTCTTTGATGGGTTAAGGTTCCAGTCGATAGTCTCACCGACAGCGGCTGCGAAGTCATAGTCCTCACCTGCTCCTGGTGTAGCACCGCCAACCTTTTCGATAGTGATGTCGTGAACGAGAATGTTACCAGTTCCACTGTACTTTCTGAATGTGTGGATACCTGCGCCAAGTCCGAACTTGATTACGTTCTGGAAGTTGTCAGGAGTGTTGTCGAAACCGTATACTGTACCGTCGACATTTACATAGTTAGCAAGACTCTTATAAGTGCCGGTCTTTTCGTCAACTGTGGTGTCATCGATATTCTTGCAAGAGTTCTTAGAAGTAACAACTGTTACGTTGATAGAGTCGCCCTCAGCTACCTTGAAGGTAATGTTCTCAGCGTTACCCATGCCAAGATAGACAGAGTCGCCGTCGATCTGATACTGAGCGTCGTTGACGATCTTAACCTGTGGAGCTGCATTGAAGAAGAACTGTGACTTAGGAGCGATTGCTGATGGGTCAGAGAACTTGTATGCAGTTGAAGTCTCAGTTGTCTTTTCCTCGTCAACCTCGATGGCTGCCTTACCGAAGTTCAGCTTAGCGTTGCTGACAGGAGAGAGTACATAAACATTCTTAGAAGCCTTCTCGGACTCGAATGTACCGTGAGAACCATTTGTGATCTCAGAGTAAGCTGTTACATTAGCAGACTCTGTCAGAGTGAAGCTGCTGCCTTCAACGTCGGTCTGGTCGAGATAAGAAGCGAAGTTCTTAGCGCCGGGATATTCAGATGTGATAGTTACGTTACCGTTGCCGTCGTCCTCGATAGTAGGAGCGTTGAACTTGAAGTTAACGGCTGCATCGTTCTCAACCTTTGTACCGGTACCGTCAATAACCTCAAGGCCCTCAGCTACTGAACCGAGATAAGGAACTGCCTTGACAGTAGCCTCGTTGTAAACTTTGAACGGACCGGTGTAGAGAGTACCATTAGTTGCGGTTGGCTCTGTACCATCAGTTGTGTACTGAACGACAGTCTCTGTACCGTAAGCCTGGGTAGGGGTGATGGTTACCTGCTTGAAATACAGACCATCTTCATACTGCTGAGCGCCAACCTTGATAAGAGGTGTGCCTTCAGCCTCGTTAGCCTCGACGATGATGTAGCTGACGAACATATCGCCACCCTTTGAACCAACGTATGTTACTGCGCCATCAGCATCAGCTGGAACTGTCCACTCGATACGTGCAAGATTAGCGTGAGCCTTGTCAACGCCTTCCTTGTCGTAAGCGATGTACTTTGTTCCCTGTTCTGCGTAAGCATCGTTCAAAGCTGCGTCCTTAGCGAAATAAGGATAACGGTCCTTGCCGTTGTTCTGATAGAAGATGATAATCTTAGACTTTGCAGTTGCCTTGAATGCGATAACATCCTGTGCGTTCTTCAGACGAAGAGAATTCAGGTGAGCGTCAGGATAGTCGGCGCCATACTTATCGGCAATAGCCTGTGTGACGATGCCATAGTCGTCGACAACTGAAAGGTTAATGCTTCCCTTGTTAGTTGCAACTGAGCCACCGGTTACATCGAGGAAGTGGCCGTCTCCGAACAAATCACCCTTTGTACGGGTGCCTGTTCCATTACTTGTGTAGTCGTCAGCCGTGAAGACATAACTATGCTTCAGCGTCTGAAGGTCATCGACTGTAGAAGCGCTGGCAACGCCTGCGAGTCCGATGAGGGCTACGATTAAGGTAAAAATCTTTTTCATAGAAAAGTTTTTTTGTTTGTTTATAAATTAATTTTTTAGGTTTACCCATTGGCAAAGATAGTAAAACTTATACCAATGGGCAAGAAATGTCTTAATTTTTAAGTTCTTTTAGTTATTGTCTCACGAGATATGTCTGTGAAGGGACATCTCCGAAGTGAGAAAGGGTGATAACGTCAGTTGCTACACGGTTGAGTGTACCGCTGACGGCAATGCCGGTGAAGATGGCTGACTTGGAAACGGCTCCCTTGTCGTTCTCGACCTTCTTGAAAATCTCCACACGTCCGGTTACTGATGAGTAGGTGTACTCATACTTTGGGGTCTTCTCGTTGTTGGAGTCGTCAGTCCATGTGTAGGCGTTGGCTCCGTCGCCGAGTGCTTCGATGGTTGATGGCTCGCTCATCTTGACGACTACTGAGTCACGCTCGAAATTAAGGCTCTCTACGTAGCCTTCAACTTCCTGACCAAAGACGTTCCGTTTGATGCCTGTGCCGCGCTGCCATGATGTGTTGACAAGACTGTCAGGATGGGCAACCACGGTGGAATCGGTGTAGTTCGGTACGAACGACGGGTTGTTGGTGTCTGCATCCTCGTAGGCTACGTCATTGTCGCATGATGCAAAGCACATTGCGGCAAGGAAAGCGCCGGAGAGGAGTATAGTCTTTGAAATTAGTTTCATATAGATAATTGTAGACTTTATTTGATTTAACATCAAGCCCCTCCCGCTGTGGGGAGGGGTGTGGTTGTGTTACTTAGCGGCGGTAAGCTCTTGTGCGCTGCTTTGCCTGTGTGGCTGCACGTGAACGCCAGCGTGGGTCACCTACGTTGTTGTTGTAGATGTCGTTGTTGGTGTTCTTGTAGTACAGGTTGACATTGTACTTCTTAGCTGTTCCGTCGAGGGCGTCAGCACGGTGCATGTTGCGGTCGGAAGCCGACTGTGCGCTGTGTGGCGGGTTCGGGCTGTGGAACAGCTGGGTAGCTGAGATGTTGGCAACGTTGACGTCGAGTGAACCGTTCAGTGTAGCGGTGTTCTCCTTGACAAGAGTTCCGAAGCTGTTAGAGTTCGAAGAGAATCTTGCGCCGGTGAAGATCTGTCCGTCGGTGAGGTTGTTGTTGGTCGACCAGTTGTTGCCGAAGTTCAGGGTTACGTGAGCGGCTGAACCGTCGGACAGTGTCTGGGTCGAACGAATATCAGAACCCCAGCATCCGAGTACGCGCTGGTCGGTGCTCTGCTTGGTCAGGACGAAGAGGTTGTTCTTGACGTTGAAGACTGAACCGTCAGGCAGTGAGCGCAACTTGAAGATGGCTCCGTTAGAACGGGTGTTGAAGTTGACCATCGTGTTGTTAGAGAACGTGATGTGCCACGGTCCTCCTGTCCAGGATACTCCGTCGGTCTGCTCCGCGAAGAAGCATGGGAACGGACTGTCATAGAATGTATTGTTGATGCACTTGAAGTCGGCGAACAAGTTGGTTGCCGGGTTGTTGGCTGAACCTGCAATCCATGGATAACCACCTGCACCCTGGTTGTAGTAACCGCAATCGAAGAACTGGTTGTTCTCCATGAGTACGTGGTTCCATACCTTGTAGTTTGGTCCCTGCTCACGGATGAATCCGCGGACGCAGCGCTTGAATGTACAGTTGTCGATGACGAGTGAGTCAAGGGTGACTGCCATACCGTTAGAGAACATGTTGAAGAAGTAGTTACCTGCTACGGTTCCTGCTCCTGCTGCGTTGTCACCGTAGTTGAGGGCTGTCGGGTTGTCGAAGTCGATGTCGTAGAAGGCGAGCTTCTTCATGTAGATCTCACCACCTTCACCTGCTTCCGGCTGACGACCGAACATGAACATGGTGTATGAACCCTGCCACTGCTCACCGTTGGCGTTGTTATTGTAGATGGTGGTGTTCTTACCAATACCGCAGATGACCTTAGCGCGGAGTCCCTTAGCTACGTCGGCTGGGTTGGTACGGAGTGTGAAGCCCTTACATGTGATGTCGTTGCCATCGATGTAGTAGGTCTTGCCACCCTCGAGGTAGTAGGTCTGACCCTCTGCGTAGTTGGTGTTGGAGATGAAGTCGTGAAGTGTAGGAGTCAGAGGAGCTGCGTTGTACTGTGATGCAAGTCCATAGACATCGCTACGTCTGATGTTTGGATAGTCAGAGTTGACCGGTGCGTCGTTCAGAGCGTTAATCAGTGAGTCGTGGTTCAACAGGATTGGAGGACCAGGCTGACCGTCAGAACGTGCGGTAACGGTGTTGTACTTAGCGTCGACGGCTGTCTTCACGCGTGGGTCGATAGCGTCGATAACGTATACTGAGTTTGGAGTAAGGCCATCGACTACGATGTAGCCGCGTGCCCAGTCTTCATCGGTAATCTTGTAGTTGCGCCACTTCTCGCCAACGGTTGAGTTAGGGTTGTTTGGTGACGGTGATACGGTGATGTACTTGTAACCGAGGTTGCCGTTCTCATCGATGTTGAAGTTCTCACGGAAAGAGGCGAGCTTTTCGGCATCATCGGGATTGTTAGGGTCGAGACCGAGGTCGCTGAGGTTGCGGTTCAGATAGACGTGCATTGTCTCCTCGGTGGTCTGCGCCTGGTTGACGTAGATAGCCATTGGGGTAGGATAGCGGTCGTTGGTCTTGATGCCAAGATACTCCTGCCACTGGCGGCCATTGCCATGACCGTACCACTGGGAAGCGTGAGAGAAGTCGGTTACGTTATCGTCAAGTGGCGACAGGGCGCGGATGGCGAAACGATAGTCGGTTGAATACTGCAAGTCAGGAATGACGAGGTCGAGCTGTCCCGGCTTGATGATGGTATCGAGCAGAAGGTCGCTGGTGCCCTGGATAGAGTTCCAGGCATCGTCACCATTGGAGACCTTTGGCTGGAGTGCCATCTGAATCTGATAACCTGCACAGTTGTCAACACCGTACCAATAGAGGTGGATGGTGTTGCCGTGAGGATATGCTCCGTCGAGTCCGCAGTTGTATGGATAGTCGGTTCCCTTGTTACGTGTGTAGTCGGTGATGAACATTGTCATGAACTGCCTGTTTGTCGAAGGGTCCACATCGTCATCATCTGAGCACGACACGAAAAGGAATGTCGGGCATGCGGCGAGGCAAAGCAAAAAGAAATATAATATCTTTTTCATTTTTATGACTGTTCTATATATTAATTAGTGTATCCGTAGTAGTTAGTGTAAGCCCCGTTAGAACGCTGGATTACGAGGTTTGGATATGGAAGGATATAGCGTACTGCCGGAAGCTGGTCGGCTGATGGAATCTCAGTCGGGAAGTTCTGGGCTACACCATTGTTGATAATCCAGATGTTGCCGTTGGCGTCGCAGCGGATATATCCGTAGAATGAATACTTACACTGGTCGTTAGGCAGACCGGTATCGTCGTTACCCCACTGATAGAAGTTTGCGCTGTTCCAACCTGTTGCCTTGAAGCCGCCCATACGGATCTGACCGAGGTTAGGCTGCTGGGCTGTGTGGTAGGCATTGTAGATACGCAGAGACTTGAGGGTCTGGTTAGGATAGCTCTGTACAACAGTACCATTGTTGACAACATAGCCGTAAAGCTGGTCGTGGATGTTTGTACGGAGTGCCATTACGTTGGCCTCGTCGATGCTGTACTGGTGGTAGTAGATACGACCAGGAAGCTGATCGATGTAGCCTGTGCGTCCGTTGTAGTTATCGTGCTGGTTGATGGCATCCTCATATCCTGTAGGACCGCTGATAGACTGCATTGCTGCAGAGTAGTAGCGCAGGAAGCTGTAGACGAGCTCCTCACCGTAGGTGTTGGTGCGGACAAGGTCACGCCAGCGGCTGTTCTCACCTGCGAACTCCCACATACGCTCATGGAGCACTGCCTTCTGGAAAGCGTCCTTTGAGCCTTCTGCCTGTGCGATGTAAGCTGCATCGTGGTCGGCGCTGTTGGCGAATGCACGGCTGTGAACCTGACGGAGGCACTCGATTGCCTTGTCGGTAGGACCGTCGTTGATCTCATTGGCTGCCTCAGCGTACATCAGAAGTACGTCAGCATAGCGGAGGTACGGGTAGTTGATACCGGTAGAGCCTTCAGTCTCGGCACCAAGAGCCTGTGCTGGTGAAGTCCAAAGCTTCGACCACTTGTTGTCGTGAACTGAGTAGTCCTGACGGATGTAAACAGAGTCTGACAGTGTTCCGTCACCGTTGTTCTTGTATGAGTAGTACCAGAGTCCGTTGACAAACTCGCGGCGCTCGTCACCGTCACGGAAGAGGAAACGATAGAATGCGTTCAGACGGGCGTTACCTGATGTTGCACCCCACGGACCTACTGTCTCGCCCTGATATGCGCTGTAGGTAGGACCCTGGATGTAACCGGTGTTACCGCTTGACTCCTTAGCGAAAGGAATCTCGAAGATAACGTCGTCGTTGTTGATGACATTGTAGTTACACTCGTTGACGAAGACGTCCTGGAAAGACTGTGTCAGTGAGTGTGTGCCTGAAGAGATTACTGAGTCTGCGTAGTTCATGCAGATACGGTAGTAGTCCTTGTAGTTCTCCGGGCGCTGCATTGTTCCGTAGTTGTTAGGATTGCTCTTGTCAGGACGGAGAGAGTAACCACCTGCTGTCAGGGCAATACGTGCAACAAGCCCCTCGGCGAATTCCTTTGAGCAACGCTCAACGGTTGTCGAAGATGAACTGTTCATGTATGGAGCAATACCTTCAAGGTCGGCGATAAGGCTGTCCTGAATTGCCTGACGGTCGGTAACAGGAGGCAGGAATTCGCCATTGCCACGGTTGGCTGCACGATGGAATGTGAATGGCACATCACCGAACATTACAACAAGATCGTGGTAGGTCATGTCGCGGAGGCACTTTGCCTCACCGATGCTCTGCATGATGGATGCTCTGGTGTCAGCTGACTTATAGAGCGGGCTGTTCTCGCAACCATCAATGAAACGGTTAGCATACTCGATGAGGTTGTATGCTGCTGTCCAGAAGCTGTAGATCTGGCTGCCTCGAGAGGTGCAGTCGAAACGGGCGTATGCGTTCTGGCTAGCCTGGTTGCTGCTGTTGATTATAATATCAACATCAGAGTTGAGGTTGAAGTCGCGCTGGTAGAGGTTACCGTAGAGGTTGTTAGAGAGTGCCTGAGTGTAGACACCGTCCAACGCACGGTTAACCTCATCTGTGGAACCATAGACGAAGCCCTCGGTGTATGACGAAGGAGCATCAACGTCAAGGTAGTCGTTGCACGCTGTCAATGACATCAACGCAAGGCCCACATATATAATATTCTTTAGTTTCATGTTATGTTAATTCTGTTTTTAGAATGTTATGTTTGTACCGAAAACGAAGCTGCGTGCACGCGGATAACGGTTGTAGTCCATTCCGCAGGTCAGTCCGGTCTGAATGTCGACCTCAGGATCGTAGCCAGTGTAGTTGGTGATTACGAAGAGGTTCGATGCCGATACATAGAAACGTGCCTTAGAGATGCCAATCTTCTTTGTGAGAGACTTCGGCAGTGTGTAGCCGATAGTGATGTCGTTACAACGAAGGAATGAAGCATCCTCGATAAAGTAAGAGTTTGTAAGGTTCGATGTCACATCAGCTGGGTTCCACAGTGTGCGTCCTGCATTGGCTGTCTTGTAGATGTTGACACCATTGTCAACGTAGTACAGCTTGTAGAGAATATCACCCTTGGTACCTGTGAGACTACCGTCGATGTCGTTGTACTGCCAGCCATTAGCAAACTTTGAGAGTACGTTGTAGTAATCGTCGCGGCCTGTTGATGATGATGACAGAGCGTATGCGGTAGCATTGTTGATGTCGAAGTCGAGCATGAATGTGAAGTTGGCTGCGAAGTCCCAGTTCTTCCACTGACCGCTGAGTCCGAAACCACCCTGTATCTGAGGAGTTGTCTTACCGATGACGGTACGGTCGTTCTCAGTGATGCGGCCATCGCCGTCGAGATCCTTGAACTTAACCTTACCAGGCAGTGTAGCGTTACCTGACTGTGATGAACCGGAAACGCCGTTGATAACTGTTACATAACCATCCTCACGAGGCTGGCAGTTACGAGATGTTCCGTTGTCGGCTGCGCTAGAACCCCAAGGCAGTGCAGTGAAGTTGTTCTGTGGGTCGAAGTAGAACTCGTCAGGAGAATAGATTCCGTCGTAAACGAAACCGTAGATAAGTCCAACCTCATCGCCGACACGCAGGCAGTAGTCATTGTATGATGATTTCCAGCGGTCGTTCTGGTCCCAGATGACGTTATCGGTGCCGTTAAGCTTGTCGATCTTCATCTTGTTGTGACCCATGTTGAAGTTTGCAGAGAGAACGTAGTCCTCGCCACGGAGAATGTCACCTGTGATGGTGAGCTCTATACCCTTGTTGGTAACCTGACCGATGTTCTGCATCTGTGAGGTGTAACCAATTGTTGGGTTCAAATCAGATGTGTAGATAAGATCCTTGGTTGTGTACCAGTAAGCCTCAGGAGAAATTGTAAGACGACCGCCCCAAAGAGCCCAGTCGATACCGAGGTTACGCTTGATGGTCTTCTCCCACTTGATGTCGCGGTTCTCGAAACGAGTGCCGTTAGCGTTGTCGTAGTACTTGTTACCGTACTGTACAGCCTCTGCGAAACCAGGACCACCTGTCGGGTTGATAGCATACAAAGGACGCCACATATCGTTACTTACGTTGTTGTTACCGGTAAGACCGTAAGAGAGACGAATCTTCAACTGGTCGATCCACTTAACGTTCTTCAACCAAGATTCCTTCTTCATGTCCCATGCACCGGAGATTGCAGGGAAGTAGCCCCACTGGTTGCCCGGAGCGAACTTTGTAGAACCATCGGCGCGGAATGTAGCGCTGAGGAAGTAGCGGTGATCCCAGTTCCAGTTAGCCTGACCGAAGAATGAAGCCATACGGTCCGGTGTTGTAACTGCAGATGTTGTCTGATATGGAGTACCGAAACTCATGTTGTTCCATGCCTCACGAGCTGTGAAGTCACGTGGGAAGTAACGGTTGAACTCGTAGTTCTGACGAGTCTGAGAGTGCTTGATTTCCTGACCAATGAGGAACGACCAGTTGTGGTCGCCAACTGAGAATGCGTAGTTGGCAGTGTTGGTCCATACGTATGTAAGCTGGCGCTGGTTGGTAATCTGAGCCAACGGCAGGTTATTGTTGTCACGACCTTGACTTGTCAGAGGACCGTAGAAACGGCTCTGGTCAACCCACTTCATACCAATTGTTCCATCGGTACGGAGTGTGAGACCCTTGATAGGCTTCCATTCCAATGCCAATGCGTTGGTATAAGTATAGCTGTGCTTGATGAGCTGGTTGGTTGCAATATCATTCTTAGGGTTGGTGTAGTTGAAGAGCTTCTCCTCATTAGGATCAGCGTATGCAGGGTCGATATAACCATACTCACGCATACCGTTTGTAGGACGATACTTCAATACGTCGATGATACCACCGGTACCTACGCTTGTACCACCTGCACCCTCGTCACGACGGAAGACGAACTTCGGGTTGAACTGGAGTGTGAGGTTTCTTGTGAGCTGAGCATTCAACTTTGTGTTGATGTTGGTACGGCGAACACCAGAACCGAGGATGATACCCTTGTCCTGAGAATTTGTGAGAGATACATTGAACTTAACCTTGTCAGAACCACCACCAACGGTAACGTTAGCCGAGTAGTTCAGAGGAGTCTCGTCCATAACTTCGTCCTGCCAGTCGTGTGAAGGCAGAGTTCCATACATATCGAGGTCATACGGGTCACCGAAGTTGAACTTGTATGACTTAGCCCATCCTGAACGTGTACCGCTGCTGGCGTGACGCTGATACTGATAGATAGCGAACTGCTTAGCGTCCATCAGGTCGAGCTTCTTTGAAATGTGGCTGATAGAGAGGTTGCCGTTGAAGGTTACCTGTACCTTACCTGCCTGAGCCGACTTTGTGGTAACGACAACAACACCGTTACTACCCTTGGCACCATAAACGGCTGTAAGGGAAGCATCCTTCAGGACATCGATACTTGCGATATCCGTAGGAGGAATATCATTGATGTTTGATACCTCAAATCCATCGACAATGTACAGAGGTTCGTTTGACTGTGTGATTGACGTACCACCACGTACACGGATGTTAACGTCTGCACCCGGCTGACCATCGACTGTGGTTACCTGTACACCAGAGATCTTACCTTGCAGTGCAACGGCTGCTGATGTTACAGGAACTGCTGCCAGCTTGGCTCCAGAGACGGAACCTACCGAACCGGTGAGGTCACGGCGTGCTTTGCTGGTGTAACCGAGAACGACGATTTCGTCCAGCTGGTCGTCGTTACTCTTGAGCTGGATCTTCTGGCCTTCTCCGACCTGAATATCCTTGTTCTTCATTCCGACGTAGCTGATAGTTGCAGTCTTTCCCTTCTGTAGATTAAGAGTGAATTTTCCGTCGATGTCGGTGATTGTACCGTTACTCGGGTTGCCCTTTTCGATGACCGTGGCACCAATGACCGCCTCACCTTCGGCGTCAACAACTGTACCACTGGCTACTCCCTGGGCAAACAGAGAGGCTGGCGCAAGCATGCACAACATCACCAGACAAATTCTGAGCGATTTTAGAAATGCATCTTTCATTTAGCTTTTTTTGATTTAGTTATTATTATGATTGAGTTCTAAGCTTGTTTTTAAGTAGAGATAGTGTTATTATACACTGATACCAATATACTGACCGCAAAGTTATTAATTTTTATTTAATCATGCAAAACTATTTTAGCTAAAATTACAGCCAATAATGGTAAATCGGCGTTTTTTAACATTTAACGCCGATTTACCAAGTCGCATGAATAAGGGGAAAATGGGGGTAATAATGAGAAATGGCTTACTTCTTAGGCAGCCATGATGTGTCGCCGAAGACAGCTGCAGGGGTTATAGCCTCGGCTTCCTTCTTTGTCAGTTGCTTTGCCCATGGCACACGCTTGTCGGTTGCGGCACCGGCTCCGGTATTGCCATATTCCATATAGCGGACGATACCTTCCTTGGCAGGGTCGTGATAGTCGACCCAGTTGTGCCAGCCTTCAGGTACGATGTGCTTGCCAAGGTCACTATATATAAATAATGTATAGGCGTAGGCACGCCACGGACGTCCGAGGTAAACTTTGTCGACTCCCGGCTCAGCTGTCAGGCGGCAGTGTGAGAAGATGTAGCCGTACTTCTGGTCCTTCGGCGTAGAAGCCGCTGTAACGTATGAGTTTGTGCGGCTCTGGATCTCACAGTTCTCGAACCATGCAATTGACGGACCAAAGATGAAGTCGGTCGTACCGTTGATGAAACAGTCGAGGAAGTAGAGGCGTGTGCCCGGAGTCCCGGTGTAGATAGTGTCCTGATTGCCAAGAATGCGGCAGTTGATGAACACGAGGCGGTCGCCCTCGGTGTGCAGGGCTACAGCCTGACCGAGACGTGGGGCATTGTTCTCGATGGTGATGTTCTTGAATGTGATGTTAGTGCCCTCCACCTTAACTGTGTATGTGCGGAAAGTACCCATGTTATGAGTGGTGCCCGGGATAGGCATGTTGGCGTGGTCGGCATACGTTATGATGGTCTTGTCACGATCCTCGCCGACAATCTCGATGTTGGTCAGCCATGACGGAATGACGACCTTCTCCTTGTAAGTTCCGTTCTTTACGTAGATGACTTTTGTGTACTCCATGAAAGCCCTGCACACTTCAACAGCCTCGCTGACGGTCTTGAACTCGCCGGTTCCGTCTTGAGCCACAACCAGTGTGTCAGTGTTGTCGTACTTGCCGCGTGCGTTTGCTGTCACGCTGACAATTAACATTAATAGAATCAGTAGTTTCTTCATTTTTATTTGATTTGTTGTTAGTATTCAGCGTGGCAGGAGAACTACATTATTTGCTGAACTTCCTGCAGGTCTTTGACCTTCTTGAGGTTGTCCATGATGATGCTGACCTCATCACGGTCGTGGACACGCAACTCGATGCTTCCGTCGAAGACACCATTGTCGCTGCCGATGGTAACCTTGTGGATGTTGACACCGAGCTGTTCGGAGAGGACATCCGAGACGTCACGCAGCAGACCCTTGCGGTCGATACCACGAATCTCGACTATGGCATCGAAGAACAATTGCTTGTGCATACTCCATTTTGCATCGACAAGCCGGTTGCCGAAGCTTGCCTTAAGCTTGGAAGCCACCGGACAGGCACGCTTGTGAATCTCGATGTGCCCTTTATTGTCGATATATCCGAGAATGTCATCGCCCGGGATAGGGTGGCAACAGTGTGGGAAAACAAATTTGCCTATGGTATCCTCGCTTATGATGACAGCCTTCTTCTTGTCGAACTTGTCGTCAACGACAAACTTTTCGACCTTCTCTTCCTGTTTTTTCTCTGTCTTCTTATCTTTACCGATGAAAGGCACTAAGCGGCGCCAGCCCGAAGTCCCCTTCTCCTTTTTACTGCTCTTCTTCTTAAGTTCGTTGAGCTCATTCTCTCCGAGAATAATACTCTTATCGCCGAGAGCGAACAGCAGACTTTCACGCTTCTGCAGGTCGTGGAGCTCACACAGCTTGTCGACTACCGAGTTGTTGTACTCCAATCCATTGTCCTCAAGCCAGTGGCGAAGCTGTTCCTCGCCCTGCCGCTGAATCTCGCGGCGCTCCTTATGCAGAATAGCCTGAATCTTGCTCTTTGCCTTTGCAGTAGTGACGAAGTTTATCCATGATGGCTGGACATGCTGTGCCTGTGAAGTCAGAATCTCAACCTGGTCGCCGCTCTTCAGCTTGTGACTCAGCGGGACGAGCTTGTGGTTGACCTTCGCTCCGATGCAATGGCTGCCGAGGAACGTGTGAATTTGGAATGCGAAGTCGAGAGCCGTACATCCCGCAGGCATTGTCTTGATTTCACCTTTCGGCGTAAAGACAAATATCTCCGACGCAAAGAGGTTTAGCTTTATGGCATCGAGGAAGTCCATGGCGTCAGGCTGCGGGTCGTCGAGAATCTCCTTGATGGTGCGCAGCCAGTCGTTCAGTTCGCTTTCGTCCTCAGTGTATTCACCGCCTTCCTTGTATTTCCAGTGGGCGGCGAATCCCTGTTCAGCCACCTCGTCCATCCGGTCGGAACGTATCTGAACCTCTATCCACTGACCTTGCTTCGACATAAGCGTCACGTGCAGAGCCTGATAGCCGTTAGCCTTCGGATGGTTGAGCCAGTCACGAAGACGGTCAGGATGACTCTTGTAAATCTTGCTTATGGCAACATAAATCTGGAAACACTCGTTTATCTCGTCGGCACGGTCTTTCGGGACGAAGATTATTCTTACAGCCAGTATGTCGTAAATCTCCTCGAAGGTGACGTGCTTCTTCTGCATCTTTGTCCAGATGGAGTACGGACTCTTGACCCTGGCTTTAATCTCATACTTAAAGCCCATCTTGTCGAGCGACTCACGTATAGGGTCGGTGAATTTCTTGAAGAGGTCATCACGCTGAGCCTGCGTAACGGCAAGCTTCTTCTCAATGGCAGCGTAAGTATCCGGATGTTCGAACTTGAAACTAAGATTCTCAAGTTCAGTCTTAATCTTGTTCAGTCCCAGCCTGTTTGCCAGCGGAGCATATATATATAATGTCTCACCGGCAATCTTGTATTGCTTGTTAGGCGGTTGCGAAGCCAGTGTCCGCATATTGTGCAGACGGTCGCAAATCTTGATGAGAATGACACGAATATCATCGCTCATCGTCAGCAGTAGCTTCTTGAAGTTCTCAGCCTGTGCCGAAGCCTGCTCGCCGAATATTCCACCGCTGATCTTTGTCAGTCCATCGACAATCTGTGCAATCTTCGGACCGAAGATATTCTCTATGTCCTCGACGGTATAGTCAGTGTCCTCGACGACGTCGTGCAGCAGAGCCGAGCAGATGCTCGTTGAGCCCAGCCCCATCTCCTCGCAGGCAATCTGCGCTACGGCTATAGGGTGCATGATGTATGGCTCGCCGGACAGACGGCGCACGCCTTTATGGGCTTGTCGTGCGAAGTTGAAAGCCTTCGTGATAATGTCCACTTTCTTGCGGTGCCTTGATGCTAGGTAGGTGTCGAGCAGATGCTGGAAAGCGTCGTCGACCATCTTCTCCTCGGCGGCAGCCTTGTCTTCGGTGTGTGTGAAATCGTCGTTCATAAGCTAGCTGGGTTAGGTATTTGGGGTGTTGTGTATGTGTTTTAAAACTTCAGTCCGACGCCAAGTCCGATTGCCGGCGACTGAAGTGGATTTATCGACGAGCCATCGTTGAGCACCCGTGGTGCAACATGCAGTGACAGGTCGGGGGTTATATCGAAGTCGGACAGCGATGCGTCAACGTAGGCGTCAATGACCGACAGGGCATATACAGCCATAGTGACAAATGACGCCAGGTCGCGCCAGCGGCGGTAGCGGTTCTTACGCTTGCGGAACAACTCCTGATAGCGTGAGCGGTTCGACTCGGTTATCTGTGTGTTGAAGTGCAGGAACTGCTCGTAGCTCTTCGTGTCGGGGTTGTCGTCCATGATGTCCATGTAGGCCTGGGCATAGTCGTGATACATCTGGTTGTTCCACGTTATGGCATAAATACATCCGACAAATCCGCCATAGAATATAGGCAGCTTCCAGTATTTGCGGTTGTATATCTGTCCGCCGCCCGGTATGACGAGAGCCATCCACAGGGCACGCTTGGGATTAGGACGCCATGTCAGCCAGTTGCGCTTCGAAGGCTTCTCCTGATTCTTCTTAAGCGATAGCGGCTGGTCGTCTTTTGAAGAGCCATCTGCCGATAAAGGATACTTGTCGATACTCTGCAGTGGGGTGTCGAGCGAGTCTATAGCCTCAGTAGTGTCGACAGGCGCGGGGCGGTTCCTGCGGTTGCTTGGCGAAAGTACCACTTGGTCGCCACCGTCAGGATAGACGACACGGATGCTGTCGTTCTTGCGTACTTGCGCAGATGCAGACAAAGAAAAAGCTGTTGCCGTAATAAACAGCAATAACCATTTAATCTTATTTGGGCACTTTGTCGGAAACATAAGTTACTTCAGTTTGTCGAGTACGTTCATGATGTGCTCGAGGTCTTCCTCATTGGCAAACGGAATACTGATTTTTCCCTTGCCGTTAGGCGAACAAGTCATCTGTACCTTGGTATCGAAGAAAGAGGAAAGGCGCTTCTTCAAGTCCTCGAACTCCTTAGGCAGCTGAGCCTTCGCCTTGATGTTCTTCTTGGCTGTCTGGATGTCCTCGCCGCTCTTCAGCTGCTGGCACAGCTCCTCGACCTTGCGCACGGAGTAGCCGTTCTTCTGAATCTCCTTGAAGAGCTTCAGCTGCAGCGACGGCGAGTCGAGCGACAGCAGGGCACGGGCGTGTCCCATGTCAATCTCCTTCTTCTGCAAAGCCATCTGCACCTGAGCCGGAAGCTTCAGCAGTCGGAGGTAGTTGGCAACGGCAGCACGGCTCTTGCCGACTTCGGCGGCGACACGCTCCTGCGTCATTCCGCTCTTCTGCAGCAATTGCTCGTAGGCGAGGGCTATCTCGATGGCATTAAGATCCTCACGCTGGATATTCTCCACGAGAGCCATCTCCATGACGTTCTCGTCCTTGATGGTGCGGATGTATGCCGGGATGGCTTTCAGTCCGGCAAGCTGCGATGCACGCCAACGGCGCTCACCGGCGATAATCTGGAATCGATTCTCGGAAATCTGCCTCAGTGTGATAGGCTGGACGATACCGAGCTGCTTTATAGAGTTTGCCAGTTCCTCAAGAGCCTGCGGGTCGAATTCACGGCGAGGCTGGTTAGGATTGGCCTCTATCTGGTCGATGGCAATCTCGTTGATGGTGCTGCTGCCCTGAGTATTGACATCGTCGGTAGATATAAGCGCATCGAGACCACGTCCCAGAGCGTTGGTCTTAGCGTTGCGGTTGAATTTCTTATGTACTGCCACTATATATCAATTAATAATTCAAAATTCAAAATTCAAAATTATGATTACCTCGAAGGATAAGCACTGACAACCCCCGAACGGCTATCATAGTTTAACGTAGTTATCATATTAACATAGTTATCATAATTTTGAATTTTGAATTATGAATTTTGAATTAAAAGTTTATTTGTTCTTTTCAATTATCTCCTTAGCCAGAGCCAGATGGTTCTTTGCTCCTGTCGAGTCGGCATCGTAGAGGATAACCGGCAGGCCGTGGCTAGGGCTCTCCGAGAGTTTCACGTTACGCTGGATGACCGTCTTGAAGACGAGCTCCTGGAAGTGGCGCTTCACCTCGTCGTAGATCTGGCGTGCCAGGCGCAGACGCTGGTCGTACATGGTCAGCAGAAATCCCTCAATCTCAAGTTTCGGGTTCAGCTTGCTCTTTATGATTTTTATTGTATTGAGCAGTTTGCTAATTCCCTCCAGGGCGAAGTACTCGCACTGTACAGGTATGATGACCGAGTCGGCGGCAGTGAGCGCGTTGACGGTAATCAGTCCGAGCGACGGGCTGCAGTCGATGAGAATGAAGTCGTAGTCGTTGCGGATAGGCTCCAAAATCTTGCTCAGCACCTTCTCGCGGTTGTCAAGGTTCAGCATCTCAATCTCGGCACCTACAAGGTCGATATGGCTCGGAACGATGTCCAGTCCCTCGATGTCGGTCTCATAGATAGCGTCGTGGATGTCGGCATGGTCGATGATGCACTCGTAGATAGAGCAGTCCACCTCCTTGATGTCCACTCCCAGACCGCTGCTGGCGTTTGCCTGCGGGTCAGCGTCGACGACAAGCACCGTCTTCTCCAACGTTGCAAGCGAAGCTGCAAGGTTTATGGCCGTGGTGGTCTTTCCGACTCCGCCTTTCTGATTAGCTAATGCAATAATTTTTCCCATGTTTATTTAATCTTCAAATAGTCTAGTATATTCAGTAAACCCAGTTTTAGTCCTTTCAGATATGGGGTTCAATGCGCAAAGGTACATATTTTATTCGAAATTGAGTTATTTATAAACCTTTTTTCGTACTTTTGCAAAAGAAAAAGATTCAACATTAGAAAAGATGCGTCCATTCATACTTATATCTAACGACGACGGCTATCATTCCAACGGAATCCGCACGCTCGTGTCATTCCTTTCCAACTTTGCCGACATACTTGTATGCGCCCCTGAGGCAGCACGCTCGGGATACTCATGTGCTTTCTCGGCTGTCAACTACCTGCGCCTGAAGCAACGGCATAACATTCCCGGAGCCGATGTCTGGTCGTGTACCGGAACTCCGGTCGACTGCGTGAAGATAGCTCTCGACCAGCTGTGCACCGACCGCCGTCCCGACCTGATACTTGGCGGAATAAACCACGGCGACAACTCGTCGGTCAACAATCACTACAGCGGCACGATGGGCGTGGCTCTTGAGGGCTGCATGAAGTACATCCCGTCGATAGCTTTCTCCAGTTGCGACTACAACGAGAATGCCGACCTCAGCTACCTGCGCGACTATATCCGCCGGATTGTTAAGCGGGTTCTTGCCGACGGACTGCCGAAGGGTGTCTGCCTGAATGTCAACTTCCCGAAAATAGACCCGGCTAAGGAGCAGTTCGCCGGTGTGCGTGTCTGCCGCATGGGCTTCGGCAGTTGGATCAACGAGGTGGTTAAGTGCCGTCATCCGCGTGGCTACGACTACTACTGGATGGTAGGCGAGTATCGTGACGATGAGCCCGATGCCACCGACAACGACCGTTGGGCTCTCGCTCACAAGTATGTTGCCATGACTCCAACCCGTGTTGACGTCACCGACTATGAGTCGATGGAGAAAATGAAAGAGTGGTTTAAATAGGTTTAATTCAAAATTCAAAATTATAATATAAACAAGTATGATACCAGCGGAGTAATCATAATTTTGAATTTATAATTTTGAATTTTGCATTTACAATACAATATGAGATACTACTTGATAGCCGGTGAGGCGAGTGGCGACCTCCATGCGTCGCGGCTGATGCAGTCGTTGAAGGCGGTCGACCCGATAGCAGAGTTCAGATATTTCGGCGGCGACAGGATGAGTGCCGTCGGGGGAACATGCGTCAGGCACATCCGTGACCTGGCATACATGGGCTTTGTGCCGGTACTGTTGCACCTGCATAAGATTCTCGGCAATATGAAACTCTGCAAGCACGACATTGTAGCGTGGAAACCAGATGTCGTGATACTTGTCGACTATGCCGGATTCAACCTCGACATAGCGAAGTTCCTCCACGCCAAGACTAATATCCGGGTCTATTACTATATCTCGCCGAAGATATGGGCATGGAAGGAGTGGCGCATAAGGGCTATCAAACGGGATGTCAATGAGATGTTCTCCATCCTTCCGTTCGAAGTCGACTTCTATGAGAAAAAGCATCATTATCCCATCCATTATGTCGGCAACCCTACAGCCGAGGAAGTGCGCAACTTCCGCAGCGGATATAAGGAGAGCAGGGAAGCGTTCCTCAGCCGCCACGGACTCGACGACCGTCCTATCATTGCATTGCTCGCCGGTAGCCGTAAACAGGAGATTAAGGACAACCTTCCGGCAATGATTGAGGCTGCCAAGCGGTTCGACGACTATCAGCTTGTGCTGGCTTGCGCCCCATCGGTTGAGGCTGTCTACTATAACAAGTTCCTAAAGGACTCACGTGTCCGCACTGTCACCGACGAGACCTATCAGTTGCTTACTCACTCGACGGCAGCACTGGTGACAAGCGGAACGGCAACTCTGGAGACGGCGTTGTTCAATGTTCCGCAGGTTGTCTGCTATGAGACCCCTGTTCCAAAGCTTATCCGCTTTGCTTTCAACCATATTATCAAGGTCGATTATATCTCGCTGGTGAACCTTATCGCCAACCGGGAGGTTGTGCCGGAGCTGCTTGCCGACCGCTTCACTGTGTACAACATCGCCAACGAACTGTACAATATCCTTCCCGGTCACGACCGGCGTCAGGCTCAGCTCGATGGCTATAAGCTCGTTGCCGACCGCCTCGGCGATGCCGTCGCGCCTGATAATGCCGCCAAGATTATCTACGACCTGCTCTGGAAGTAAGTATGATAAAGTAAACAAAAAGATGAATCGATTAGCGATTAATGACTCTTTAGTTTGCGATATGCCATTACTCGTTTTCTAATTGGGTATCTTTTAGCTTCTAATTGGGTATCTTTTAGCTTCTGATTGGGTATCTTTTAGCTTCTAATTGGGTATCTTTTAATTGCCTTTAAAATAGCGTGATGGAATACAGATAAATCACTGCTGCCGGTATAGCGAGTAGCGACGAGTCGAACCTGTCGAGCATTCCTCCATGACCCGGCAGAATCTTTCCGCTGTCCTTTATTCCCAGTGTCCGTTTGAAAAGACTCTCTACAAGGTCACCCCATGTACCGAAGACTACAACTACAAGTCCCAGTCCTATCCATCCCCCGATGCTCAGCAAATGTGGATTCGACGGGTCATTGTTGGCGAAGTAGCCGATGACACCTGCGACGATAAGCACGAGGATGCCACCACCGATGCTGCCTTCCCAAGTCTTTCCCGGACTGATTCGTGGGAATAGCTTGTGTTTTCCGAGCAGTGAGCCTGTGCAGTAAGCTCCTGAATCATTCACCCACAAGAAGATGAACAGGCACAGCGGGATGAGCATCTCGAATGAAGCCTGATTGAAATCATTGATTTGGAAGGCTAAGAAGAATATCATTGCGAACGGCATGGCGACGTACATCTGTCCTAACATCGTGTATGCCCAGTCGTTTATCGGGTTCTTCTGCTTGAGGTATAGTTCCTCGATGAACATGTAGACAATCGTCAGAATGTATGGCACAAAAGCTCTGAAATCGACGAAGCCCACTCGCCAGCCTGCCACAGCTATGACAAGGTATACTCCGGCAATGGTCGAGATAAGTTGGTTGACACGCACGCCTTCGACATTGTTCACCAGTCCGCAGTACTCCCAAATAGTAAGTCCTGTTATAAGGGCGAACAGCAGGATGATGGTGTCAGGGCGCATCATGCCCAGCACCATTACTGCTACATATATTATTCCGGTTATTGTACGGGTTATTAAATTCTTCATTGTTTTCTAGGTGATTAAGCATCCTCACCTTCGGGGAGGCTTGGTGAGGAATTTCCCTTTGACTTGTCGAACTCAGCCTGAGCCTTCTTCACCTCGTCACTCTGGTCTTCGAGTTTCGGAGCTTCGCCATCGGCTTCCTTAGCCTGTTCCTTCTTAGCCTGCTCGTTCTTCTCATTCTCCTCGAGAATCTCTTCCGAACGACTCTTGTACGGACGCTTGCCAAGGATAGCCTCGACATCCTTAGTGTAGATGACCTCCTTCTCATAGAGCAGCTGGGCAAGCTTGTTGTGACCTTCCTTGTGCTCGGTGAGAATCTTCTTTGCACGGTCGTACTCCTCATTTATCATCTTCAGAACCTCGCTGTCCATGACCTTTGCTGTCGACTCAGAGTATGGCTTCTGGAACGAGTAGTCCTGATTGTTGTAATAGCAGATGTTCGGAAGCTTGTCACTCATTCCGGCGTAGGCAATCATTCCGTAGGCGCTCTTTGTCGCACGCTCGAGGTCGTTCATTGCTCCGGTCGAAATCTGACCGACGAACAGCTCTTCGGCGGCACGTCCACCAAGCAGAGAGCACATCTCGTCGAGCATCTCTTCCTTAGTCGTTATGACACGCTCCTCAGGCAGATACCATGCGGCACCGAGAGCCTGACCACGTGGAACGATGGTAACCTTGACCAGTGGGTTGGCATGTTTGCAGAACCAGCTGACGGTGGCGTGACCTGCCTCGTGGATGGCGATGGAACGCTTTTCCTCGGCAGTCATTACCTTTGTCTTCTTCTCCAGTCCACCGATGATACGGTCAACGGCGTCGAGGAAGTCCTGGCTCGATACCTCTTTCTTATTATGGCGGGCCGCAATAAGCGCAGCCTCATTGCATACATTGGCAATGTCGGCACCTGAGAATCCCGGAGTCTGGCGGGCGAGGAAGTCAACGTCAAGGTTCTTATCGTACTTCAACGGCTTCAGGTGAACCATGAATATAGCCTTACGCTCGGCAAGGTCAGGGAGGTCGACATGTATCTGGCGGTCGAATCGTCCGGCACGCAGCAATGCCTTGTCGAGCATGTCGGCACGGTTGGTGGCTGCAAGGACGATGACACCGGAGTTAGTTCCGAATCCGTCCATCTCGGTCAGAAGGGCGTTCAGGGTGTTCTCACGCTCGTCGTTGCCACCCATCGCCGGGTTCTTAGAACGGGCACGACCAACGGCATCAATCTCATCGATGAAGATGATACATGGCGCTTTCTCCTTAGCCTGACGGAACACGTCACGAACACGGCTTGCTCCGACACCGACGAACATCTCTACGAAGTCGGAACCGCTCATGGAGAAGAACGGTACGCCAGCCTCGCCGGCAACGGCTTTGGCAAGCAGGGTCTTACCGGTGCCAGGAGGTCCGATAAGCAGTGCGCCCTTTGGAATCTTTCCGCCGAGCTCGGTATATTTCTTAGGGTTCTTCAGGAAGTCGACAATCTCCTGCACCTCCTGCTTGGCGCCTTCCTGTCCGGCGACATCCTTGAATGTAACGCCTACCGACTGTGACTTCTCATAGAGCTTTGCCTTCGATTTGCCGACGCTGAATATTCCACCGCCGCCACCTCCGCCACTCATGCGGCGCATCAGCCAGAACCAGACGAAGATTATCAGTACCCACGGCAATACATTAATTAATATATTGGTGAGCAGGCTGGAATCATCGTTGTTGTAGCTGAATCCGGAGATCTTCTTCTGGGCAACAGCCTGGTTGAGGAAGGTCTCAAGGTTGTCGATGGAACCTATTTCGACTTTTACGTATGGGTCGTTGCCAAGGTTCCCACCGCCGAAGACCTCACGCTGGTGCTCCGGACGGACGTACATCTTCAGCGTACTCTGGTCCTTGTTTATCTCGACCTTCGACGCATAGCCCTTGTTGACATAGTTGACGAATGTCGTGTAGTCTTTCTCTACGTTTGCCGACGTGTTGCCAAGTCCTTTGGTTCCGCCGGAAAAGAATATTAAAACCAGCGCTATTATTACAAAGATGTATATCCAGTTCATGTTGAACTTCGGCATCTTCGGTTGCTGGTTGTTATCTTGATTTTGCATATTATTTATATTCCCCACCAAACCTCCCCCAAGGGAAGGCTTCTAATTACCAAAAATTAATGATGGATAATTTTCTGATTTATTTATGTGTTTAACCCTCCTGGCCGTTTGAGGCAGTCAGGCAATGTCCGGAATCTTCTCCAGTTTGGCATCTTCCCACAGATGCTCCAGGTCGTAATACTGGCGGGTCTCCGGAACGAAGATATGCACAAGCACATCAACATAATCCATTGCCACCCATACGGCATTGTTCAGACCGATGCAGTTGACTGGCTTCTCGCCTGTAGTCTCACGGACATAGTCGCTCACCGACCCGGCGATGGCTTCCACCTGCTGGGGTGAGCTGCCCTGGCATATCACGAAGTTCTTGCAGATTGTTCCGACAATGCCTGACAGGTCAGCAATAACAATATTGCTTCCTTTTTTATCTTGTATTCCCTTTACGATGTTCTTTACTAACTTTTCTGTTTCGTTCATGAAATATAAATGTGTTCTGTCTTGTAAGAATTCTCTATTTGTTTGGTTATGCAAAGGTACGCATAATTTTGAATTTTGGCTTATGAATTTGGAATTATGGCTAATAATTTGCTTTTTTTATAAAATTTCTTTGGATTTTCTTTGGAGATTCAAGAAAAAGCCGTACCTTTGCACTCGCTAAACGGATAACGATAGCACATTGGGATATGGTGTAATGGTAACACTACAGATTCTGGTCCTGTCATTCCTGGTTCGAATCCGGGTATCCCAACAATAAAAGCCAAATTGCTTCATCAGCAGTTTGGCTTTTTCTGTTTTTATACCTACGTGCGATGTTTGACTATATCCTAAAATCCGCAAGAAGAGCCGGTAATGCCAGTTTTGACCCAAAATCTATTTCTTTGTGAGAATTGTAGCCAGAAACGGCTCCTGTCCTTTCGATGGACATTTTTTGGAGTACAACAGCCCCTTACCCCATAAAGCGTATAGGAGCTCACCGCTAAAAAATTCAACATGTCTGCTTTCATTATCCGAAAT
>Ga0256406_1000912_pt1 | contig 50317 bp, 44 predicted proteins | sample RumenRJG_03DNA_FD_185986 | JGI IMG/M metagenome (GOLD analysis project Ga0256406, IMG submission 185986) | Bovine rumen microbial communities from Lethbridge, Alberta, Canada - RJG_03 | ecosystem: Host-associated > Mammals > Digestive system > Stomach > Rumen | place: Canada: Alberta | collected...
GGGCAGACATTCTTCTGCATATCCGTGCTTTCTGAACAGTTTCCACAGTGAGTGGCATACAGTACAGTTTTCCGTTTGCCGTTCGTATGTGGAATGAAGTTAAGATGACGACATATTTCGGGTACAAGGAAATGGCACAGTTAAAATTTACATCAGGAGGAAAAAATCATGGCAAGAGTATTCAGCTTCTGGGCGGACGGACTTGAGGAAATTGAGGCGCTGACGCCGGTGGATGTGCTCCGCAGAGCGGGCAATGAGGTGACGACGGTATCCATCATGGGACGGAAGACGATCCACGGATCGCACGGCATCGATGTGACGGCAGATCATCTGTTTGAAGAGACGGATTTTTCGGACGGAGATCTGTTCATCCTTCCCGGCGGCGGTGAGGGCACGCAGAATCTGTCGGCATGTCAGCCGCTCCGGGCGCTTCTGACGGAAAAATATCAGGCGGGAAAGCAGGTCGCTGCCATCTGCGCGGCACCTTCCGTTTTCGGTTCCCTCGGCTTCGTTAAGGGCAGAAAAGCCGTTGTCTACCCGGGCATGGAGAAAACACTGACGGGAGCAGAGGCACTGGATGTGCCGACGGTGACGGACGGCAATGTGACAACCGGACACGGACCCGGTGCCTCCATGGATTTTGCCCTGGAGCTCGTGCGCGTCATCAATGGTGAAAAGGCTGCCGCAAAACTCAAAGAGCAGATGGTGTTCCAGCATGAAACCGTGGTCTGATCTGTGGCCCCGCGCCGTTATTTTTGACATGGATGGCCTGATGTACGCCACAGAACAGCAGATTCAGCGCGCATGGGACGAGGTCGGACCGGAGATCGTCGGGAAGCCTCTGGGCAATGAAATTTATCATACCATGGGCATGAACCGCGCCCTGCGGGTGAAATATTTCTACGATACGTATGGGAGTGATTTCCCGTACGAAAAGTTTGAGAAAGCCTATAAGGCCTGCGTGGCTGACATGAAGCAGAGGGAAGGCATTCCGGTAAAGCAGGGGCTTTTCCGCCTGCTGGCGTTTCTGTGCGAAGAAAGAATTCCGGCTGTTCTGGCAACAGGCTCCAGTAGCTTTCACACCTATGAGAACCTCGCGCTCACGCGCACGCCGGATATTTTTCAATACGTGATCTGCGGTGATATGGTCAGAGCCGCCAAGCCGGACCCCTTTATCTATGAACTGAGCTGCCGGAAACTCGGCATGCGGCCGGAGGAGGTGCTGGTGCTGGAGGACTCCGTCAATGGTGTGCTGGCGGCACATGCCGCGCACACGCCGGTGATCATGATTCCGGATCTGCAGAAGGGGCAGACCTCCGCGGTGGAAGATCTGCCCCTTGCGATGATGGATTCTCTGGATGATGTGACGGATATGCTTATGGACGCTCGTTAAGCGGGATGTATTTGTGCTCCTCGCAGATGTTCATATAGGCCGGACGAATGATCTTGTCAACGTTGATCAGCTCTTCGAGGCGGTGCGCGCTCCAGCCGACGATTCTTGCACAGGCGAAGATCGGCGTGTACAGCTCAACGGGAAGCCCCAGCATGCTGTAGACAAATCCGCTGTAAAAATCAACGTTGGCACTGACACCCTTGTAGATATGGCGCTCGTTGGCAATGACCTTCGGCGCCAGATCTTCAACCATGGTGTACAAACCCCAGTCGTCCTCGCGGCCTTTTTCTTTCGCGAGTTTTTCCACAAAGCTCTTGAAGATGACGGCACGGGGATCCGATATGGAATAAACCGCGTGTCCCATACCGTAGATCAGCCCCTTGTGATCAAAGGCTTCTCCGTGCAGGAGCTTCCGCAGGTAGTCTTCTACTTCTTCTCTGTCCTTCGTATCCCTTACGTTCTCTTTCAGATCATCAAACATCCGCATGACCTTGATATTGGCACCGCCGTGCTTCGGACCCTTGAGTGAACCGAGCGCCGCGGCGATCGTCGCGTATGTATCGGTGCCGGAAGAGGTGACGACGTGCGTCGTGAAGGTCGAGTTGTTTCCGCCGCCATGCTCCATGTGCAGAACAAGACAGGTATCGAGAACTTTCGCTTCCAGCGGCGTGTACTTCTGGTCCGGACGAAGCATGGACAGGATGTTTTCGGCCGTGGACAGAGACGGCACCGGTTTGTGGATATACAGGCTTTCATCGTTGTGATAGTAATCGTAAGCCTGATAGCTGTAGACCGCCAGCATGGGGAAGATCGAGATCAGGTTCGTGCACTGGCGGAGAACATTAGGCAGAGAGATGTCATCTGCGTTGTCGTCGTAATAATAGAGCGTGAGCTCAGCGCGCGCGAGCGTGTTCATCATGTCCTTGCTTGAGGCTTTCATGATGACGTCGCGGACGAAATTTTTGGGCAGCTCTCTCTGATTGGCAAGCATTTCCGAAAATTCCGCAAGCTGTTTTTTATCGGGAAGCTGACCGAAGAGCAGCAGGTAGGCTGTTTCATCAAAACCAAACCGGTTTTCTGAAGTGAAGCCGTTGACCAGGTCGTTGATGTTGATGCCACGGTAATAGAGCCTGCCGGGGCAGGGGACCTTTTTCCCATCGACCATCTCCCAGGAGACGATATTGGAAATATTCGTCAGTCCGGCCCGTACACCCTGACCGTTGAGATCACGCAGGCCCTTTTTTACATCATATTTGGCATAGAGATCTTTGGGAATCCGGGTGTTTTCCGAACACTCCTCTGCAAGCGCCTCAATCTGTGGCGTCACCTGTGTAGCAAAACTCATGTAAGCACCGCCTTTCTGTATTGTGTGCCGTGTCCGCCTGTATCCGGCTGAGCTACGGCATTTTCTGTATTTCCCCGGCTTTCAATTAAGCTTATAGTACCGTACCATTTCTGTTTTGTAAACCAATAAATGAACGATGGTCATTTCCACGGATGCTGCGCGTCTGCCGAATGATCGAAATGTGTGATTATTGACTATATGATAACAGTGTCAAAAGTCATCACCCACGTTGCACTTGTGCAAAAGTGGGTGAATGACTTATTGACACGCCCCTCAGCGAGGGCGTAGTGGGGCGAAGCCACATGAAAGCCCGAGCTGAGGGAGGATCGCGAGAGCGCATAGCGCGCAGCGATCCGGTTATCATACTTATGACACCTATATCACTATATTAAATGTGATTACGGAAATCTGAAAATGAATTGAAAATCCGCGCGCCGAACCTTCGAACGGACGTCGCAAACGTTACTTACGCAGCCAGCTCGGCCCAGGCTCCCTTACGTCACACGAAAGGTTCCGCTTAGTGCTGCTGCATTCCTGCCCTGACACGGTTCACGGATTCTCGTTGCGTAAGACCCGGACTTCAGCGCCGCTTACGTAAGGCAGCTTTACGATTAAAGCCCTCGGGTCCGGCATAGCCCCTGCTGTAGCGGATTTCAGGTGCAGGGCGCCGCTGCTGCCCCGGCTGCGCGGATAGAATTGAGTATACCTTATTCTGTGGCGCATTGTCAATCGACCCGTTTTTTCTTGTGCTGGGATGCCAGATGTGAGATAATATGGTAACAGTGTCAAAAGTCATCACCCACGTTGCACTTGTGCAAAAGTGGGTGATGACTTATTGACACGGTTATCATACTTATGACACCTATATCATAATATGCGGTGCAGATAAACATCGGAAAGCTGTCATGAAGCTGTCATGATACAGACAGGAAAGGACGGACTGGGTATGTTAAGAATCGGAATGTTGACGAGTGGTGGTGACTGTCAGGCACTGAATGCCACGATGCGCGGTGTTGTCAAAGGACTCGCGAATAATGTCACGGATCTTGAGGTATATGGTTTCATGAACGGGTACAAGGGTCTGATCTACGGTGACTACCGCATGCTCACATCCCATGATTTTTCGGGAATTCTGACGCGCGGCGGCACGATTCTCGGTACATCCCGTCAGCCGTTCAAGCTCATGCGTGAGCCGGATGCGAACGGACTCGACAAGGTCGAGGCCATGAAGCAGAACTATTACAAGCTGAACCTCGACTGTCTGGTCATCCTGGGCGGCAACGGCACCCAGAAGACGGCCAATCTGCTCTCTGAGGAAGGGCTGAATATCATCCACCTTCCGAAGACGATCGATAACGACATCTATGGTACAGATATGACATTCGGTTTTTACAGCGCTGTCAATATCGCCACCAACGCCATTGACTGTATCCACACGACAGCATCTTCTCATAACCGTATTTTTATCGTGGAAGTCATGGGACATAAGGTAGGATGGCTGACGCTTTACTCCGGCATCGCTTCGGGCGCAGATGTCATTCTGATCCCGGAGATCCCGTATGATATTGACAAGGTGGTGGATGCCATCAACAAGAGAAAATCCCGCGGCAGCAATTTTACCATTCTTGCCGTGGCGGAAGGCGCCATCCCGAAGGAGATCGCGGCACTGCCGAAGAAAGATATGAAGAAGGCTATGGATAAGATCCTTCAGAAATATCCGTCCATCTCCTATAAGATCGCAGAGGATCTGCAGGAAAAGACCGGTACGGAGATCCGTGTCACGGTACCAGGTCACATGCAGAGGGGCGGCGAGCCGTGTCCGTATGACAGAATCCTCTCCACGAGGATCGGCTCCGAGTGCGCACAGCTCATCCTGGACAAGGAGTACGGCTGCATGGTTGCTCTTGTGAACGGAAAGATCAAGAAAGTTCCGCTGAAAGATGTGGCCGGCAAGCTGAAGACGGTAGATCCGAAGTGTCAGGAGATCGCAGATGCCAAGAGGATGGGCATTTCGTTCGGCGACTGACGTTATCTTGTTTTGAAAAAATAATGCGACCGGCTGTTGCATGACGGGCGTTCAGGGACGGCGGAATCCGTGCTTACGGGTGCCGCCGTTTGCGTACGGAAGACAGCAGGTCAAAGAGGAGAGGAAACTTGAGTTATCAGGCACTCTACAGAAAGTTCCGTCCGCAGACGTTTGACGAGGTGCGGGGACAGGATGCTGTTGTACAGACGCTGAAAAATCAGCTGAAGTCGGGCAGAATCGGTCATGCTTACCTGTTCTGCGGGACGCGCGGCACCGGCAAAACGACCATGGCCCGCATCCTGGCGCGGGCAGTGAACTGTGAGCATCCGGCGGAGGATGGCAGTCCCTGCAATACATGTGATACCTGCAGGACCATTCTGAGCGGGAATTCCTCAAATGTCATAGAGATCGATGCGGCATCCAACAACGGCGTCGACAATATCCGGCAGATCAGAGAGGAAGTCATGTACCGCCCCACGCAGGGCAGATACAAGGTGTATATCATCGATGAGGTTCATATGCTGTCGCAGAGCGCTTTCAACGCACTGCTGAAAACGCTGGAGGAGCCGCCGGAATATGTGATCTTCATCATGGCCACGACCGATGTCAACAGGATTCCGATCACCATTCTCTCCAGGTGCCAGCGCTACAATTTCCGACGGATATCGATCGATACGATCGCTGATCAGCTGAAAAATCTGCTGGATCAGGAAAAAATAACGGCAGAGGAACGGGCGGTGCGCTACATCGCCAGGGCCGCCGACGGTTCGATGCGCGATGCGCTCAGCCTGCTGGACCAGTGCATTGCTTTTTACCTCGGGGAAGAGCTTACCTATGAAAAAGTCCTGAAGGTGCTCGGGACTGTGGACACCGATACGTTCAGCGCCCTTCTGCGCTGCGTGGTCAATCAGGATGTCGCAGGAAGCATCCGCATCCTGCACGAACTGATCCGCGCGGGGAGAGATATGGGGCACTTTGTCACGGATTTTACCTGGTACATCAGGAACCTTCTGCTGGTGCAGACGACCGACGAAAATCTGGAAGATGTGCTGGATGTATCGGCCGAAAACCTTCAGCAGCTGAAGGAAGAGAGCCATATGATAGACACGCCCGGTCTGATGCGGTATATTCATATCCTGTCAGAGCTGTCCGAGCGTATCCGGTTTGCCTCCCAGAAACAGATCCTGGTGGAGACGACGCTGATCCGTCTCTGCATACCGCAGATGGATTCAGATAAAGACAGTATAGCGGAACGTGTGCGTTTGCTGGAACAGAAGCTGGAAAACGGCATTGTGGTAAAGGACCAGGCTGCAGCAGATGCGGGAACTGCGACATCCGCACCGTCGGAAAATGAGGAAAAAAAAACGCAGCTTCGCGCAGCCGCTCCGGAGGATCTGAAGAAGATCCGCGCCCGGTGGAGCAGGATCTATGCGGAAATTGATGATGCTCTGATCAGGATCGCACTGAAGGGCTCGGCGCCGTCTTATGACGCGGAGAGCGGCGGGAATGTGCTCTACCTGACGGCGAGGACCAGCATGGACCGCGATTATATCAAAGGGCATCTGGACGAGGTCACAAAAGCTATTGCGGATGTCACGGGTCTTCAGGTGACGGTTCAGGTTGTTCTGGCTGATTCGGATGAGGACAGGAAGCTGGCGGAGGTGCCGCTCGACGATCTGATCACATCGGAAATTGATATGCCGGTTGAGAGCGATGCGGCGGATGCTGACGAAGACGAATTTTGAAATAAGAAAGCGGAGGTTAAGAATATGGCACGCAGAAATCAGTTCCAGGGAATTCCCGGAAGCGCAAACAATATGATGAAACAGGCACAGCGCCTTCAGCGGCAGATGGAGGAGCAGCAGAAGGAGCTGGAGGAAAAGGAATTTACCGCGGCAGCGGGCGGCGGCGCAGTGGAGATCACTGTCAGCGGCAAGCGTCAGCTGACGGGTGTGAAGATCGATCCTGAGGCTGTGGATCCCGATGATGTGGAGATGCTGCAGGATATGATCATTGCCGCAGCAAATGAGGCACTGAAAAAAGTAGATGATGCACAGGCAGCCAATATGAGCAAAATGACCGGCGGGCTGGGAGGCTTTCCCTTCTGATGGAGTATTACAGCAGTCATATCAGCAAGCTGATCGAACAGTTGGGACGGCTTCCCGGCGTCGGCCCCAAATCGGCGCAGCGGCTTGCTTTTCACATTATCTCCATGCCAAAGGATCAGGTGAAGGAGCTCGCGGATTCCATTACAGATGCGAGGGAGAACGTCCGCTACTGCAAGATCTGCGGAACGCTGACGGATCAGGAGATCTGCCCGATCTGTGCGGATCCCGGCCGGGATCATACGCAGATCATGGTCGTCGAAAATTCGCGCGATCTGGCAGCGTATGAGAAGACGCAGAAATATAAAGGCGTATACCATGTGCTGCAGGGATGCATTTCACCGATGCTGGGCGTGGGACCGGACGACATCCGGCTGAAGGAACTGATGCAGCGTCTTCAGGGAGATGTCAGCGAGGTCATTATTGCGACGAATTCCTCTCTCGAGGGAGAGACGACGGCCATGTATATCAGCAAGCTGGTTCGTCCGACAGGCATTAAAGTGACGAGAATTGCCAGCGGTGTTCCCGTCGGCGGTGACCTGGAGTACATCGATGAAGTGACGCTTCTGCGTGCCCTGGAGGGAAGAATAGAACTCTGACAGGACTGCTGCCTGCAGCTGCATATGGCCGCAGCGGGATTCCTGTATCAGACAGGAAAAATAATCGGCGTATGGATGATGAAATAAAAACCGAAGAACTGAATAAACAGGCTGAGTTTTCTGACCAGGATAAAAATCCGACGATGATTGCCGCAGACGGACGCGAATCTGATGCGGCTCATTCCGAGGAGACAGATCATGTATCCGACGGGAGGAAGCCGGTCACTGCGGGAGAAGCAATAAATGGCCGGGAACAGATTCCGGCAGATGGGCACGCATCCGACGCAGAGCAGCAAGCCGGCGGACAGGGACAGAGCGCTGAAACCAGGCGGGCACCCAAACCCCGGCCGCAGACAACGCAATCAGCGACTGTAACGGATGGCGATGATGATCTGGCAGATGACGATCTGGCGGATGACGATGATCTGACATTTGGCGACGAGCAGGAGAATCTGCGTGACACCGGATGGTTGTCAAAGATCATCCGGCGGGCTGACCGTTCAGAAAAAAAGAAAAAGCGGAAAAAGGACAGAGAGCCCCTGGCAGTCCGTCTGCACACACAGGAGGAGAATGAGGCTGATAAGCAGAGGTTCCTGAAGCTTCCGGCACACCTGCTTTCTTATCTGCTGATTGTGGGCGCTGTGCTGCTGATCGTCTTTCTCATCTCGTTTATTTCCGGACACTGGCAGTACCGTAATTACCACGTGATCAGTTCCCGAACGCAGGAAGCAACGGTATCCGCCAGCTACGCCAACGTGGATGGCGATATTCTCCGGTACAGTACCGACGGAGCATCGCTTCTGGACAGCAGCGGAGAGGTTCTCTGGGATGTCAGCTACAATATGAGCAGTCCGGATATTGCTCTCCGCGGAAATACCATTGCGATTTACGATACGGCCGGTTCGAGTATTGTGGTCTGTGACCGCACGGGACAGATTGGTTCGGCAAACGCCAGCTATCCGATTAAAAAAGCAGAGGTGAGTTCGGCCGGCAATGTGGCGGCCATTGAGGAAGACGGTGCCACCACCTATATTGAATACTATGCCGTGAGCGGTACGCAGATCGCCGAGATCAAGACTTCCATAGACAACCCCGGCTATCCTCTCGATCTGGCGCTGTCGGAGGATGGACAGCTGATCTCCGTCTCTTATCTCACCTACGAAGGCAGCACACAGAAAGATGTGATCGATGTGTACAGCTTCGGAGCGGCAGGACAGGATCAGATGGATAACCGGATCGGTGAATTCTCCTATACAGACCGCATCATTCCGGATCTTGTCTATCTGCAGGGATCGACGCTGGCAGCATTTTTTGACGGTGGATTCCTTGTTCTGAACGGTGCCAATGTCCCTGAGGAAACGAGAGCCGTACAGATTGATGATCAGATCGCGAGTGTCTTCAGCGACAGCGCACACATCGGCGTGATCACCGGAACGGGCAGTACGCACCGACTTCTTGTCTACACAACAGAAGGAAGAAAAATCACAGACAGGACATTTGAATACGCTTATAAAGACATGGATTATGCCGCCGGAGAAGTTACATTATATAATGACAATAACTTCTGCGTGTATAACCTGAGCGGTATCTGCAAGTTCAACGGAAGCTATACAGGTACGATCACAGATATTTTTGCCATCGGGCGTTACCGCTACGGCGTCGTCAAGGATGCGGGTATCGACCAGATTCAGCTGGGATAAACCGGGGTGAAAAGTCAGATGTCGGGACGAAAACCGCAGAAAACAGCCTGAAATGTGGCTCCAGAGCTGAATCTGCGGGAATCTTGCTTGACTCACTGACAGCACGATGGTATAGTTTATGGCAGTTCGCTGACGGCAGGAGTATAGCTGTGCACAGGCGGAGACGCTCTGCCGCAGTTTGCCGTTATGCAGAAAGTTTGTGGCGCTAATCAAAGCGCGTGAGTTTAATAGAGTTAGATGGAGGAAATAACGATCATGAGTGTCAGCGTTGAAAATCTGGAAAATAATATGGCCAAGTTAACCATTGAGGTTCCCGCAGAGGATTTCGAGAAGGCCGTGCAGAGAGTGTACCTCCGTCAGAAGAAAAATATTACCCTGCCCGGTTTCCGCAAGGGAAAAGCACCGAGAAATCTGATCGAGAAGATGTACGGTGAGGGAATTTTCTTTGAGGATGCTGCCAATGATATCCTTCCGGGTGCGTACAGCGACGGAGCAAAGGAGAGCGGTCTGGATATCGTCTCCACACCGGAGATCGAGGTAACACAGATCGGAAAAGGTAAGGATTTTATTTTTACGGCGGAAGTAGCAGTTAAGCCGGATGTCGAGCTTGGACAGTACAAGGGCGTAGAAGTTCCGAAGACGGATACCACCGTTACGGACAAGGACGTTGAGGACAGACTGGAGCAGGAGCAGAAGAAGAACAGCCGTACCATCACACTCGAAGGTGATGATGCAGCTGCCAGGGATGATACCCTTACCCTTGATTACGAGGGAAAAATTGACGGTGAGGCTTTTGAGGGCGGCACCGCAAAGGATCAGAAGCTGAAGCTCGGATCCAACACCTTTATCCCGGGCTTTGAGGATCAGCTGATCGGCGTTAAGACCGGTGAGACAAAGGAAGTAACCGTTACCTTCCCTGAGGATTATCATGCAGAGGATCTGAAGGGCAAGGAGGCTGTCTTCACCTGCACGATCCACAAGATCGAGAGAACCGAACTTCCGGAGCTCGATGATGAGTTTGCTTCTGATGCAGGCTTTGATACCCTGGATGATTACAAGGCAGACCTGAGAAAGCAGCTGCAGGATGAGAAAGACAAGGCTGCTGAGCAGGCTAAGAAGGACAATGGTGTATCCAAGGCGGCAGAGAACGCAAAGATGGATATTCCGGAAGCCATGCTCAATACCCGGGCAGATGAGATGATCGATAACTTCGCAAGAAGACTGCAGAGCCAGGGCATGAGCTTTGATCAGTACATGAAGTACACCGGCGCTGACCGCAAGAGCATGCGTGAGCAGGTAAAGCCGCAGGCTAAGATCCAGATCCGCAATGAGCTGGTACTGGAGAAGGTTGCTGAGGCTGAGAATATTGAGGTCTCCGATGAGGAAGTGGATGAGGAGATCGCCAATATGGCCAAGGCTTACAATATGTCCGCTGAAGACTTCGGCAAGATGATCGGCGATGATCAGAAGAAGCTGATTCGCGAGGACCTGAAGGTTCAGAAGGCCGCTGATCTGATCGGTTCAAATGCTGTAGAGGTTGAGAAACCGGCAGAGGACGAGAAGGCAGAAGAGACTGAGAAGAAGGACGACGCAGAATAATCTGCAGAAGAATAACTGTACAGAGATACTGTGGAAAAATAACTGAAGAGAAAAAACTGTTGAGGAATAACTGAGCAGTATCATCTGCTGAAGAATAACTGACGGCTGGAAAGGAGCAGCATATGGCTTTGATTCCTTACGTAATCGAACAGACCGGACGCGGAGAGAGAAGCTACGATATTTACTCCCGGCTGCTGAAGGACAGGATTATTTTTCTCGGTGAGGAAGTTACGGATGATTCAGCCAATGTCATTGTAGCCGAGATGCTTTTCCTTGAAGCGGAAGATCCTGATAAGGATATTCATCTGTATATCAATAGCCCGGGCGGTTCAGTGTCCGCAGGCATGGCGATTTATGACACGATGCAGTACATCAAGTGCGATGTTTCGACGATTTGCCTTGGCATGGCTGCGAGTATGGGCGCTTTTCTCCTGGCAGGAGGAACAAAGGGAAAACGTCTCTCCCTTCCGAATGCGGAGATCATGATCCATCAGCCATCAGGCGGCGCGAAGGGCAAGGCAACCGATATTGAGATTGTTGCCGAGCAGATCCTGAAGATCAAGAAGCGCATGAACCGCATTCTCGCAAAGAATACGGGACAGCCGCTTGAAAAGGTGGAGCACGATACGGAACTCGATAATTACATGACAGCAGAAGAAGCTCTGAAGTACGGACTGGTTGACAAGGTCATCGAGAACAGAGAAGGCTGATCATGTTTACGCGAAAGGGTGTTGCAGATCTTCCGGCCTGTCCGGAATTGCGATGCCCTTTCGTAGTATAAGTCGACTGCGTGAATTGTACGGCGATGAAACAGCCGGGCTTAATACATGTGGTGGCGCGCACAGCGCGCATGACCGTTTTTGAAATGTTTACAAGGGGAGACGATTTTTTATGGCAGGAAAAATAAACGATACTAAGGTACGCTGCTCCTTCTGCGGCAAGACCGAGGATCAGGTGAGAAAACTGATCGCCGGTCCGCAGGGCGCGTATATCTGTGATGAATGTATCGGTATCTGCTCCGAGATCATCGAGGAAGAGTTTCAGGAAGTGCCTGCGGATACGGGCGATATCAACCTGATGACGCCGGAAGAGATCCATGCATTTCTGGATGACTATGTCATCGGCCAGGAAGAGGCAAAGAAGGTCCTTTCCGTAGCCGTTTACAATCATTACAAGAGAATTCTCTACCAGCAGACGACCGATGTGGAGCTCCAGAAGAGCAATATTCTCATGCTCGGACCCACGGGTTCGGGCAAGACACTTCTGGCGCAGACGCTGGCCCGTATGCTGAATGTACCGTTTGCCATTGCGGATGCCACAACACTGACGGAAGCCGGCTATGTGGGTGAGGATGTGGAGAATATCCTTCTGAAGCTGATCCAGGCGGCGGATTACGATATCGACCGCGCGGAGCACGGTATTATTTACATTGATGAGATCGATAAGATCACAAGAAAATCCGAGAATCCTTCCATCACCCGTGATGTATCCGGTGAGGGCGTACAGCAGGCACTCCTCAAGATCGTAGAGGGAACGATTGCCAATGTTCCGCCGCAGGGCGGCCGCAAGCATCCGCATCAGGAGTTCCTTCAGATCGATACCTCGAATATCCTCTTTATCTGCGGCGGTGCTTTTGAGGGGTTGGAAAAAATCATCGAAACCCGTAAGGATACCAAGAGCCTCGGATTCGACGCAGATCTCGGTGTGCGCAGGACAGAGGACATCGGTGCCGTGCTGAAGGAGGTTATGCCAGAGGACCTTGTGAAGTTCGGTATTATCCCTGAGCTTGTTGGCAGACTTCCGATCGTAGTTACACTGAACGGACTGGATAAGGAAGCACTGGTCAACATCCTGAAGGAGCCCAAGAATTCGCTGGTGAAGCAGTATACCAAGCTGCTGGAGATGGATGGCGTGACGCTGACCTTTGACGATGACGCACTCGGCGCCATGGCCGATGAGGCAGTGAAACGCAAGACAGGTGCCAGAGGCCTCCGTTCGATCATGGAATCCACGATGATCGATGTGATGTACAAAGTTCCTTCTGACAGCACCATCACAGGCTGCCGCGTCACGAAAGATTCCGTGGAAAACGGCGCAGAGCCGGAACTGACACACGGCGAACCCAAGGCAGTTCCGAGAAGAGCAAAGAAGGTAAAGGGAGCGCGCACGACACGTCCGGCTTGACGCTGTATAAAACTGTATACGTGTCGACGTTTAATACTGGTACATCCGACCCGGAGCGGACAGCAAAGACTGCTCCGCCCCGGGTCGTTTTTACGCGAACATATATTATGATATAGGTGTCATAAGTATGATAACCGGATCGCTACGCGCTGCGCGCTCTCGCGATCCTCCCTCGGCTCGGGCTCCCGTGTGGCTTCGCCCCACTACGCCCTCGCTGAGGGGCGTGTCAATAAGTCATTCACCCACTTTTGCACAAGTGCAACGTGGGTGATGACTTTTGACACTGTTATCATATTATCAGAACGGGGTATTACATGATTATCAAGGAAGCAACCCTGGCCGTTGTCTGCGGCCCGTCGAGTCGTCTCCCGGAAACAGGACAGGCAGAAGTTGCCTTTGCGGGCAAGTCCAATGTGGGCAAGTCAACGCTGATCAACACGCTGCTGAACAGGAAGGCTCTCGCGCGGACGAGTGCGCAGCCCGGTAAAACTCAGACCATTAATTTTTATCAGGTGAATCAGAGCTTTTATCTGGTGGACCTCCCTGGATATGGTTACACAACGGCTGCTGTCTCGGTGAGACAGTCGTGGGGCAGGATGATCGAGCGCTATCTGAAGCGTTCAGACACACTGAAAAATGTATTTTTGCTCGTGGATATCCGGCATGAGCCCAATGCAAACGATCGTCAGATGTACGACTGGATTGTGCAGATGGGTTACCGGCCGATCGTGATCGCGACCAAGGCAGACAAGATCAACAGAAGCCAGATCAGTAAGCAGGCCGCTGTCTGCAGGAAAGCGCTCGGCATGCAGGAGGATGATCTTCTGATCCCGTTTTCCGCAAAGACAAGGGACGGACGGGACCAGATCTGGGAGATCATCGAACAGCATCTGTGACAGCCGGGATCGTTACAGTTCAGACACTGCCAGAGCCATGTGCTGCAGTGGCTGGCAGCAAGTGAACTGTAACCAGGGATATTTTTTCAGTGGTACACAGCCTCAGTGACAGTGAAAATAAGGTAAGATATGGACGGTCAGACGAAAAAAATACAGGAAGACGCCATTGTCCGTGTACAGGACATGAGCTATGACTATTATGAATATCCGGAAGAAGGGCAGGAGCCTGTGGCTACGCGGGCTGTCGATGATGTCAGTCTGGAGATCAGGCAGGGCGAGTTTGTCGCTATCCTCGGCCACAACGGCAGCGGAAAATCGACGCTGGCCAAGCACCTGAATGCGCTCCTCCTCCCCTCGGAGGGCAGCGTAACGATCACCGGATTTGATACGACGGATGACAGCCATCTGTGGGATATCCGGCAGAACGCGGGCATGGTTTTCCAGAATCCGGACAATCAGATCATCGCCTCCGTGGTTGAGGAAGATGTCGGTTTCGGACCGGAAAATATCGGTGTGCCGACGGACGAGATCTGGACGCGGGTTGCGGAAGCACTGGAGAAGACGGGGATGATCGCCTACCGCGAGCACTCACCGAATAAGCTCTCCGGTGGTCAGAAACAGCGTGTTGCGATCGCTGGCGTCATGGCCATGAAGCCGAAGTGCATTATTCTGGATGAGCCGACGGCCATGCTCGATCCGAACGGACGCAAGGAAGTCATCCACGCTGTCCGTGAACTGAACAAAAAGGAAGGCGTGACGGTTATTCTGATCACGCATTATATGGAAGAGGTCATCCGCGCCGACAGAATTTACGTCATGGATCAGGGACATCTCGTCATGAAGGGAACGCCGCGGGAGATTTTTTCGCAGGTTGACAGGCTGAAGGAGCTTCGGCTGGATGTACCGCAGGTGACACAGGTGGCCCATGAGCTTCGGAAGGACGGCGTGGATCTGCCGGAGGGAATTCTGACGCGGAAGGAACTCGTGAAGGAGATCTGCCGCATCGCCGGGATCACCCGGACCAAACCGGAACGTGAGGGAACGGCGGCAAATCCGGATGAAGTCACAGTCATCCAGGACAGGAAGCGCTGACATATTACTTTGGCAGGAGCAGGAGTTGCGGGATGAGTCTGAAACTGGATCATGTAAATTATACCTATGGCATCGGGTCGGCGTATGAAATGCATGCGCTGCGCGATGTATCACTGGAAATTCCCGACGGGCAGTTTGTCGGTATCATCGGACACACGGGCAGCGGAAAGTCAACGCTGATCCAGCATTTCAATGCGCTGATGCAGCCCACATCGGGAACCGTCAGCTGGAACGGCGAGGATGTGTGGGCAGACGGCTATGACAGGCGTTCACTCCGGTTCCATGTGGGCCTGGTGTTTCAGTATCCGGAATACCAGCTCTTCGAAGAGGATGTGCTCACCGATGTGATGTTCGGACCGAAAAATCAGGGACTCAGTAAGGAGGACCAGCAGAAACGCGCGGAAGATGCCCTGAAGCTGGTCGGTGTACCGGAAGAACTCTACCGGAAATCGCCATTCGATCTTTCCGGCGGCCAGAAACGGAGAGTCGCCATCGCCGGTGTCCTTGCCATGGAGCCGTCCGTACTCGTCCTTGATGAGCCGACGGCCGGACTGGACCCGCGCGGACGCGACGAGATCCTCGATCAGGTTAAATATCTTCAGGAACAGAGGAGCATCACGGTGGTGCTTGTTTCCCACAGTATGGAAGATGTGGCCAAGTATGTGGAGAGGCTTATTGTCATGAACCGCGGAGAAAAGGTTTTCGACGATACGCCGGAAGCTGTGTTTGATCATTATCTGGAACTGGAACAGATGGGACTTGCCGCACCGCAGATGACATATCTGATGCATGAGCTCTCAGACAACGGACTGGACGTGGATATCCACGCTGATACCGTAGAAACCGCAGAGAAATCGATCCTTCAGGCACTGAAAAAAAGAGCCGGAGAGATCTGACAGGAAAAAATCCATGGATAAAGATCTTACGATAGGCCAGTACTATCCGGCGGATTCCGCCATTCATGCACTGGACCCGAGAACCAAACTGATCGCAACACTGATCTACATTATTTCGCTGTTTATTTTTGATAACTGGGGATACGTGCTCGGCATTGCTTTTCTGGCTGCTGTCATTATTATCTCGAAGGTGCCGTTCAGCTATATGCTGAAGGGGCTGAAAAGCATTGCCTTCATCCTCATTCTGACAATGCTGTTCAACCTGTTCCTGACGCCGGGTACGGTGCTGTGGCAGGCGGGCGTGTTTCATATCACGCGCGAGGGACTCAAGATGGCGATAGAACTCGGCATCCGCCTGGTAGCCTTGATCCTCGGCGCTTCGATCATGACGCTCACGACCACGCCGAATAAGCTGACGGACGGTATGGAATCTCTGTTCGGCCCGCTGAAGGTCTTTCACGTACCGGTGCATGAGATCGCTATGATGATGTCGATTGCCCTCCGTTTCATTCCAATCCTGATGGAAGAGACGGACAAGATCAAAAAAGCGCAGATGGCGCGCGGTGCGGATTTTGAGAGCGGCAATCTCTTTGTGCGGGCGAAAGCTATGGTGCCGCTTCTGGTTCCGCTTTTCGTATCTGCCTTCCGTCGTGCCAACGACCTCGCCATGGCCATGGAAGCCCGCTGCTATCACGGCGGTGAAGGACGGACACAGATGAAACCGCTGCATTATCACGGGAACGACGTGGCGGCATTTGTCATTATCTGTGCGTATCTGGCAGCGGCCATCACCATGCATGCCATTGCCGGGTGGTGATTCAGCTCTTCATAGCGCAGATAAACAGCTGCGTGTAGCGACAGAGTGGTGACACATACCTGCAGAGAGCTGCTGGATAGTTGAAGCAGCTGGGTGTAATACAATGAAGAAAAGAGTTCTCCTGAAAATTGCATATGACGGAACGGCCTACTGCGGTTTTCAGGTGCAGCCAAACGGCATCACCGTACAGGAAGTTGTCAACAGGGCGCTTTCTGATCTGACAGGTGAAGATATACACACGATCGGAGCCAGCAGGACCGACGCCGGAGTACATGCAAGAGGCAACGCCGCTGTTTTTGACACGGAGATGCGCATGGATGCATCGAAGTTTGCCGGGGCACTGAACGTCCGGCTGCCGGAGGATATCAGGATCGTCGGCTCAGAAGAAGTTCCCGCGGACTTTCATCCCCGTCATACGGATACGGTCAAGACGTACGAGTACCATTTCCTGAACAGCCATTATCCCGATCCCACGCGTCGGCTGTACAGTCTGTTCTGCTATTATCATCTGGACAGCGGAGCCATGCGCCAGGCACTCTCCGCACTCACCGGCACACATGATTTCCGCAGCTTCCAGTCTTCCAACGAGACCCGGCCGGACAAGAACACCGTGCGGACGATCTACAGTGCAGAGCTCTTCTGCGAGGATGAGAGTCATGTGTCAACAGGATCCGGAGAAGGAGAGAAAAAGCAGCATGCGAATGAGAGAAATCATTTCAGTGGAGATTCTACGGATGGATACCACGGCCTGATGACGATTCGTCTCACAGGAAACGGCTTTCTGTACAATATGGTCCGCATCATTGCCGGGACAGTCATCGACATCGGACGCGGCAAGATACCCGCTGACAGCATGCCGGACATCATCAAAGCGAGAAACAGAGCAGCCGCCGGTCAGACCGCACCCGCGCACGGACTCACCCTCGTCGACATTCAATTCCCGGCACTATAAGTTCTATTATTCCTGAACCTGCAGAAATACAGATGGGAAAATGGTGTAGTTTATCCGTTGCCGGAGCCATGTGTGACAGTGGCAGAAAAAGAACAGTGACGGCAAATCTGATAGCGTATAATTTTTCTTGACAAAGATTCCCCCGCATACTAAAATATATCGGTGTGACGCGGTAAGGCGTCTGTTCAGTGTACTTCCCAAACACCGGACGGGCACCGGCCATACGGACAGTGGCGCCGACGTCTGCAGAATACAGAAACATCATCAGAATATTTTTGGCAGCTTTATGGAGGTTATACCATGAATACATATATGGCAAATCCGGATGAAGTCGGAAAGAAGTGGTATGTCGTTGACGCATCCGGACAGACGCTCGGACGTCTTGCATCCAACGTTGCAGCCGTTCTCAGAGGAAAGAACAAGCCTGAATATACACCGAACCTTGATATGGGTGATTATGTGATCGTCATCAACGCTGACAAGATCAAAGTCACCGGTAAGAAACTGGATCAGAAGATCTACTACAGACATTCCATGCATATCGGAAGCCTCAAGGAGACCACACTTCGTGAAATGCTGGCAAAGCATCCGGAGAGAGTTATTGAAAAGGCCGTTAAAGGCATGCTTCCGCAGGGCCCTCTCGGAAGAGAGATGTACACGAAACTTCATGTCTATGCTGGAGCTGAGCATCCGCATGCAGCACAGAAGCCGGAAGTGCTTACTTTCTAAGGAGGGGTAAAAGAGATGGCTAATAAGTATTACGGTACAGGAAGAAGAAAAAAATCTGTTGCCAGGGTTTACCTCGCACCGGGCACTGGCAAAATCACAGTCAACAAGAGAGATATTGAAGAGTATTTCGGTCTCGAGACACTGAAGACGATCGTTCGTCAGCCGCTCGTTGCTACCGATAATGCAGATAAGTTTGATGTCACCGTTACCGTTCGTGGCGGCGGTTATACCGGACAGGCAGGCGCAATCCGTCATGGTATCGCACGTGCACTTCTTCAGGCTGATGCTGAGAACAGACCGACGCTGAAGGCTGAAGGTTATCTGACACGTGATCCAAGAATGAAAGAGCGTAAGAAGTACGGTCTCAAGAAGGCTCGTAAAGCTCCGCAGTTCTCCAAGAGATAATTTTCTCACAGGAATTTTCGAAATCAGAGGGTATCCCTGGCAACGGGGATATCCTTTTTGCTTTTATGTGAACAATTCAGACAAAAACGATTTTTTGTCCCATTGTTTTTCGAGGGATAGATTAGACTTTTTCGGGCCCCGTCTTTATAATGAAAAAAGTGATTTTATTGATTAACAGGAGGTTTCAGTGATGGCAAATGCATTAGCTTACGCAGCCGAGAAAAAGGCCTTCAGCCTTGTTCTTGACCAGGCAATTAAGACAGCAAGCAAGGAAGGCGGATATATCAAGGTATTGAACGTGGCGGAGAAGTTCCTGGGCGATACATGGGGACATGAAGCATTTGACCGCCTGCGGAGTACATTTGCACCTGGAGAAAAATATGCGAATTTCTTTGACCGTATTCTCCGTGATGTGGATACGGATGTAGTCAAGGGTCTCTTCATGGCGTTCGGATTTGAGGCCGGCTATGTGGGATACCATGATGCACGCAAGAACGAGAAGAAATATGACATCAATATTCCGTGGGTCATTCTTTTTGACCCCACTTCCGCGTGCAACCTTCACTGCACAGGATGCTGGGCTTCAGAGTACAGCCGTACGCTGAACCTCTCCTATGATGATCTGGACAGAATCGTTACCGAGGGCAAGGCACTCGGAACCAGAGGATATGTACTCACCGGCGGTGAACCGATGGTTCGTAAAAAAGATATTGTAAAGCTCGCAAAGAAGCATCATGACTGCGGCTTCATGATCTTCACCAACGGCACGCTGGTAGATCAGCAGTTCTGCGACGATATGCGTGACTGTAAGAACATTGTTCTTTCCATGTCAGTCGAGGGTCTGGAGCAGGCAACGGATAACCGCCGCGGACAGGGCGTATTCCAGAAGGTTATGAACACCATGGATCTGCTCCGCAAGAACAAACTTCCTTACGGCGTATCCATCTGCTACACAAGAGAGAACTACAAGGCCGTTACGAGCGATGAGTTCATCGATTTCATGATCGACAAGGGCGTTCTGTTCGGATGGTATTTTCACTTCATGCCGACCGGCAATGATACGACGATGGAGCTCGTACCGACACCGGAACAGCGTGAGTACATGTATCACAGAATCCGTGAGATCCGTGGCTACCACGGCGGCAAGGAAATCTTCCTCATGGATTTCCAGAACGACGGCGAGTGGGTTAACGGATGCATCGCAGGAGGAAAGTCCTACTGCCATATCAACCCGAACGGTGATGTGGAGCCCTGCGTATTCATTCACTACTCAAGCGCAAACATTCACGACAAGAGCCTTCTCGAGTGCCTGCAGCAGCCGCTCTTCAGAGAGTACAGAGCAAACATGCCGTACAACGAGAACCTTCTCCGTCCGTGCCCGATGCTTGAGAACCCGGCAAAGCTCCGCAAGATGGTTCATGAGTCCGGCGCTGTTTCCACAGATATGCAGGATCCGGAGGATGTTGATCATCTGACACACAAGGTTGAGGATTATGCCAAGGCCTGGGCACCGGTTGCTGAGAAGCTCTGGGCTTCTGATCATCCGGGTTATGTGCCGAAGACGGCGGATCAGATTACTGGTATTGAAGATGAATAATGAGTGCTTCCATAGCTTCTGAATATGGATAGCAGACTGATGTAAAGGCGTCTCCCGTACAGGGAGGCGCCTTTTTACGATGCCAAATACCAGGATACAGATGCTATGTGTTGCGTGACTTTGACAGCATCTGAATTGCAAAAGAGCGGCAGGGTTGACTAACATACTTGCGAGATGATAAGGTTAGTCGGATTAACTTGACACAGAGGACGGCTGATTTTGCCGTTTGTAATGGAGAATGGTTGTACATACATGACTTGCATGATGAAAAAATTACGCAGAGCCGCGGCGCTGATTCTTACATGCGCCGTATGCCTGGCCGGCTGCGGATCTGCTGACAGTCAGGAAAGCGTGGAGGGAACCTCGGCGGAGCAGCAGGAAGAACTGCAGGAGCAGTATTCTTCTACTTCCATGGTTCCGGTTCCGTCGGATATGGCATACCGGTATAATACATCGGCTTTCGTGCTCAACAGTGTGGGAGACATGACCTATACGGACTCTTCCTATTCCTACCGTGACGGCATTGACGTTTCCTCGTTCAACGGAGATATTGACTGGAATGCTGTAAAAAACGCCGGCTATACGTTTGTTTTTATCCGCATCGGTTATCGCGGGTATGAGAGCGGAGCGATATCGGCTGATGAACGCTTTGAGGAATACTATGATGGCGCGGTGGCAGCCGGACTCGATGTGGGCGTTTATTTTTATTCACAGGCGCTGGATGAGAAGGAGGCTTCTGAGGAAGCCAGTTTCGTGATCAGCAGGCTTGCCGGCCGCGAATTGCAGCTTCCTGTCGTGATTGATGTGGAAGATCCGGCAGATGTCAATGTGCGGACAGCGGCCATGCAGAGCGATGAGTATACGACTGTCGTGAAAAAATTCATGTCGGACATCGAGGCAGAGGGATATGATACGGCGCTGTATACCAATCTGTACGGCGAGACCTATATGATGAACATGTATAATCTGGACGGGGTCAAAATCTGGTTCAGCGGGTTCAGCGAGACGCCGAATACGGAATATACGTTTGATTTCTGGCAGTACACCAACACGGGTATCGTGGACGGTATTTCCGGCGATGTGGATCTGGATATCCAGATGCTGCCGGACGGGTCGGATAAAGCCAGTCCGATGCCTGAGTAGAACAGTACATTACCACCGTCGTCTGCGGTCTCGTGGGCTGGAGGTATCTGTATCTCCGGACATTTTGTGATATCTTCCTTTGACTGATTATTGAACAGATGATGCTATATAATAAAGGTCAAAGGAGAGGGCAGAACGCCAACCCCTTCGACATTCAGGATTATGCAAAGAAGCCGGCTTCTGCCTGAACAGGCAGATGACCGGCTTCTATCTGTACGCAGGCGACGTGTGAACGCCTGCTGACGTGTTATCTCATTTGGCTTCCTGCTTCAGTGCTCCCTCGAGAGCTTTTGCAAGCTGATCAGGGCAGGACGTATTTTTAAAGCCGCAGGTCGTACCCTTGAGAATCTCTGCAATCTCTGAAGCGGAACGGCCTTCTGCGAGACGGCTGATACCCTTCAGGTTGCCGTTGCATCCGCCGGTGAAGGAGATATTGGAGATAATGCCGTCATTCAGATCGAAATCGATCTGCTGTGAACATGTGCCGTGTGTGCGATATGTATAATGCATGGAATCATTCCCTCCTTTTTTGTCTGCAGCTGCTGTTTAGAATTTCTGGCTCTGCAGGTCTGCTGTTTTTGACAGGTATTTACTGTCCGGCGCTATTTCTCCCGGATACGCATGGTCTTACGAGATCCGGAAGGTCCGTGATGCGCTTCAGTATAGCATCCGGCCGGTCAACGTGTCCATAGCCGTAGGATGCCCAGATGAAATGAATCCGGGCTTCATCGCCGATGCTGCCTGCTGCCGCACGGACGGCATCACAGTCAGCCTGGATATCACCGATATAGCAGGCGCTGCGGAGATGATGCCGCTCTGTGATCAGCCGTATATTGTCAGCCTTCAGGAGAGAAGTATCTCCGGGGCACAGGTGGTCGGTAAAAAACGACTCCGTCCGGGTGGCCTGCATGAAGGTCTCAATATAGCCGGCCTGACAGTTGCTGACGATGAAGGACGGTATCTGCATGGTCTGCAGCTTCTTCAGGACCTCTTCGGTGCCCTCAAAAGCTTTCGGCGGAGCAGATGCGATGGCGTCTGCTTCAACGGCGTACCATTCCGCGAGGACATCTCCGGATTCATCCAGCGGGAGATCCGGCAGGAGATCGCGGAAGATAACTTCCAGCGGCTTGCCGAATTCCCGCTGCAGATCCGCCGCTGTGATGTCTTCTCCCGTTCCGCCGCCTTTCGGGTGATGAACAGAAAGGACAGGTGTACCCTTTGCCATTCGTTCCGCATTGATGCTGTTCAGCTTTTCTGTCCAGGCCGGAGCCATGGTACCGGTGGCGTCCCAGAGCGTTCCGTCAATATCCCAGATGATGCCGTCTGTCTGTATTCTGTCCATGAAGGCCGCCTTTCTTTATCAGTTGCGAATTGCACCGTACTGCATACACTGTCTGGCAATCATACAGTGTTATCGTGATATACCGGCCGACTTCCGTGCCGGCATTGCTCCGGTAATTGTAGCACCCGTCCCGTTATTTGAGAAGTGGTTACAGTTCAGACACTGCCAGAGCCATGTGTGACAGTGGCTGGCAAGAGTGAACAGTAACGAGAAGTCTCTTTGCGTTCACAAAGTGTACACAAAATACACTTAGAATACACTTGTATTCGTGTCTCTGCATTGCAGGGAATATTATGATAACAGTGTGAAAGTCATCAACCACGTTGCACTTGTGCAAAAGTGAGTGAATGACTTATTGATCCGGTTATCATACTTATGTGATACCTATATCATGATAGTATGGAGATAACGTAAAAGAATGAGTGATCAGGAAATGAACAGCAGCAACGCTGATGAGCAGAACAGCCAGTCGCGGGATTTGCATGCTGACAGCGGCCAGTCACAGGATTTGCATGCGGATGGCGGACAGCAGTCTGAGGACCGCGCGGGAGAATCATCCACCTACAGCTGGGTAAATCCGAAACTGCGGGGTGGCAGCTCAGAACAGAGCGGGCAGAACCCATGGAGCAGCAAAAGCGGCGACAATTACTGGCATTACGACGAGAGAAATGCCGGCAGTTCAGACAGCGGAAAAACCGGAGCCGACGGATCCAGCGGGTTTGGCGGTTCGGGGAATAACGGATCCCGGGGATCTGGAAGCTCAGGGACAGGTGGATTCCGCGGATTTGGCAGCCGTGGCTCGGACAGTTCCTACGGGTCAGGTAATCCGGGTTCGGATCCTTACGGTAGGAACAGCTTTTCCGGAGGCCCGGGCGGACCTTTTGGAGGCAACAGAAATCAGCACAGCAGAAAGAACCGCAGAAAAGACGGGAAAAAGGGCACTGGTGCCCGCATAGGCTCTGTCATCGGTATGGCGCTTGTTTTTGGTGCCGTGGCGGGAATTGTCATGTGTGCTGTGTATTCCATCGCTGATCATGTGCGTCAGGTCGGCAGAAGTGCTGCGGCTATATCCTCATCGTCTGCTGAGCCGGAAAGTGTGACATCGTCCTCGGAGAACACGAAGGCGATCAGCCTGCATCCCACAGAGCAGGGGCTGGAGAGCAGCGGCGTATCGGATGACGGAGATATGACCGTGGCGGAAGTGACAAAGGCCTGCATGCCTTCCGTAGTCACGATTGCAACGGTGTCAGTGGAAGAGATGAGGGATTTCTTCGGCGGCACGCAGCAGTATCAGGTGCAGGGAGCGGGCACAGGTGTCATTATCGGAAAAAATAGCACGGAGCTCCTTGTTGCCACGAATAATCACGTGGTAAACGGTGCACAGCAGCTGACGGTAGGATTCGCCGATGAATCCGCCATCTCCGCGACAGTCAAGGGTTCAGACGCTGAACATGATCTGGCGGTAGTTGCTGTCAGTCTGGATGACATCACGGATTCCACCATGGCGGCCATCCGCGTGGCGTCGATAGGGAATTCCGAATCTCTGAAGCTCGGTGATCAGGTCGTCGTCATCGGTAATGCACTCGGATATGGACAGTCCGTCACCAGTGGCTACGTAAGTGCGCTGGACAGGACACTGCAGCTCAGTGACGGCACCAATACCTTTACATCGGACGACATGATCCAGACGGATGCCGCCATCAACGCAGGAAACTCCGGCGGCGCACTTCTGAACATGAAGGGCGAACTTGTCGGTATCAATGAAGCGAAAAGTTCATATTCCAGCTCGGGAGTGACCGTGGATAATGTGGGCTATGCAATTCCCATGGAAAAAGCAAAGCCGATCCTGGACAACCTGATGAATCAGAAGACGAGAGAACTCGTGGATGAGGACAGCCGCGGATATCTGGGGGCTTCGCTGACCGATGTGACATCCGACTACGCTGATTTTTACCATATGCCGCAGGGCGTGTGCATTACGCAGGTTATCAACGGCGGTCCCGCCGACAAGTGCGGACTTCGCCGGGGAGACGTGATCACGGCGCTGGATGGTGCCAGTGTCATGACTTTTTCGGAGCTTTCAGACAAGCTTGATTATTATGCGGCGGGTGAGACTGTGACGATTACGTATCAGCGCAGCGTCGGCGGCCACTACGAGGAGCAGCAGGCGAAGGCGGTGCTGGTGTCGGAGAACGATATCAATCAGCTTAAGAAATAAACAGATAAAATAACGTAATGGATGCTGATATCATACTTATGACACCTATATCATGATATCAACAGACTGAAAAGACAACACAGAGGGGTGCTATGTCAGACGACAGAGAATGGGAACTGAATGACAGTGAGGATCATGATGTGACGACGGATGAAAGTCAGAGTGTCACAGATCCGGAGGTACATCAGGATAAAACGGATACAGATGAGTCCGGGAAAAAGAAGGGCGGAAGGGAGCACTACTGCTCCATGTGCCTCCGCCCGGAGAGCGTAGCCGGTCATCTGATGGAAATACCGGGGATGGGCGGACAGCCGGTCTATGTATGCGAAGACTGCATGCAGAAAAGCTTCGACATGGTGAAGAATACCAATTTCAATGATATTCTGAACAATTACCGCAATATGGGAATGCGTTTCAACGGCGCCGATGCCGTTGGGCATAACCGTGCGGAAGAGGCGGACAAAGGCGGGAAGAAGAAACCCGAAAAGAAGAAGCTGACGCTGAAGGATATCCCCGCGCCGCACATCATCCGGAAGAAGCTGGATGAGTATGTGATCGGGCAGGATCACGCCAAAAAAGTCATGTCTGTGGGTGTTTATAACCACTATAAAAGGATCCTCTCCGAGGATAAGGATGACGACGGCGTAGAGATCGAGAAATCAAATATGCTGATGATCGGACCGACAGGTTCCGGCAAAACGTATCTGGTGAAGACCCTGGCAAAAATGCTCGATGTGCCGCTGGCGATCACGGATGCGACAAGCCTCACGGAAGCAGGCTACATCGGCGACGATATTGAGAGTGTTGTTTCCAAGCTTCTGGCGGCAGCAGACAACGACGTCGCACGCTGCGAGACGGGCATTATTTTTATCGATGAGATCGACAAGATCAACAAGAAAAAGAACACGAACCAGCGCGATGTCAGCGGCGAGGCTGTACAGCAGGGTCTGCTGAAGCTGCTGGAGGGCAGTGAGGTTGAGGTGCCTGTCGGCGCGACCAGCAAAAATGCGATGGTTCCGCTGCAGACTGTCAATACGAAGAATATTCTCTTTATCTGTGGCGGCGCCTTCCCGGATCTTGAGGACATCATCCGCGAGAGACTGCGGAAGACGAGCTCGATGGGCTTCCAGGCGCAGCTGAAGGATGAGGGCAAAGACGATAAAAATATCCTGCAGAAGGTGACCATGGAGGATCTCAGGGCATTCGGTATGATCCCGGAATTCCTGGGAAGACTGCCGATTGTTTTTGCACTGGATGCCATGGATGAGGATATGCTCGTCCGCATTATGAAAGAGCCGAAGAACTCTATTATCCGCCAGTATCAGAAGCTGCTGGCAATTGACAATGTGAAGCTTGTCTTTGAGGACGACGCGCTGCACGTGATCGCAAAGGAGGCGCTGGAGAAGGACACCGGCGCCCGGGCACTCAGGGCGATCATTGAGGATTTCATGCTGGATATCATGTATGAGATCCCGAAGGATCCGAATATCGGTGAAGTCGTGATCACGAAGGCGTATGTGGAGCACACGGGAGGGCCGGGCATATTCATGCGCGGGCAACCGGTTCCGGAGCTTCCCGACGGCAGTGCGGTGAATGTTTGAAATAGTTATCTTGCGTATTCCGGCGGCGAAAATTATAATAAAGAAACAGGGCGCTGATATGTCTGGCGCTTAAAGAAAACAGGGAACTGATACGCCCGGTGTTTCCATGATTTTTTACAGAAACAGCCATGGCAGGGGGAATGGAGGTAAGTGGTATCATGTCAGACGATAAGAAAATTGAAGAAAAAGGGAAAAAATTTATCGATGAGTTCAAAGAGTTTATATCCCGCGGAAGCGTGATGGATCTTGCCGTCGGCATGATCATAGGCAGTGCTTTCACGGCTATTGTGAACTCGCTGGTCAACGATGTGGTCATGCCGCTGATCTCCATACTGATCGGAGGAATCAGCTTCAGCGAATGGAACATCAAGCTTGGTACAGGTGACAGTGCACCGGTGCTGGGACTCGGAAACTTCATCGCTGCAGTCATTGATTTTATTCTGATCGCTTTTGTGATCTTCCTGCTTGTGAAGGCTATTAACAAGCTGCATTTCAAGAAGAATGAAGAGAAACCGGCACCGACGACGAAGATCTGCCCTTACTGCAAGAGCGAGATCCCGATCGATGCTACGCGCTGCCCGCACTGCACCTCAGAGCTGGCAGACGAGAAGGAAGCCTAAGCCGCACAGAGAGGATCCGGAGCCATGCATGGCGCCGGATCCTCTTGTGTTTGTATAAAAATACTGGCAGGGTTACAGTTCAGACACTGTGGCTGGCAAAGAGTGAATAGTAACCAGGCAGGATGCCGCGTAGAGAGGGCTGACTTGTCATTCGGTCCACGCAGGATTATAATAGGCAATAGCTGTGTACCCGGCGCGCCATGGGTATCTGCGGAATCATGTGGCGGTTCTTTGCAGGTCCTGAGGTTTCCGGCAACAGCCAGACCAGACAAGAGGAGTGGAGACAATATGAAGAAGAAAACAGCAGCGCTCTGCATGCTGCTTGCTGCCGGTATGATCGCCGGCTGCGGTTCGCAGAGTGCGGTAGATACGTCGATGTCAGCGGAAGCACCTGAGGAAAAGGTGACGACAGCGAGTTCCAGTGTTCCGGAAGAGACGCCGACACCGACCGAAGAAGCTATCAGTGCCGTATCCGTAGAGCCGGATAACGGACTGGCTGACGGCCAGATGTACAGCTACCTGACGGGTGAGCCTGTCAGCACAGATGTTGGAAATCTGAGACCGTTCGCCGTGATGATCAACAACCTGGACGCAGCGCTTCCGCAGTCGGGCATCGGCAGCGCGGACATCATTTATGAGGCAGAAGTTGAGGGATCCATCACCAGAATGATGGCTGTATTCCAGGATCCCACCAGTCTTCCGAAAATCGGACCTGTCCGCAGCTCGCGTCATTATTACATCTATATGGCGGATGATTCGGAGGCAATTTACACGCACTTCGGATGGAGCCCGCAGGCGCAGGCCATCATCGAGGGCCAGGGACTCGAGCATATCAACGGTATGACGGACAAGTCGGGTGCATTTTTCCGTACGTCGGACAGAGTAGCACCGCATAACGCATATGTGGACGGCTCACGGCTTCCCGAGCTCGCGCAGGCAGCGGGCTACAGCCTGACACACAGCAGCGAGTATCAGCCGAACCTGGCTTTTAATACTGAAAATACAGACTTGACAGAAGGTGAAGACGCACAGGTTATTCATATCGGATTCTCCTATGACAATCCTGTTCTCACCTATCACAGCGATGACGGGCTGTATTACCGTTCGGAATACGGCGGCGAGCAGATCGATGCCGAGACCGGCAATCAGCTCTGCTTCAAAAATGTGATCATTCAGCAGGTAACGAAGGCAATTCTGGAAGACGGCGAGCACCTTGAACTCGGCATGTTCGGCACAGGTACAGGATATTATGCCACCAACGGCAAGATCATTCCGATCACCTGGAAGAAAGACAGCCAGCAGGACAAGACGATCTACTATGATGCGTCAGGCAACCAGCTGAAGCTGAATCCGGGAAAAACAATGATCGAAGTCATTAATCAGGATTATACAAATACCTGGGGCGCTGAATAAGCGAAGATTTCTGTGGGGCTGTCGGGCTGCGCATGGATATGCGCGGGCGGCAGCCCTTCTGTTATACCTGACATTCTGTATCACTGCAAGCGCACATCCGGAGCCACAGAGAAGGCATAGTGATCCGCACTTTGTGACATGGCATTTTCGGTCGGTGCCGCTATGAGACGGGGATTCACCGGATGGATACGGTTTCAGCGGAAAGGAGTTATGATGAAAGCAATTGTATGTGCAGACAGGAACTGGGGAATCGGCTATCATAACCGTCTCCTTGTAAGCATACCGCATGATGCCAGATTTTTTCAGCAGCAGACAGAGGGAAAGATTGTCGTGATGGGACATCATACCCTGGACAGTCTGCCGGGCGGAAAACCGATGACAGGGCGGACGAACCTGGTGCTGTCAGGCCTGCCGGATCTGCAGGTGCGCGGGGCAGAGATCGTACATAACCGCGCAGAACTTTTTCAGCGCCTGAAACAGGAGAATCCGGATGACATTTACGTTATCGGCGGCGGGAAGGTCTATGAACTTCTTCTGCCATACTGCGATACGGCATATGTGACGCGGGTAGACGAGTCATATCAGGCGGACACCTGGTTCCCGCCGATCGACTATATGCCCGAATGGCAGAAAGAGGAAGAAAGTGAGGAGCAGACTTACTTCGATATCGCTTACACTTTCTGTACCTATCGGAAAAAATATCACACGGAGCTGCCGGAAAGCTGAGAATCCATCTTCCCGAAAGCCGGTAATTCGTGTACAGTACATGAGAAGACAGCAGGCATCTGTATTTGGGCATATCAGCAATATCATTCTTCTGATGCAGGGCGGAGGCAGAGCATGAAAACGAGAAAAGTACAGATCGGTGACCGTGTGATCGGCGGCGGCATGCCCATCCTGATCCAGTCAATGACCAATACAAAGACAGAGGATGTAGCGGCAACTGTTGCACAGATCCATGCGCTCGAGAAGGCGGGCTGTGAGATCGTGCGCTGCACGGTGCCCACGGAAGAAGCGGCAAAAGCACTGAAGGAGATCAAAAAACAGATCTCCATACCGCTGGTGGCAGACATCCATTTTGATTACCGGCTCGCCATTGCGGCGATCAAAAACGGCGCAGACAAGGTCCGCATCAATCCGGGCAATATCGGCAGCACCTCGCGTGTGCGTGCAGTTGTCAAATGTGCCGCAGATCGCAATATCCCGATCCGTGTCGGCGTAAACAGCGGCTCTCTGGAAAAAGAATTTCTGGAAAAATATCACGGCGTGACGGCAGAGGGACTGGTGGAAAGTGCACTCCGTCAGGCACAGGTCATCGAGGACATGGGCTATGACAATCTGGTCATCAGCATCAAGTCTTCGGATGTCATGATGTGCGTCAGAGCGCATGAACTGATCGCTGACAAAACAGATCACCCGCTGCACGTGGGCATCACGGAGGCCGGCACCATATGGCGCGGCAGCATGAAATCGGCGATCGGACTCGGCATCATTCTGCACGAGGGCATCGGTGATACGATCCGCGTATCGTTGACAGGTGATCCCGTGGAAGAAGTGAAGACGGCGAAGTTTATCCTGAAGGAACTCGGGCTCCGTTCTTTCGGCGGGGTTGAGGTGGTTTCCTGTCCTACCTGCGGCAGGACGCAGATCGATCTGATCGGTCTCGCCAATCAGGTGGAAAAGCTGGTGGCTCAGTACCCGCTGAATATCCGCGTGGCCGTCATGGGCTGCGTGGTCAACGGGCCAGGAGAGGCGCGCGAGGCGGACCTCGGCATTGCCGGCGGCAAGGGAGAGGGACTCCTGATCCGGCACGGGCAGATCATCAGGAAGGTACCGGAGAGCGAACTGCTCGCGGCTTTGAAAAACGAGCTTGACAACTGGCAGGCGGACGAGGCGGACTGAAGAAGGAGAGATACATGCCTGAAACCCTGGAAACAATGAAAACGCTGGAAGAGGTCTTCCCGAACCTGGAACTGCACGGTGAGGCGGAAGAATACCTGGCAGGGGCCAGAGTGCGCCGTCTCTACCGCAGGGGTCAGGAAAACGTGATCCATATCGATCTGGTCAGCACGCAGTGGATTCACAAGAAATACATTTTTGAACTGGAAAAGGAGATCCACGACCAGCTGTTCCCGGATACGGATATCAGCTTCCGGGTCAATGAGCATTTTCAGCTGTCAAAGCTTTATACGCCGGAGCGGCTGATCGAGGCGTACGATTCCAGCATGCGCATGGAGCTGAAGCGCCGCGATGCGCTTCTCGGCTACGTGTACGGGACAGCGAAGTTTTCCTATCCGGATCCCGTGACCGTCCGCGTGGAGATCGAGGATACGATGATCGGCCACGAGAAGAGCCTGCAGCTGGAGAAGTATCTGCGCGGCGTTCTCACGAACCGGTGCGGTATGACGGTGGAGATCGAGACGGGCTTCTGCGAGGCGAAGAAAAATTCACGGCTGGAGCGCAGCAGAAAGCAGATGCAGGAGCAGGCGCGCCGGATCTGGGAGAATTCCGAGGCCGGGAGAAAAGCGATGGCTGAGGGAACGACCGGGCAGCCGGTATTCGGAGATGAAAATGGCAGCGCAGCTGATGAAGCGGGATCCGCTGCAGGACAGACAGGAAGCCCCCGTGCGCAGGAGAGCGCAGCAGGCAGAACTGCGGGAGGCAGTTCCGCAGCCGGGGCGCACGGCAGTGGTGCGTTTGCAGAGCGGAGCGCGTCCGGACAGGGATCACATGCCGGGAGCTCCTACGGAAATTCCTGGGGCAAGGGCAGCTACCGCGGGAAGCGCCGGATGCGCCGGGGCGGCTTTGATCCGTTCGGCGACAGCATCCGCGAGGGAGACGATCCCGATCTGCTGTATGGTACCGCCTTCGAGGGCGACAGCATTCCGATCCAGAGCATCGATGAGACGACAGGCGACTGCATTATCCGCGGCCAGATCACGGCAATGGAGAGCAAGGACACGAAAAAAGGGAAAGCCCTGTTTATTTTTGCCGTGACGGATTTTCAGGACACGATCAAGGCAAAGATTTTTACCTCCATGGAACACAAGGGCGAGCTCGAGGGCATTCTGAAGCCCGGCTCGTTTATCCGCATGCACGGCCGTGTCATGCTCGACGACTGGGAGCATGAGCTGACCTTTTCCAGAGTCCTCGGCATCATGAAGTCGTCAGATTTCCGTGAGAAGCGGTATGACAACAGCACGGAGAAACGCGTGGAGCTTCACTGCCACACGAAGATGAGCGATATGGACGGTATCACGGATGCCGCGACACTGGTGAAGCGCGCGCACAGCTGGGGATGGAAGGCGCTGGCCATCACGGATCACGGCGTTGTGCAGGCGTTTCCGGAGGCCAACCATGTCATCGAGGACTTCGACAGCGCCTGGCAGGATAAGTACAAAGCGGAGCATCCGGACGCGACGAAGGACGAGATCAAAAAGCAGCACGATCCCTTCAAGGTTCTGTACGGCATGGAGGCCTACATCGTCGATGATCTGAAGGGTGTGGCTGTCGACAGCCATGGCCAGAGCCTCGACGATAACTTTGTCGTGTTTGATATCGAGACTACGGGTCTGTCCAATGTGACGTGCAAGATCATTGAGATCGGCGCTGTCCGCGTGGAAAAAGGACAGATTGTGGCGCGCTTCTCGGAGTTTGTCAATCCCGAGGAGCCTGTGCCGTTCCGCATTACGGAACTCACGAGTATTACTGATGAGATGGTGCAGGACGCACCCCCGATCGACGTCATTCTGCCGAAATTCCGCGAATTCTGCGGAGACGCGGTTCTGGTCGCTCACAACGCGGATTTCGATACGGGATTCATCCGCGCCGAGAGCGCAAGACTCGGCATTGACTGGTCCTTTACCTATGTGGATACGATCGGCATGGCGCAGCTGCTCCTGCCCAGCCTGTCGCGTTTCAAGCTGGACACCGTGGCCAAGGCAGTCGGTGTGCCGCTCGGCCATCATCACAGAGCAGTGGATGATGCGGAGTGCACGGCGCTGATCTTCGTCCGCTTCGTAAAAATGCTGAAGGAGCGTAACATTGAAGACCTGGATACGCTGAATCACGAGGCACAGGTGGACCGGAACTGGATCCGCAAGGCATCATCGTATCACGCGATCATTCTGGCAAAAAATGAGACCGGCCGCGTGAACCTGTACCGCTGCGTGTCCGAGTCGCATCTGAAATATTTCAACCGTGTGGCGAAGCTGCCGAAGAGCTTCATCCAGGCGCACAGAGACGGGCTGATCCTCGGCTCCGCCTGCGTCGCGGGCGAGCTCTATCAGGCGCTGCTCCGCGGTGAGCCGCCGGAAAAAATAGCGCGGATCGTTGATTTTTACGACTATCTGGAGATCCAGCCGATCGGCAACAATGCTTTTCTTATGGAAGATGAGAAAAATCCGTCGGTGAATTCCGTCGAGGATCTGCAGGACATGAACCGGAAGATCGTGAAGCTCGGTGCACAGTTCAAAAAGCCTGTCGTGGCGACGTGCGATGTGCACTTCATGGATCCGGAGGACGAGATCTACCGCAGGATCATCATGGCCGGCAAAAAGTTCAGCGATGCGGATCAGCAGGCGCCGCTGTTTCTCCGGACGACCGAGGAAATGCTCGGTGAATTCGCTTATCTGGGCGAAGAGAAGGCGCGCGAGGTCGTTATCGAGAACCCGAACCGCATTGCGGATATGATCGAGAGAATCAGCCCGATCTATCCGGACAAGTGCCCGCCGGTCATTCCGCACTCGGATGAGATGCTTCGTGAGATCTGTCACCGCCGGGCGCATGAGATCTACGGACCGGATCTGCCGGAGACTGTCTCTGCAAGGCTGGAGAGAGAGCTGACATCGATCATCTCCAACGGCTATGCCGTCATGTACATCATTGCGCAGAAGCTCGTGTGGAAGTGCAACGAGGATGGCTATCTGGTAGGCTCGCGGGGCTCCGTGGGAAGCTCCTTTGTCGCGACGATGGCAGGTATCACGGAGGTGAACCCGCTGCCGCCGCACTACCTCTGCTCGTATGATTACCACTGCGAGTTTGACACGCCGGATGTCATGAAATACAGGAAGATGGGTTACTCCGGCTGCGATATGCCGGACAAGAAATGTCCGGTCTGCGGACGGCCCATGCAGAAGCTCGGCTTCAACATTCCGTTCGAGACCTTCCTCGGCTTTGCCGGGAACAAGGAGCCGGATATCGACCTGAATTTCTCCGGTGAATATCAGACAAAGGCGCACGCCTATACGGCGGTTATTTTTGGCGACGGACAGACGTTCAAGGCCGGAACGATCGGTACGCTGGCTGACAAGACGGCCTACGGTTTTGTGAAAAATTACTTTGAGGATCACGGCATTCACAAGCGCAGCTGCGAGATCGACCGGATCGTGCAGGGATGCGTCGGCATCCGGCGGACGACCGGTCAGCACCCGGGCGGCATCGTCGTTCTGCCGCAGGGCATGGACATCAACCTGTTCACGCCTGTGCAGCACCCGGCGGACGATCCGGATTCGGATATCGTCAGCACGCATTTTGATTACCACTCGATTGATTCGAACCTGTTGAAGCTCGATATTCTTGGACACGATGATCCGACGATGATCCGTATGCTGGAGGACCTGACAGGCAAGAAAGCGACGGATGTGGCGCTGGACGAGCCGAAGGTCATGAGCCTGTTCCAGAATCTCTCGGCGCTCGGCCTGAAGCCGGAGCAGATCCACGGAGTAAAGCTCGGAACGCTCGGTATCCCCGAATTCGGCACGCGCTTCGCGATGCAGATGCTCACGGATACGCAGCCGAAGAACTTTACCGACCTCTGCCGCATCTCGGGCCTCTCACACGGCACGGATGTGTACACAGGCAACGCGGAGACGCTGATCAAATCGGGCACATGTACGCTGGGAACAGCCATCTGCTGCCGTGACGATATCATGGTCTACCTGATCAACCAGGGCATGGACCCGGAGGAGAGCTTCACGATCATGGAGCGCGTCCGCAAGGGAAAGGTAGCCAAGGGCAAGGTGAAGGAGTGGCCGCAGTGGAAGAAGGATATGCACGATCACGGGGTGCCGGACTGGTACATGGGGTCGTGTGAGAAAATCAAGTATATGTTCCCGAAGGGGCATGCCGTCGCCTACGTGATGATGGCATACCGCGTGGGATGGTATAAGGTGTATTATCCGCTGGCGTATTATGCCGCCTATTTTTCTATCCGCGCCAAGGCTTTTTCCTATGAAAAAATGTGCCGCGGCCAGCAGCACCTGGAAATGATCATGGATGACTATAACGCGCGGAAGGATGAGCTCTCCAATATGGAGCAGGACCAGTACGGCGATATGTGCCTGGTGGAGGAGATGTACGCGCGCGGGTTCACGTTCGTGCCGATCGATATCTACAGGGCGCAGCCGCACCGCTTCCAGATCGTGGACGGCAAACTGATGCCTTCGCTGGACGCGATCGACGGTCTCGGCGCCGTGGCAGCGGACAGCATTGCGCTGGCGGCCCGCGACGGGAAGTTCCTGTCGATGGAGGATCTGCGCAACCGCGCGAAGGTCGGAAAGTCGATCACGGATACGCTTGTGCGGCTGGGAATCTGCAGTGATCTGCCGGAAACGAGCCAGATTTCGCTCTTCGATTTGGAGAGATTTAGCAGTTGACGCCGCGTTCAGGCAGGTTATATAATAGCGACGGTTAAAGTGAAGTAAATTACTAGGAATTATCTTCGGAGGTTGTTATGGCTGAACCATTATTACAGGTGAAGAACCTGTCTGTTAGTGTAGAGGATAAGGATATCCTGAAAAATATCGATCTCACCGTGAATAAGGGCGAGACACATGTGCTGATGGGCCCGAACGGTGCCGGCAAGTCGACGCTGGGCAATGCGCTCATGGGCAATCCGAACTATATCATTAAGAGCGGCAGCATTGTTTTTGACGGTAAGGATATTATGGAGGAGTCCGTCAATGAGCGTGCGAAGGACGGCATTTTCATGTCGTTCCAGAACCCGATCGAGGTGCCAGGCATTACGCTTTCCAATTTTATTCGCACGGCGCTGGAGCAGAAGACCGGAAAAAGGATCCGTCTGTTTGATTTCCGCAAGAAGGTGGAGATGGCAATGGACATCCTGGACATGGATCACACCTATGCGGAGCGTGACCTGAATGTGGGCTTTTCCGGTGGTGAGAAGAAGAAGGCGGAGATCCTGCAGATGCTGATGCTGCAGCCGAAGCTGGCGATTCTGGATGAGACCGATTCTGGTCTTGATGTCGATGCGGTCCGCACGGTTTCCCGCGGCGTGGAGGAGTATCAGAAGAACCAGGATGGTGCACTAATCATTATCACGCACAGCACGAGAATCCTTGAGTCGCTGCAGGTGGATTATACGCATGTACTTGTCAACGGACAGATTGTTGAGAACGGCGACGGATCGCTGGTTGACGAGATCAATGAGAACGGTTTTGAGCGCTTTGAGACGCAGGCGCAGTGATTGCCGGACAGAGGAGCTGCTGAACTTTTCAGTATAAAAGAACTGCGCAGTGAACAGACATAAGAAAAGAGTGTAAAGTATGGGAAAGGATAAACCGATCGTCAAGGACATTGACCGGAGCATGTACGACTTCGTCAAGAAGGAAGATGATGCGTACCGCACGGAGGAAGGCCTTACGCCCGAGATCGTCCTTGAGATCTCCAAAGAAAAAAATGATCCGGAGTGGATGCGGGATTTCCGCCTGCATTCTCTGGAGGAGTATAACAGACTGAAACTTCCGGACTGGGGTCCGTCAATTGACGGTCTTGACATGGATAATATCGTCACCTATGTCCGCCCGAATGCGAAGCGCATGGTGAAGGACTGGAACGAGGTGCCGGAGGATATCAAGGATACGTTTGAGCGGCTGGGCATTCCGCAGGCAGAGCGTGCGTCGCTCGCCGGTGTCGGTGCGCAGTATGATTCCGAGCTCGTGTATCACAATGTGAAGGATGAGGCAGCGGAGCAGGGCGTTATCTATACGGATATCGAGAGCGCGCTCCGCGGCGAATATGCGGATATGATCCGCAGCCACTTTATGAAGCTTGTGCCGCCGACGGATCACAAATTCGCGGCGCTGCACGGTGCCGTGTGGTCGGGCGGTTCCTTCGTCTATGTGCCGAAGGGTGTTCATCTGGACTTCCCGCTGCAGTCGTATTTCCGGCTGAATGCCAAGGGCGCCGGCCAGTTCGAGCATACGCTGATCATCGTGGATGAGGGTGCTTATCTGCATTTCATCGAGGGATGCTCGGCACCGAAGTACAATGTGGCCAATCTGCACGCGGGCTGCGTGGAGCTGTACGTAGGCAGAAATGCGACGCTCCGCTATTCCACGATCGAGAACTGGTCCAAGAACATGTACAACCTCAACACCAAGCGTGCCGTTGTGGATGAGGGCGGAAAAATAGAATGGATCTCCGGTTCCTTCGGCTCTCATGTCTCCTATCTCTACCCGATGAGCATTCTGAAGGGGAGAGGCGCAAGGGCAGAGTTCACCGGCGTAACCTTCGCCGGCCACGGCCAGAATCTGGATACGGGCTGCAAGATGGTGCACAGCGCACCGGATACGTCCTCGTATGTGAGCACGCGTTCGATCTCCAAGGACGGCGGCATCAGTACATTCCGCAGCTCGGTGGTGATCAATAAGAATGCAAAGAACAGCAAGTCTTCTGTTTCCTGCCAGTCGCTGATGCTGGATGATATCTCCCGGTCGGATACGATCCCGGCGATGGATATCCGCACGGCGGATGCCGATGTGGGACACGAGGCGAAGATCGGAAGAATCAGCGATGATGCCGTGTTCTATCTGATGAGCCGCGGCCTCACAGAAGAGGATGCGCGTGCGCTGATCGTCAGTGGTTTTGCGGATAACGTAGGCAAGGAGCTTCCTCTCGAGTATGCGGTTGAGATGAACAATCTGATCCGTCTTGAGATGAAGGGCGCCAATGGGTAAGGAGGCAGAGATGAGCGAAAAAGAAGAAATCAGACTCAACCGGCTGCCGGCGATTACCTGGTACTGGCTGAATATGAATGAGAGCGAGATCACGAGTGAGCCCTGCGACGGAGAGGCAGAAGTTTCTGTATCTGTACCCGACGGCGTGACGGAAAGCCGCGTGCGTCTCTCAGAAAATAAAGAGGTTGAGGATCTCAGCACACAGCCGACCGGCGCGGGCGCTGCGTTTTCAAAAATTTTTGTCACAGCCGGAACAGAGGCAAGGCTTTATACAGTTCCTGCGGGCCTGAAGGCAGACAAACCGCTGAAGCTGCAGTTTGCTTTTGCCGATGGGAAAAACAGTCTGGATCAGGTCGCACTGGATGTGCAGAAAAATGCCGAGCTGACCCTCGTGATGGATTACGCTTCGGATGAAGCGGCATCCGGTGCTGCGGCTGTGCAGACAAAGTTCCGCCTCGGGGAGAACGCAGTCCTCCGGATCGTGCAGATCACGCACGTCGGCAGTGATTTTTCCTTCGTGAATGACATGGGAGGAAAGACGGCAGATAACGCAAGGGTAGAAGTGATCCAGCTGAACCTTGAGGGACAGAAGGTATACCAGGGCTATCAGATCGACCTCGCCGGCTATAAGAGCAGCCTGAAGACGGACATTGCTTACCGGCTGAAGGGCACGGAAAACCTGGATATGAATTACTTCGCGAACCATACGGGCAGGAAGACGACGTGCGACATCAATGTCAGCGGCGTCCTGAGGGATACTTCCTCGAAGGTCCTCCGCGCAACGATCGATCTGAAGAAGGGCGCGAAGGGAGCCGTCGGCAATGAGAAGGAAGATGTCCTTCTGATGGATGAGGGTGTCCGGAACCGCACGATTCCGCTGATCCTCTGCACGGAGGAGGATGTCGAGGGCAACCACGGCGCGACGATTGGCCGTCTGGATGAATCCCTGATGTTTTACCTGGCTTCCCGCGGACTGAATCGCGAGGAAATCTATGAGATGATGGCGGCTGCCAGAATGGAAGCCGTTGCCGCGAAGATCCCGGATGAGGAGACGCGCGCTGATGTCGAGAAGTATATCGGCACTGTATCGGAGGACTAATCCGAAGTGCAGAGGTAAATACCGATGCCGGCATGAGCAGAGGGCATGAAATACTGAGATACAGACCGGCGCCGGAGCAGGCGGTTACTGATACTGAGACAGCCATACGGAATGGCGTCGAAGGAGACTGCGTACAGCGCCGGATGAATATAAATTGTGAGGTTTTGAGACATGAATGCAGATTTACAGCGCGAGGATGAGGAGATCAGAAAAGAGTTCCCCATTCTCACACCGGATGAGGCTTATCTGGATAACTCGGCCACCGTACAGAAGCCGCAGTGCGTACTGGAGGCCATGGAAAAATATTATCGTGAGATGAACGCCAATCCTCTCCGCGGGCTGTACGGACTGAGCGTGAAAGCGACGGACGCCTATGAGAGCGCCCGGGAGGCAGTCAGAAGCTTTATCAACGCTGACAGTACGGAAGAGATTATTTTTACAAGGAATGCGACAGAGAGTCTGAACCTGATTGGATATGCATGGACGGCGGACCATCTGAAGCCCGGCGATGAAATCCTGATCTCGATCATGGAGCATCACAGCAATCTGATCCCGTGGCAGCAGGCCGCGGCAAGAACAGGTGCCGTGCTGAAGTACGTGGAATGTGATAAGAGCGGCTCCATCAGCGAAGAGGCTTTTCGCGCTGCGCTCACACCGAAGACGCGTCTGGTCTGCATGACGGAGGTATCCAATGTACTCGGATGTAAAAATCCGATCCGTCAGTTCGCAGCCATCGCCCACAAGAACGGTGCGGTATTTGTCTGCGACGGTGCGCAGAGCGTTCCGCATATGCCGGTGGACGTGAAGGATCTCGGTGTGGATTTCCTCGCTTTTTCCGGACACAAGATGTACGGACCGATGGGCATCGGTGTTCTGTACGGAAAGAAAGAAATCCTGGAAGACATGAATCCCTTCCTCTTCGGCGGTGAGATGATCGAATATGTGACGCGTGACAGCGCGACATGGAACGAGCTTCCGCATAAATTCGAGGCCGGAACGGTGAACGCGGGCGGTGCCGTCGGACTGCATGCAGCGATTGATTATATGCAGCGGATCGGATGGGATACGATCATCCGCAGAGAAGATCACCTGACGCAGTACTGCATGGAGCAGATGCAGGAGCTTCCGTATATTCACATTCTCGGTTCCGACCGCTGGGAGAATCATCATGGCATCATCACCTTCCTGATCGACGGTGTGCACCCGCATGATGTGGCAACGATCCTGGATTCGATGCACGTAGATGTCCGGGCAGGACATCACTGCGCGCAGCCGCTGCTCAAATTCATGGGAGCGATGTCCACGACAAGGGCCAGCATCAGTTTTTACAACACGGAACAGGATATCGACCATTTCATCGACGCTCTGAAAAAAGTGCGCCCGGAGATGGGAATCACTGAATAAGACCGGCGCGTCGACTTGTATACTGCTGTGGAAGTACTTGAAGTATGAAGTTTTTACAGGAAAGCAGGGATAACCATGGAGCATTCCAGTACATTTTATAATGAGATCGTGACGGATCACAACCTTCATCCGGGTCACAAGCACGCGATCAGCGATGCTGACTATGAGCTGGAGGGCGTGAACCCGAGCTGCGGAGATGATATTATTCTTCAGCTGAAGATCGAAGACGGCATCGTGAAGGACGGCGGATTTACGGGAGACGGCTGTGCCATATCGCAGGCTTCAGCGGATATGATGCTTGATCTGATCATCGGGAAGACGACAGAAGAGGCAAAGCATCTGTCAGATATTTTTCTCCGGATGATCAAGGGAAATATTACAGACGCGGAGCGCGATGAACTTGAAGAAGCCGGCGTTCTGCAGGATATTTCTCACATGCCTGCGAGAGTAAAATGCGCGGTACTCGGATGGCACACAATGGATGAGATTATTGACCATCCTGAAAAAGCGGAGAGTAAGAGCGGCGACAGCAAACCGGGCAGCGGTTTCACGGCCATGCGCGGGCAGAACTGACCCCAGTCATACGATACAGAAACGGAGGCAGGATATTTTGCATATCCTGCCTCCGCTTTATGAAATCGTATTTTTTCTGCCATGCAGCGTTTTCTGAAGAGCTGTCATAGCTGTTCCTGTAAAAGACGCTGTTCTGTGTTTCTTCCTGAAACTGTCAGAAGCTGTTATATGCCGGCGCCAGTCAGGCTTCGCCTCTGCCCCTCCTGAGGAACTTGTCCATGCGGGATTCTTTCTTCTTCGGGGTTTCCAGCTTGCCGCGGATCGCGCGCACATCCGTGATATAGAGACCGCTGATCGTTGCCTTGACTTCCTTTTTAACCGGGATGACATCAAACACCGGTTTGTCACAGATAAAGGAGCTCACCATAACACCTCTCGGTGTGTTGACACGGGCTTTCACGATCGGGAATTTTCTGCCTCGCAGCAGACGCGGCGTCTGTTCCAGAACCATGTCAGGAAAACCGGCTTCGCTCAGCTTCATTTTTTTCTTATCTATGACGAGCATCGTGACGTTCTGCTTGGCTGCATCAATCTGTTCCTGCTGTTCAGCCTGCTTTTTCTCAGCTCTTTTTCCGACAAAATAAAGAATGATGATACCGGCGGCAATTATGCCGATAACAATTAAGAGAACTCCCCACCAGGGCATTTGTATTTCCTCACTTTCCTTTTGTAAATGAAATCTTCATTATTTTATCATTATGAAAAACAATTGGCAATGCGTGAAATCCCCGCTTTCTTGCCTAAGCAGTGATTTTGCGTTATGATTAGCCCGATATAGTGCGTTCTGTGATCTGTGCGGTGTTTTCTGCGCCGATGGATGCGGGATGCTGATGAGGGCGGACAGCAGAACAGTATTCCGCATGGAGGATGCATGAGCGACGAATGGCGTGACAGAGAAAATTCCATAGATACAGACCAGACCGGGTCTGGCAAAACCAGACCGGATCGCGCCGCTTCAGCTGACGGACAGGGTCAGACAACCTCCGGCAGACAGAATTTTCCCCGCCGGACGCCTACGGAGCTGCAGGCACCGCTTCTGAAGACGCGGCCGGCTGGCAGTACGAATCGAACGCAGCGGACGGCTTCTGCAGACGATGGTGCAGCGTCAAACCGCCGGCAGTCGCAGCGCAGCAGGACAGGATCTGCCGCGGGAAGAAAAGCAGGAACAGGTGCAGGATCGGGATCCGCGCAGCAGAGGCGCCGCCAGGAAACACCGGAAGAGCGTGAACGCAGAATCCGCAGGAACAGGCAGCGGCAGAAACAGCAGCGCCTGCGGCAGCAGAGGCTGCGCCGTCTGAGAATGATTCTGATCATTGCAGCGGTAGCTGTAGCCGGGATTGTCGGTATAACAGCGATACATCGTTACCGGGTGAAAAAGGCCGAGGAGCAGGCAGCGGCAGAGGCGGCCGCAGAGGCAGCACGCACCTTACAGAGCTATGATGCTTCTGATGTGCTGCATCTTAGCTTTCATGTGCTCCGGCTGGATGATACGACGGATGCGGATAACGACGGCATTCCGGACAGCGAGGACGATATTATCGATTCGGACGGAGACGGCGTCGCGGATGAAGGGACGGACGTGGATAATGACGGCATCCCGGATGTGCACGACGATATGATCGATGCTGACGGTGACGGTGTGGCCGATGACCAGGAAGATGTCGACGGAGACGGTATCCCGGACAGTCAGGATGATCTGATCGATGCCGACGGAGACGGGGTCGCGGATCTGACGGTGGATACGGATGGTGATGGCATCGCCGATGCAGCCGCCGGGACAGTCAGCATCGATGATAAAGACCTGACGGTATCGGAGTTCAACCAGATTCTGGATGAGCTCTATCAGAATAACTATGTGCTGGTGAGCCCGTATCAGCTGGCAACTGCGGGTGAAAACGGGTTTACATCCGGAACCGTACAGGTACCGAAGGGCAAAAAGCCGCTGATCATTTCTGAGCAGGATGTAAATTATTCTGCCGGATATGACGGCAGTGCGGATTCGCTGATGCTCACCGGTGACGGCACGATTGTTAATTCCTATACGACAGCCGATGGCAATCAGGCGGAAGGGCCTGTCGATGTGATCACCTGCGTCGATAATTTTATCAGTTCGCATGCTGATTTTTCGTATAACGGGGCACGGGGCATCATCGGTATCACAGGCAGCAACGGTATTTTCGGGTATGCGATCGATGGGGACACGGAGATTATCGGCTCGCTGAGCGATAAGACCATTGCGACAGTGCAGAGCGGCACAGCTTCCGGTGAGAAAAATACATCGGATACAGCGTCGGATAACGGAGACAGCAGCTCAGATCAGACGACATCCGACGGAACAGATGCGGCGGCATCGGCCTATGAATTTGCGCTGGATGAATCGAATGAGTCTGTTTCCGCGTCGTCTGCAACGACATCTTCATCTTCAGAAAACAGTACCTCACAGGCAAAAGCCGTCAGTGCAGCACAGCAGGAGTATGATGCGCAGATCGCTGCCAACAAGTCCACGCTGAATGATCTGATCACGGCGCTCCGCAGTGAGGGATGGCTGTTTGCCTGCAACAGTTATCAGAATATCAGCTATGCGAGCTCCTATGATATTGTAAAAGCGGATGCGGACAGCTGGAAGACGAATATCAGCCCGATCGTCGGCAACACGGATATGCTGATCCTGCCGAATGGCGGCGATATCGGAAGCTGGAGCGGATACTCAGACAGCAACCAGAAGTATACCTATCTGAAGAGTCTCGGCTTCTCGTATTATTTTTCTGATACGACGCAGTCAAAGACGTGGCTTCAGACGGAATCCGGGTATGTGCGGCAGGGCATGCATGACATCAGCACCATGTCGGATTACCGGAACGTCATGAATATGTGATTCTATTCAGGGGAAAGTTATGACAAAAAATGAACTGAACGACAAACTACAGCAGCTGGTCCGCGAGGCGGCAGCCGGTGACGGGCATATTCAGCGGAGCGAGGTGGAAAAATGCTTCGGCGGCGAACATTTTTCTCCGGAGCAGATCGATATGGTGTGCGAATTCCTGCTCTCACGCAGCGTGATCGTGGACGGCTATTTCAGGCAGGAGCAGAAGAATGCGCCGGCAGCTGAGGAAAAACCGGCAGCCTCCTGGACGGAGGAAGAGCAGAAATGGCTGGATATGTATGAGACAGATCTCGCTGCTGTGCGTCCGGAGAAGCCCGATGAGTGGGATCAGCTGATGGATGATCTTCGCAGCGGTGCGGCGGCCGGTGCGAAAAGGCGGATTTCAGAGATTTTTCTGCCTGAGGTTCTGAAGATCGCCAAAGAAATGTATCAGCCGGGCGTTATTCTGCAGGATGTGATCCAGGAGGGAAATCTGCAGCTTGTGCTTTTCGCGGATCAGATCGCTCCGGCCGGCGCTTCGGATGAAGCGTCTGTGAGGAAGGCGCTGGAGACGGAGCTTCGGGAGAGCATGCAGGCCTATCTGGCTGCTCAGAGCGAGGTTCACGCGCGCGACAGCAAACTCGTCAAAAAAGCGGAAGATTTTCATGACGGCGTCGAGACGCTGAAAAATGAATACGGCCGCAAGGTCTACCTGGATGAGGCGGCAGATTTCATGAACATCAGCGAGGACGAGGCAGAGGCGATTCTGCGTCTGACCGGTGACCAGGTACCGGATGATACGGAAAATGGCGGTGCGCAGAGCAGCGGAGCCTCAGACGGACCTGCCAGAGGGTAAGCAAAAAATAAAAGCTTTTCAGATATAAGCGTAATAAAGATGCGCGCAGGAATAAATATAAGCGAAATAATGATGTGCGCAGGAATAAGGGCTTTCAGGAATAAGCGCATCATAGAAAAGCGCATGAAAAGAATAAGCGTTCGGTATATCACGGAAGATACGGGGAAGGGTCATGGAAGATCCTTCCTTTTTTTGTGTTCTGCTTCCGCGTCACTGCATACAGAAATTTATATCTTGACGCAGTAAAGGCAAACTGCTATAATCCTATCTATCTGATATGATAAATAAAGATTTAGGAATTTAGGGATTACACAGCGATAGAACAGACAATCTTCCCGACTGGAAACGGATATATTTTTTCAGGGAAGACAGACAAGGAGGAAAAACTATGGGCAGGATTTACAGCAGCACAACAGAACTCGTCGGAAAAACACCTCTGGTTGAGCTTACCAAATTCGAGAAGAAATACGACCTGAAGGCAAGACTTCTCGTTAAGCTGGAGTATTTCAACCCGGCGGGATCAGTAAAGGACAGAATCGCAAAAGCAATGGTTGAGGATATGGAGAAGAGCGGCAAGCTGAAACCTGGCGCAACCATCGTAGAGCCTACATCCGGAAACACCGGCATCGGACTGGCATTCATCGCTGCCGCAAAGGGATATCATCTGATCCTCACCATGCCGGAGACCATGAGCGTTGAGAGAAGAAATATCCTGAAAGCTTACGGCGCAGAGATCGTTCTGACGGACGGAAGCAAGGGAATGACAGGTGCCATTGCAAAGGCCAATGAAATCGTCGCCTCCACACCGGGTGCGGTACTGGCCGGACAGTTTGACAACCCGGCTAATCCGAAGGCTCATTATGAGACAACCGGACCGGAGATCTGGGAAGATTCCGACGGATCCGTCGATTACTTCCTGGCTGGTGTCGGCACAGGCGGAACACTGACCGGTACCGGCAAATATCTGAAGGAGAAAAAGCCTTCTGTCAAAGTCATCGCTATCGAGCCTGCTACATCACCGGTTCTTTCAGCAGGTCATGGCGGACCTCACAAGATTCAGGGTATCGGCGCCGGCTTTGTGCCGTCTGTACTGGATCAGAAGATCTACGATGAGGTTATCACTGTAGACAACGAAAAACCGTTTGAGACAGCAAAAGAGCTGGCACATCTCGAAGGTGTACTGGTTGGTATTTCTTCCGGTGCAGCGCTGTATGCGGCACTGCAGGTAGCCCAGAGACCGGAAGCTGAAGGCAAGACGATTGTTGCGCTTCTTCCGGACAGTGGCGACAGATATTACTCCACAGCGCTTTTTGAAAACTGAGGTAATCTTTTATGAAAATTTCAACGAAGGGCCGATATGCTCTGCGGATGATGCTGGATATTGCGCAGAATGACACGGGTGAACCTGTGCGGATCAAGGATATCTCGGCAAGACAGGGAATTTCGCTGAAATATCTGGAGCAGATTGTGACGCTTCTTGTACGTGCGGGATACCTGAGAAGTGTCCGTGGTCCGCAGGGAGGATATCACCTGTCGAAAAAGCCTTCCGAATACAGAGTCGGGGATATCCTCCGGGTGACCGAGGGAAGCCTCGTTCCCGTAGAATGTCTGATGGATGAGGAAAATACCTGTGAAAGGGCTTCCATCTGTGTAACACTCAGATTGTGGAAGGAACTCGACCAGGCGATCACATCCGTTGTGGACAAATACACGCTGGAAGATCTGATGCAATGGGGCATGGAGATGGCGGACAATTACGTCATCTGATGCAGACAAAGTTATGCCGCCGACAGTGAATCAAACTGCCGGCGGCATCGTGCTGTATTAAGCCGTCTACACGCCGGCGGTTTTCAGACATGCAAAACATGTACATAAAACAGCCGGTATACCGATGCAGGATCTGCACTGGAATACCGGCTGTTTACGAGCGCGAGACGGGATTCGAACCCGCGACCCCGACCTTGGCAAGGTCGTACTCCACCCCTGAGCCACTCGCGCATATATAAGAGCAGGTGATGGGAATCGAACCCACGTATCCAGCTTGGAAGGCTGGTGTTCTACCATTGAACTACACCTGCAGATGCGATATCACATCGCCAGACGGACTTTCATTTCCGCCGTCGATTCCCTACTATACACTATCCCTCCTCAAATTGCAATTATTTTTGTATAAGTCCGTTGCATGCCAGATGCAGTTCAAATACTGCCAGAGCCACGGAACACATGGAGACTCCCAAGCCGGAGGCGGACGCCGCATCTGGAAAAAAAACTCTTATGGGTGTAATATGGGCGACAGTATGAACAGAACAGGCTGCAAACCGGTCCACGGTGATCCTAACGGAGGAAACCGCCATTGATCATATCATTATTGAATAATTTCACCTCGGAAATCCGCATGCTGATGGCTGCCGTGAGCTTTGTCCTGGCTCTTTTCCAGATTTTCGGCGGATATAAAATGCTTCGCGGCTGGATCTCCGCAGGTGCCTTTCTGATCGGACTTGCCTGTGGCTTTGCCCTCACGGCATCCGTATCTCCAAACGCAGCTCTCTGGATCAGAATCCTCGTCGGTCTGATCATCGGCACGTTTTTTGGCTGGGCTGCCTGGAAGATCTATCTGATTGCCGTGTTTGTTTACTGCGGCGCATTCGGCGCGGCCCTTGTATCTGACCTGCCATTTCCGGAGACACAGGTGTGGAGCGTGGTGTCCATTATCATCTGCGTGGCCGCATTTGCCGTCGTCGGTTTTCTCTCTGTCCGTTTCAGCCGTCCGACCATCATCATCGCGACAGCTGTCGGCGGGGCCAGCACAGCCGTCAATGCCATGGCAGTCCTCGGTATTGAGATCGCATCCACGGAGGCAGGCCGGGTATTCTGTTTCATTATTTTTGTTGTGGCAGGCCTGGTCGTTCAGTTTCTCACGACCGGCGGCATCAGAGAAAAAAGACGACGTCGCAGATGAGATGCGGCAGACGACATGAAACCGTACGACAGAATATCTGATCAGTTGTGAAAGAAAAGAATCGGAAAAAATAAACCCGGATCATTATATCGGAAGGAAGCAATTATCATGGAGAAATATTATCGCACCTATGCAGAAGTGTCGCTGAAAGCCATTGAACATAATGTAGAGGAGGCCGCAAAGAGGATACTGCCGGGAACAAAGATCCTCGCGATCGTCAAAGCGGATGCCTACGGACATGGCGCGGTGCGGGTGGCAAAAGATCTCGAGAACCGTGTTGATTTTTACGGCGTGGCTACGCTGGAAGAGGGAATTGAACTGTATGAGGCCGGCATCCGGAAGCCGATCCTCTGCCTCGGCTACATTTCTCCGCGCGAATTCGGGGAGATGATCCGGGCAGACATCCGGCCGAGCATCTTCCACAGAGATGATGCGCTGGCGCTGGACCGCGAGGCGGAAAAGCTCGGTAAAAAAGCAAAGTACCATATCGCCCTTGATACCGGCATGACCAGGATTGGTTTTCAGGTGACAGAGAAGGATGCGGATACGATCGCCGAGATCGCGGCACTTCCCCATATCGAACTGGAGGGGATGTTTACGCATCTGTCGTGCTGCGACCAGCAGGATCAGACCTACTCGAAGGAGCAGTTCGCCCGCTATGACCGCATGCTCGCCATGCTGAAGGAGCGGAATGTCCGGATCCCGATCCGCCATGTGAGCAACAGTGCTGCCGTTGAGGAATTCGGTGCACAGGAGCCGCACCGGTTTGACATGGTCCGCCTCGGCATTACCAATTACGGCTGCTATCCGTCAGAGGATGTGCAGAAGCAGAATCTCGACCTGATCCCTGCGCTGCAGTGGCGGGCGCATGTGATCCATGTAAAAAATGTAGGCCCGGGCGTCGGGGTCAGCTACGGCGCAACGTACGTGACCAGCCGGCCGGAGACAAAGATCGCCACGCTGTCAGTCGGCTATGCGGATGGATATCCGCGTGCTCTTTCGGGAAAGGGGAGAGTTCTGATTCACGGCCAGTATGCGCCGATCCTCGGCAGAGTCTGCATGGACCAGATGATGGTTGATGTGACGGATATCCCGGATGTAAAGGTCGAGGATGTCGTCACGCTGGTCGGGCACGATGGAAATGGCTTCATTCCGATAGAAGAGATCGCCGATGCATCGTGCCGTTTCAATTACGAAATGCTCTGCAATATTTCCGGAAGGGTTGTCCGGCTTTACGACAAATAAGTTACTTGTCCTCGGCTTGGGAGTTTTCATGCGTTCCGTGGTTCTGGCTGAATCTGAACTGTAATAATGAACGAATGATAGTGTCGGTTTCTTCTTGCGTCACGGGGAAGAGTATGGTACGATAATTCGCGTGTTTTAGCTTGGTAAAGTGAGAACATGTTAAAGTAACCGGCATGAAGGCCGGCACACAGGTAAGAAGGAACCCGTACATGGAAAAGCCTGTAGCAGCTTACAGGCAGCCCGGAAGGAGAAGAAAACTATGAAGAAGAACAAAGTGATCAGCTGTATTCTCGCAGCGGCTATGGTGATCGGTATGGCAGGATGCGGAAGCACTTCCTCATCATCGGCAGCGGGCAGCGCAGCGTCCGGATCAGACAGTGCTGCAACATCTACCGCAGAAGTAAAGGCTTCTTCCGCATCTGCTGCAGGCAGCAGCGCATCTTCAGCGGACAGCGATGTTCAGTATATCAAGGATAAGGGAACGCTGACCGTCGGCATCACGGATTTTGCACCGATGGATTACAAGGAAGACGGTTCAGATGAGTGGATCGGCTTTGACGCTGACCTGGCCAAGAAGGTTGCAGAGGATCTCGGCGTTGACTGTGAATTTGTTGAGATCAACTGGGACAATAAGATTCTCGAGCTCGATAACAAGAGCATCGATGTGGTATGGAACGGCATGACGCTCACCGATGAGGTGACCGGTTCCATGAACTGCACGGATCCTTATCTGCGCAATGCACAGACAGTCATTCTTCCTTCCGATAAGGTGGACCAGTATAAGGATGTTGACAGCATGAAGGATCTGAACTTCGCTGTAGAGTCCGGCTCCGCCGGCGAGCAGGCTGCAAAGGACAACGGACTGACGAGCACGGCGATGTCCTCACAGGCAGATGCCCTGATGGAAGTGGAAGCCGGCACATCAGATGCCGCTATCATCGATCTGCTGATGGCAGGCGCCATGGTCGGTGAGGGAACATCCTATCCGGATCTCACGACCTCTGTAGAGCTCAGCAGTGAGGAATACGGCATCGGATGCCGCAAGGGATCTGATCTCACAGATTATATCAATGAAGAAATGTCAAAGTTTTATAAGGATGGATCGATTCAGGAGCTCGCCAAGAAGTACGGCGTACAGGATGCTCTGATCAAACAGTAAAGAGGTCGCGGATATGTTAGGAGAGGTTACCATCACCCTGCTGCAGGGATTCGGAAAAACGCTGGAGCTTTTCGCACTGACGCTTCTTTTCGCACTGCCGCTGGGGCTTCTGATCTGTTTCGGCTCCATGAGCCGTGTAAAAATCCTGTCGGCGATCATCAATGCCATTATCTGGGTGATCCGTGGAACACCGCTCATGCTGCAGCTCCTGGTCATCTACTACGGACCGGGCATTGTATCCCACCAGCAGATCGGCTTTACGAACAGTACGCGTTTTCTCGCCGCGCTGATCGCTTTTGTGATCAATTACGCCTGCTATTTCGCCGTGATCTACAGGGGCGGTATCCAGTCCGTACCTGTGGGACAGCGGGAGGCCGGCAAGGTGCTCGGCATGACAAACAGCCAGATCTTCCGGAAGATTGTTTTTCTGCAGGTTATCAAGAACATCATTCCGCCGATCTCCAATGAGATCATCACACTGGTCAAGGATACCTCACTCGCACGCGTGA
>Ga0256406_1000913_pt1 | contig 50287 bp, 41 predicted proteins | sample RumenRJG_03DNA_FD_185986 | JGI IMG/M metagenome (GOLD analysis project Ga0256406, IMG submission 185986) | Bovine rumen microbial communities from Lethbridge, Alberta, Canada - RJG_03 | ecosystem: Host-associated > Mammals > Digestive system > Stomach > Rumen | place: Canada: Alberta | collected...
CCTGCGCTTCCATTGCCGCCTCCCCGGTGGGTGTCCAGCCTTCCCCTGCAGGGCAACATCCTACCGCTCGGAGGAGCCGGCCGCATCATTGCAGAGATGTGCTACCCACCAGAAGTGACGTAGAGCCATTTTTTTCTGGAGCAGGCGCTTTGCGCTGCATACTGGAAAAGGCATATCCAGAGAAGAATAGGAAAGGTCCTGGCCCGTGCTTGCATCCATGCTCTTCGCCGTTCTCGGCGGTCTTGCCATCTCGATCCAGGTCCCTACGAATGCAGCACTCTCCAAGCACGTCGGCGCGCTCCAGACGACCCTCATGAGCTTCATGCTCGACCTCTGCCTGCTGGCCCTGATCGTGGCGCTGACAGGAAGCTTCCCGGGCATGGCAGGAGCGGTGGGAGTACCTCTCTGGGAGCTTCTGGGAGGCTTTGCCGGAGCGGTGAGTGTCTGCCTCACCGTGATTGCCACACCGCACCTCGGAGTTGCGCTCGAGCTCACGATGTTCATGCTGGGCCAGCTCCTCATGGGCATGGTCGTCGATGAGTGGGGGCTTTTCGGCTCTTCCGCGATAGCGGTCGTGCCGCTTCGCATCTTCGGCGCCATTCTGGTGATTGCGGGCATAGCATCCATCTACCAGGGACGCAAGGGCAGCTCGAACACAGGCAGGGCTCCTGAGCATCTGGCGCGCTTCTGTGCCGTCGCCTTCGCCTCGGGCGTGGCAAGCGCCATACAGTCGCCGATCAATGCGACCTTGGCAGGAAGCGCCGGCGTCTTCGGCGCTTCCCTCATAAACTTCATCGTCGGAACCATCTTCCTGCTCGTGGTGACCCTGATCGTCCAGAAGGGGAAGCTCCATTCCGTGAAGGGGCTTGCACCCTGGAAGCTTGTCGGCGGAGCGTATGGCATCGTCTATACCATCGCCAATGTCGTGGCGACCCCCATCATCGGCGTCGGCCTCATGATGGCATGCGGAATGCTCGGACAGCTCTCGGGCGGGATGGCCGTGGATACCTGGGGCCTCCTGGAAGCGCCCCGCGTGAAGGTCGACCGCTGGCGCATCGTTGGCATCCTTGTTATCGCAGCCGGTATCTGCTGCATCGCTGCGGCGAAGGTCCTGGGGTAGGGCTTCGGTCCCATCTTCACGGGTGCGGTCCCGGCCAGCATGAAAGCAGGCTGCTCTTTCAGGAAACCAAGATATTTGTCCGGCTTTTCCAGAGCCAGCGCTGGAGGTGGGCCCCTCTCAGAGGGGTTTCAGCGGCCGCCCCTATGCTCTTCTCCATGCTCATGACTGAGAGGCCACGAGGGAAGGAGTGCCTATGGAAACAAACCACGTACGTTCTGTCCAGCTTGTCTTCAAGCGCACGGAAGCGAAATACCTGCTCGACGGAAACCAGAAGGAGAGGCTCTGTGCCCTGATGGAGGGCAGGATGGTGCCTGATGAATTCGGCGCCTCGACGATACGCAATCTCTATCTGGATACGCCGTCCCTCCTCTTTGCCCGCCGCTCTGCCGAGCGCCCTTTCTACAAGGAGAAGATCCGCATCAGGAGCTATGCGCCCGTCCTTCGGGGAGATCTCGCTTTCCTCGAGCTCAAGAAGAAGTGCGACGGCGTGGTCTACAAGAGGCGCTGCCAGATGGTGCTCGAAGACGCGCTTGGGCTCTGCCAGGGAAGAAGGCGCCCCAAAGGGCAGATCCAGGAAGAGCTTGCCTATGCCGCCCTGCGCGAGGGCGGGGTCTCCCCGGTCTGTTCCATTGCCTACGAGCGGGAGGCGTTCTATGGGGCTGAGGACCGCGACCTCAGGCTCACCTTCGACCGCCATGTGCGCATGCGCTGGGAAAGCCTCAATCTCGTGAGCACGGCAGGAGATCCCCTCATCGCGTCCGACTGCCATCTTCTCGAGATCAAGACCGCGAAGGCCATGCCGCTCTGGCTTGTGGCCTTCCTCTCTGAGGAGCGGCTCCGCAAGACCTCGTTCTCCAAATATGGAGAGGCAGCACGGCGTCACCTGGAGGAGGCATCTGCTCCTTCCGGCACGCTGCTCCGGTTTCCGGAAGCAGGCCATTTCGCGGGCCAGCGGCTCGCCCGGTAGAGAAAGGCTCTCGCAATGCTCGATACCATCTTCAGCTCTGCCACGACGGCAACGGAGCTTTCGGTCCTGCCGCTTCTTGCCTGCACCTTAGCGTGCCTGGTTTATGGCGGGATCCTGGCGCTCGTCTATGGCTGGCGTACCCGCCATTCTGCTTCCTTCATGATGGCGCTCTGCGTGCTTCCCGCTATCGTCTGCATCGTGATTGCCCTTGTCAATGGCAATGTCGGCGCCGGTGTCGCCGTTGCGGGCACCTTCAGCCTCGTGCGCTTCCGGAGCGCACCAGGAACCGGTCGCGATATCGCCTTCGTCTTTTTGGCGATGGCGGTAGGCCTTGTTGCCGGCATGGGCTATGTGGCGCTTGCCGGCATCGTGACCCTGCTTCTGGGAGGGGCCTTCTTCGCGCTCCAGCTGATAGCGGAGCGCAGGGGCGATGCGCGCGAGCGGATGCTGCGCATCACGGTGCCCGAAGACCTCGACTATATGGGTGCCTTCGAGGACATCCTTGCCAAGGCAGCATCGAAGCACGAGCTCGAGGAGGTCAAGACCACGAATATGGGCAGCCTCTGCAAGCTGACCTACCGGGTGAGCCTGAATCCGGATGTGGATGAGAAGCAGCTGATCGATGCCATACGGGTACGCAACGGCAATCTCGAAGTATCCCTTTCCCAGAGAGAGGTGGCAGGCTATGAGCTCTGACAGAACCAGGCGAAAGGTCGTGTCCATGCGCTACCGGACGACGGTGCGCTCTGCCCTCATGGCGGGACTGGGGCTCGTGACAAGCTTGGCGCTGCTTTCGGGCTGCGCCTCTTCGGCGGCTACGGCTGCCTCGTCAGTCTTCTCCAGCGCCAGCGTCACGGCTGCATCGGATACGGCAGCGTCGGGCGAGGCTGTGACGCTGGTCGACACCTCGTCGGTCTTCTCTGACCGCGATCTCGACGCCAGCTACGATGAGGCAACAGCTACACGCATCGAGCTCTCCGATGCCGGCAGCACGTCGACAGGCACAGGCGTCACGATTTCGGGCTCTACCATCACGATCACGGAGGAGGGCGTCTATATCGTCTCGGGCACGCTCACGGACGGCCAGATCGTGGTCGATGCGGCAGATGACGCGAAGGTCCAGATCGTGCTCGATGGAGCGGACATCACCTCATCGGACAGCGCCGCAATCTACGTGATGGCTGCCGACAAGGTCTTCCTGACGCTTGCTGACGGCAGCAGCAATGCGGTGGCGACGAGTGGCACCTTCGCGGCGACCGATGAGGGGAATGCGGTCGACGGGGCGATCTTCTCGAAGACAGACCTCACGATCCAGGGCACGGGCGCGCTTTCCGTCAGCTGCGCCGAGGGCCACGGTATCGTCTCGAAAGACGAGCTCACGATAACAGGCGGCACCCTTTCGGTCGAAGCCTCAGGCCATGCCTTCCAGGCAAAGGATTCCCTCGCTGTCGCAGGGGGCACGCTCGACCTGGTGGCAGGGACCGATGCGCTCCACTGCGCGGACGATGAGGACACGGAGCACGGCTGGATCTATGTCTCAGATGGCACGATCGTGGCCGAAGCGGCATCCGACGGCTTCGACGCAGGAAACTTCCTCCAGATCGACGGGGGAGATATCACAGTCACGGCAGGAGACGATGGCCTGCATGCAGAATATGAGGCGGTCGTGAATGGCGGCACCATCACGGTCGCAGAAAGCTATGAGGCGCTCGAAGGGTCGGCGGTCACCATCACGGGAGGCACGCTCGATCTGGTCTCGTCGGATGATGGCATCAATGCGGCAGGCGAGCCTACAGAGACCAGCGAAACGGCAGAAGGTGCCTTCGGCACAGGCGGCATGCCCTCTGCCGGCATGGGCGGTGGCGCCGGCGGCATGGAGACAGATGAGACGGCTTCTGTCACGATTACAGGCGGTGCGGTCATGATAGAGGCGGGCGGTGATGGCATGGACTCCAATGGCGACCTCACGATCTCAGGCGGGCTCATCTCGATCAGCGGGCCCGAGACAGGCGGGAACGGCTCGCTCGACTATGCAGGCGAGGGCACCATCTCAGACGGCACCCTCATGGCGGCAGGAGCGAGCGACATGGTGGAGACGCTCGAGGCAGCGGGCAGCCAGGGCGTCATGATGGTCACGCTCTCGGGCTCTGCCGGCGACACGATCGAGGTCTCGGACAGCTCGGGCACGCTGCTCTGCTCGATGACGGCGCAGACCTCCTATGGCTGCGTGGTCGTAAGCACGGAGGGCATGGTGTCGGGCGGGACCTATAGCGTGAGCAATGGATCGTCGACGGTTGAGGTGACGCTCGATGGCCTCAGCTACTCTGAGGGCGCGGGCGGCGCAGGTGGCGTGATGGAAGGGCAAGGACAGCTCGGCCAGGATGGCAGCGCTGCCATGCCAGGACAGAATGCCGGCAGCGGAGCTCCGTCCGCGGCGCAGGGCATGACAGGCTCTGAGGAGACCGAAAGCACGGAGAGCACGGAGAGCTCCTCATCGCTCAGGGCCTGAGGGAGATATCTGCAGGGAACGAGACGGGAGCCGGCGGGTGTGCCGGCTCCCGTTCGTCTGCCTGGTCCTGCTCCGTCAGAACCAGAAGAGGCGGGGAAGCCCTGCATCGAAGAGGCCCTGCAGCTGCTCTGTGCCCTTGAAGGGCTGCCAGCCGACACCTCGGGACCACTTGGCAAGGTCGATCCCATCCTCGTTGATGCCGTCTTCTTCCATTGCCTTGAGGAAGTCGTCAAAGCCATCGAGCCCTCCGACATCTTCGGGTGGCGTGTCTCCTGAAGCATCGGCGATGCGGGGCAGGGAGGAAGCCTCTTTCCAGGAAAGATCTTGTGCCGTGAGGGCAAGCGTCCATCCATCGCCGTAATCATAGTGGTAGATGAGTCCGGGGCCTGAGAGCGGAATGCTGGAGAGATCAGGTTGCCTCTTTTCCCTGATGGCTGCGATGAGATTGCGCGCCGCTACGTCCCCCACGAAATAGCAGCCAAGGGCACTTGTATTTGGCAGGAACGGTTCTGGGCAGTCAGGATTGAAGGAGCTGGAGTCTTCGATGGCAGAAAGAAAGTCATGGTAGAGCCAGCGGGGGCTGAGGCAGGTCGACTCTTTGAAGTCCGAAGCTCCTCCGCTGGCAAAACGCTCGCAGTGTTCCCGCTGTTCCGCCAGGGGACAGATGGAATCCGGGACCGGGCCTGCGAGGGACCAGAAGGCATCTTCGAGCGCCTGTTCGGCAGGCTTGGAAAGGAGCTGGAAGTCATGGAGGTGGTAGTCGCACCATAGCATGGTCCGCTGTATTGCGTAATGCAGCCACGAAAGCGGGGCATCGATGGGTACTTCGATGTCGCGCCAGAAGCCTTCGCGGCGCTCTCCCGCATAGGTATCGACCAGCTCGATCCGCAGCGTCAGTGCAGGAACCGAGACTCCTGCCACCTCATCCTGGACCTTCCTGCGGGTGACTGCGAGCGGCGTGACATAGCCGTGGGCAGCATCCTTGTCGGTCACGATGCTCGATGCCACGATCCAGGATTGATAGGAGTCGACCAGCTCGTTCGTACGTTCGGGACGGTTCAGATTGGGGTCCTGCTCGAGGAGGATGCGTGCCTGGTTGATGGCGGCAGTCGCCTTGCGGTTGCCGTTTGCCACCAGGACCAGCTGCGAGCCGGGGAAGCCATCGACGCCTTCCAGCCATATATGGCAATCCCTCATGAGGGAGCGGACGGTCTTCTGGCAGGCAGCCAAGTGGCGCTCGGTGGCGGCGGGCACGATGCTCAGCTCCTCCCAGAAGGAACGTATGCAGCAAGGAATGGTTTCGTCGAGATGGAAGAGATCGTGCGGGCTCAGCCCAAAGGTCACAACCATGGACCTGAGCTCTGCGTTGTAGATATAGCCTGTGAGATAGGTGCTTGCAAGGCTTCCTGACCTGGCCGGAGTATCAAGGATATCGAGGTTCCAGAGATAGGGTGCAGCTTCGGGATGTTCCTTCGTCCATTGCCTGACCTGGGCTACAGCATCCTTTCTGTCGATGATGGCGGGAAAGGGGCGCTCCTTCCCGATATAGCCTGTCAGCGCTGATCTGATGAGGGAAAGAGCCCGTGCAGAGCAGAAGACAATCATGGCGGTCCCTTCGGAAGAGGAGGATACGCATGGACCTGATATCGCCAGTGTATCGGTAAAGACTGCATTGGCTGCAGGAAATCCTGCATCTTCGAACTCTTCCGGAACGAGCTTCGTGCCGAAGGAATCCCGGATTCGAACATCCATAGCATCGACTTCGAAAGCCTCGATGAGGATTATCCGACCGATGCACGGACTTTGTACCGCTACCTCGTCGGACGCCTTTCAGCTGGTACCAACTACGTTTTTCTCGATGAGGTCCAGCACGTCGCTGACTTCGAGCGTGCTGTCGATGGACTTGCTCTTCGTGACGATATCGATCTCTACATCACGGGCTCGAATGCCTATCTTCTCTCCGGCGATCTGGCAACGCTTTTGACCGGTCGTTATGTGGAGCTGCGTCTTTTGCCCTTTTCATTTTCGTAATTCCTGCGTGCGCGACCCAGCAATTCGAACCCAGAGGCAGAATTCAACAGGTATCTCACCTACGGAGGGCTGCCTTTTGCGGCACGGCTGGATGATGAAAGAAGCATTCTCGACTATCTGGGCGGTGTCTTCAGCATCATCGTCCTCGAGGATGTGGCCCAACGATATCCACGTATGGACATGCGCTCTTTCAGGGATACTGCCGCATTCCTGGCGGACAATATCGGAAACGTGACCTCGCGCAAGCGCATAGCATCTGGCCTCACATCGGCAGGAACCAGGACAACTGCTGCTACAGTCGGCAACTACCTGGATATCCTTATAGATAACTATCTCTTCTTCAAAGCTGGGCGCTATGACCTGCAGGGGCGTGAATGCCTCGCAACTCTCGAGAAGTATTACCTCGGCGACCTTGGCTCCAGATTCTGGCTCTTGGGCAAGGCGCAGGGTGACATAGGGCATCGTATCGAGAATGCCGTCTATCTCGAGCTGCTGCGGCGCTACCGCAAGGTCTCAATCGGCAAGCTGGGGACAGCGGAGGTAGACTTTGTCGCTCTGGGCGATTCGGGACCTGAATACTTCCAGGTTGCCCAGACGGTGCTGCCTGACGAGACAAGGGAACGTGAATTCAGGCCGCTCCGTTCAATTGCGGACAACTATCCCAAGACAGTGCTTGCTCTCGATCGCGTGGGCGTCGGCGACTATGATGGCATCAAGCAGAAGAACATCATCGATTGGCTGCTGGAAGAAGACCGATAGGGGCTGAATGAGCTTTCGGGCAGGCACGGTGCTGTGTTCGCTGTGCATGCGTTATCTTGAGCCGATCTGCAGGGACATCTGCTCCTGCTTGACGCTGCCTGTTCTGTACTGTGCACCGAAGACGCTCGATTCTGCCATATAGGAGAAGGAGAAGGAAAAGAAATGGGGGACGGTCTGATGCGGGCGGAGCTTGATGGGGTGGCAGACGACATCAATGTCCTGGCAGCATATCTCGGACCCCGCGATGTCCCTGAGCTCACGCGGGAGAACCTCCGTGTACGCTGTGGCATGGAGCAGGCAGATGTCTTCGTCCTGTTTGGCGGCTCCATCCTCGAAGGCGGCAATGTGCTCGCCGAAGCAATCCGTGCGAAGGTGGCACGGACCTATGCGATTGTCGGCGGCGCTGGGCACACGACCGAGGCGCTACGCCAGAAGGCGCGCATGCTGGTCCCTGACATACCGGTTGCAGATGGAGCAACCGAAGCGGAGATCTTCTCTGCCTGCATCGCCCGGGAAGGTCTTGAAGCGGACCTTCTGGAGATGCACTCGACCAACTGCGGAAACAACATCACCTTCCTCAAAGCCCTGCTCGAGGAGCGCAGGATAGCTGCAGATTCCCTCATTCTGGCCCAGGATGCCACGATGGAGCGCCGCATGGTGGCGGGCCTCGGAAAGGAGATGCCGCATGCTCGCGCTATCGCCTATGCGACGTATGCGGTGCGTGTCGAAGCAGGAGAGGAGGGGCTCCGCTTCAAGAGCCATCCGTTGGGCATGTGGGATATGGAGCGCTATCTCACGCTTCTCATGGGGGAGATTCCGCGCCTCGAGGATGGGCCAGAGGGCTATGGACCTCGGGGCCGTGGCTATATCGCGCATGTGGACATCCCCGATGAGGTACTTGCTGCATGGCAGCGGCTCGCCGTGCGGTATCCCTGGTCGGTGCGGCGAGCCCAGAGCAGATTTGCTGCTCCGCTGGGAGAATGAGAAACAAACCTTAGAAACGTGCAGTTCGAGAGGTCAGATAAACCTTATAAACGTGTAAATGGTGAAGTTGGATAAATATAAAAAACGTGTGACCTTCTCGGTTTGCTTATCCTTGAAAACGTGCAAAATAGAGGTAGTGCCACGCATTGCTGCGTACCGCTATGGACAGTGCAGCGCATGTGCCAAGGAGGTTCAGGAAATCATGTTCAGGAGAAAGCAGTATCAGGAACTTCTGGCATGGAAGAAGCGCAGCAATGGATCGTCTGCCCTGCTCATAGAGGGAGCAAGACGTGTCGGCAAATCCACCATCGCAGAGGAATTTGCCCGCAATGAGTACCGCTCATATGCGCTTGTCGACTTCACTCTTGCATCTGAAGATTTCAAGCAGACCTTTCTGGACATGCGTACCGATCTTGATGGCTTCTTCCTCTATCTTTCCGCAGCTTATGGGGTGACGCTCTACCCGCGTGAATCCCTCATCATTTTCGACGAAGTGCAGCTCTTTCCGAAGGCGCGCGAGTTCATCAAGCACCTTGTGGCTGACGGCAGATATGACTACCTTGAAACAGGCTCTCTCGTCTCGCTCAGACAGAATGTGCAGGATATCCTGATTCCTTCTGAAGAGGAATCGCTCCGCATGGGGCCCATGGATTTCGAGGAATTTCTCTGGGCCATGGGCGAGGAGCCGCTTGCGGACTACATCAGGGCATCGTTTGAGCGCCGCCGCGCTTTGCCTGATGCGCTGCACAGGAAAGCCATGCGCTACTGGCGTGAATACATGCTGGTAGGCGGCATGCCGCAAGCGGTTGATGCCTATGCGCAGGGCCGCGACATGGCTGCTGCCGATCATGCAAAACGCCTGGTGCTCAAGCTGTATCGTGACGATATCGAAAAGTATGGCGGACTTGCAGCAAAAAGGATCAAGGCAGTCTTCGATGCCATCCCGGGGCAGCTCTCCAAGCATGAGAAGCGTCTTATCTATGCCCAGATAGAGGAGGATTCACGTGCACGGGATTTCCAGATGGCCTTGATCTGGATGCGTGAAGCCCAGACCGTGAATCTCTGCACTCTGAGCGACGATCCCTCTCTGGGCCTTGCGCTCAGCGAAGACGAGACGATGGTCAAATGCTATATGGCCGATACAGGGCTGCTCTCGAGCATGGCGTTCGGAGGGGATGGTCCCTCGCTGCCCGAGGTGTATCGCCAGGTGCTTCTTGGAGATTCAGCAGTCAACGAAGGGATGCTCGCCGAGAATGCCGTAGCCCAGCAGCTGGTGGCCAATGGCTACGATCTCCATTTCTATGCGCGCAATTCGGCAAAGAAGGAAGAGCGCATGGAGATCGATTTCCTGATTGTCCGTCCCTTCGAAGATGCCGCATCGAAGCCGAGGATCTCTCCCATCGAAGTCAAGTCGGGAAAGCGGTATACCACCGTCTCGCTCGACAAGTTCAAGAACCGCTTCGGAAAGCGGGTGGGGACAGGATACATCATCCATCCTCTGCCATACACAGAAAGGGATGGATACCGCCTGCTGCCTCTCTATATGTCGTTCTGCCTGTAGGGAAGAAGCCTGCTTGTGACGGACCGCCCCGGAATGGATTGCAGATTGCATGACAGCAGTCTGGCATAGCTGTCCGGCACTGAAGGAGCGGAGATGCGTAGACAGGCTGCGGGAGCAGCAATATCTGCATGCCATCTTATCTGGCTTCTGGAATCACATGTCGGCATGCCGATGCATGCAATGCTTCCAGCTGCATGCATGAGCTTGCCTGCTGTACTCCCAGAGGATATGCTGGCGTCGGGCTGCAGCAGAGCCTTTGGACATGCTGCCAGGGGCACTGCCTAGGAAAGCGTGGGGAATGGGGATGTCTGTGTTGAAATCCGACTTCATCATGCAGGGTCTTCTGAGCCGCATCTATTGCCTGGAATTCAGATCCGGAAAGCTTCCTACGCAGCGCCAGCTTGCCCTGGAATATGGGGTATCGCGTTCGACCGTGCAGGAAGCTCTGCGTGGCCTCGAAAAGATCGGTGCCATCAGGGCGCAGCAGGGCTCTGGCATCTTCGTACGTGAGAAGCTGCTGCAGAATCCGCTTGTCTTCAATTCGCTGACCCGGGCGTCCTATACAGACATCGAGTCGCGGATGCTCTCTCTCGAACGTGTTTCGGCTTTGGTCGAAGAACAGAGGAGCTTTCAGATCGATTCTGGCGAGGAGGTTTGGCACTTCGTGCGTCTGCGTATCGTGAATCATGCAGCGGAGCAGATCGAGCGCTCGACCTTGCCGGCGCGCATCGTTCCAGAACTTTCCCAGAAGGATGTGGAAGGCTCGATACAGGCTTTCATAGAGGCAATGGGGCTGCGCATATCTCATTTCATAACAAGCTATGAGCCGGCCAAGGTCACGAAAACGGATGCAGAGCTTCTTGGCTGCAGACCCCACACTCCTGCCATGCACATCTCGAACCGGGGGATCCTGAGGAATGGAAAGGTCTTCGAGACAAGCTCCATCATCGCTCTGGACTACTCCGTCACCTATATACGTCCCTTCGACCGGGCCAACCATCGCACCCGGCTGGGAACATCTGGGGCATAGCAGACAAATTGCCTGATGGGTAGCCTTCTGTCCTGCCTGCAGATGAATGTTCGATAGGAAAGGGCCAGATGGTACCCGCTATCAATGCGGCTGCGGATGCCCCCTGGCTCGGCTCTGGGCCTGGCTTTGCCAATAGATATGGTGAATGGTCTGTCTAGGGCATAGCGAGGGTGCCGTCAGGAAGGCGGCTTGCTGTCCAGGGATGCTCCTTGTACTGCCCCGGAAAGGCATCTGCGAGGCTCTCGTCGAAGGTGATGCCGATGCCATCCGCTTCAGGTGCATAGAGGTATCCGCGGCGGGGAAGAGGGCTTCCCCCGAAGAGCCTGCGCGTATTGGCGGGGACCTCTATCGTCTCCTGGATAGCGGCATTGTGCAGTGCGACATTGAGGTGCGTATTTACAGCCAGGCCGACAGGCGAGATGTCCGAAGGGGTGTGCCATGCGATGCGGACGCCCATAGCATCGCAGAAATGGGCGAGCTTCACGGCTGGCGTGATGCCGCCGATCTGGGAGACATGCACCCTGAGATAGTCGATATCGCGCTCAATGATGAGCTTCTCCCAGTCCTTGGGGCTCGTGAAGAGCTCGCCCGTGGCAAGAGGCGTTGCGGTCTGCTGCTTGATTGTATGGAGCCAGGCGGTATCTTCCTTTGACACCACGTCCTCGAGGAAGAAGATTCCATAGGGTTCGGCGGCCTTGCAGAATCTCAGCGCCTGCGCAGGGGAGAGCCGCTCGTGCACGTCATGCAGCATCTGGAAACGCGAGCCATAGCGATCGGAAAGCTTCGCAAAGAGGCCAAGCGTAGTCTGCATGTAGGCATCCGGATCGTAATATGACCCAGGGAGGGGATTTTCCGGGAGCGTCGCCTCGAATGCCTTGCCTCCGTAGAAGCCGAGCTGCACACGCAGATAGCGGTATCCCTCTTCGAGAAAGCCATCGATCTGGTGACAGAGCGTCTCGAAATCATCGGCTACCGCATGGGTGTAGGCGGGAATCGCCGTGCGTGCCCTACCTCCCAGCAGCTGATAGAGCGGCATGTGGGCAAGCTTTCCCTTGATGTCCCACAGAGCCATATCGATGCCGGAGATAGCGTTGTTGAGCACAGGCCCATCGCGCCAGTAGGAGTTGGCATGCATGAGCTGCCAGATATCCTCGATCTGGTTCGCATCGCGGCCGACCAGCAGAGGCTTGAGATAGCCAAGCACGGCATCTGCAACGGTCGTCGGCCTGAACTGGAAGGTGGCACAGCCCAGACCCGAGACCCCCCTGTCGGTATCCACCCGGACGACGACGAGGTTATGCTTGTCTGGCTTCACGATGAAGACAGCGATATCGGTGATGATGGTCGGACTCATGCAAACCTGCCCTTCGAGAGATTGCCTTTCCGGCTTTTGCTGGACTCTATTCAACAGGGAAGGGAGGCGGTGTGCCAGCGTGGGCTGGGAAAGAGCCGCAAAGCCGCCAGGATTTCAGTCCAATTGCTCCTTCCAGGGAAAATAGGAGCAGCTCATGGTAAACCTGCACCAGTGACAGAGCGCATTGGACTGGGTGCACACAGCTTCCCATGCGCCGCAATGACAGCGGGATTATAGGGAGGCTTCATGTCATACGACGATACCGTCAAGGCGATCGTTGCTGCCGCAGGCGGAAAAGACAACATCCAGAATGCCTGGCACTGCATGACAAGGCTCAGGTTCAGGATCAAGGACGAGGGTGCCGTCGATCTCGAAGGGATCGGCAAGATTCCGGGCGTACTGGGCACCAAGTTCGCATCGGGACAGCTTCAGGTGGTTGTCGGCACCGAGGTCGAAAGCTACTTCGCGGCACTCGCTCAGCTGCTTGGACTGAAAGATGGGGAAGAGAGCGGAGAGGGCGAGGAGGAAGAGAAGAAGGGCATTGTCGGCGTTCTGATGGATACGGTGTCCGGCATCTTCGGCCCTCTCGTGCCTGCCATTGCCGGCGCTGGCATGATCAAGGGCCTCATGGCAGGTCTTGTCGCAATTGGCGCAATCTCGAATGCCAGCGACACCTATGTCGTGCTTGACATGATTGCCTCGGGCGTATTTACCTTCCTTCCGTTCTTTATCGCTTACTCTGCAGCAAGGATCTTCAAGACCAACCCATTTGTCGCGGTCGCGATTGCAGCAGCGATGCAGTATCCGTCAATGACGGCAGCTGCAGCTGCAGGCGAAGTTGACCGGTTCATGCTGTTCGGCTTCCTGCCAGTTCCCGTCGCGAGCTATGCGGGAAATGTCATACCGATCATCTTTGCGGTCTGGGCGCTGAGCTATATCTACCGCTGGATCGACAAGGTGCTGCCCCGCGTCATGCGCACGGTGTTCACGCCGACCATCTCTCTTTTCATTGCGGGCATCCTTGCCTTTGTGGCAATCGGTCCTCTGGGCACCTATCTTGGCAACCTGCTTGGCTATGCTATCCAATGGATGTTTGCTGCCTCTCCGATCCTGGCCGGTGCCATCTTCGGAGCTATCCGCCCGATTGCCGTCTTTACCGGCCTCCATCATGCAATGACCCCTATCGCCCTCCAAAACTTCCAGACACAGGGCTGGGACCAGCTCATGCCGATGATGTTCATGGCGAACATGGCAATGATGGGCGCGACGCTTGCCATGTACTTCAAGGTCAAGGATGCTGACGAGCGGTCCAACATCGGTGCTGCGGCAGTCTCTGCGCTTCTGGGAATCACTGAGCCTGCCCTGTTCGGCGTGCTTGCCAAGTACCGGAAGGCATTCATTGCGGCAACCATCGGCTCTGCTGTGGCTTCTGCCTTCTTCGCAATCACGGGTGTGCGCATCTATGGCTATATCCTGTCTTCCATCTTCAGCCTCGTTGCCTATGTCGGCCCCTACTTCCCGCTCGCTCTTGTCGGCATCGCGCTCGCTGCCGGCGTCTCCTTTGGCGTGACGTGGGTGATGATTCCTTCTGAGGAAGACGCAGTCGAGGATTCCTCCCGTCTGGTGCTCAAGGCAGCAGTGGATGGCACCTATGTGCCGCTGGAGGATGTCTCCGATCCGATTGTCGCAGAGGGCCATCTCGGCAAGGGCTTCGCTATCGAGCCTTCTGGCTCCAAGGTCGTGGCCCCGGTGGCAGGCACGCTCACGGCAGTCTTCCCGACGGGCCATGCCTATGGCATCACGACTTCGCAGGGCATCGAAGTGCTTGTGCATCTGGGCGTCGATACCGTCGACCTCAAAGGGAAGGGCTTCACGCCGGCAGTGAAGACCGGCCAGAAGGTCAAGGCAGGAGATCTTCTCTGCACGATGGATGCAGACGCTATTCGTGCTGCAGGAAAGGCTCCCGTCGCTATGGTCATCGTCACGAACGGGGACCAGGTCCTGTCGATGGAGCCTGCTGACAAGCTCGAGGGCGTCCACCATGCAGGGGATGCAATGCTTGACTTGAGCCTTGCATAGCCTGACTGCAGGATGCTGGCGCAGCCTTCAGGACATCCGTATAGATCTTCGTATTCCAGGGCGGAACCGCATGAGCGGCTCCGCCCTGTCTGCATGCCGCATCTTTCGCAGCGGCGGTGCGGAAAGCCTTGAGAACATGGAGATGTGCTGACAGCGGGCACATGCCATGCTGCCAGCACATTGCCTTATCTGTCCTTGGTGTCCGCAAGTAGTGTGAAATGGCTCTTGCGGAAGGCGATGTAGCCTTCCTTCTGCATCTTGCCGAGCTCCTTGGAAAGGGCGGTCCTTTCCACATTGAGGTAGTCAGCGAGCTGCTGGCGGCTGAACGGGATGTCGAAGGTACGGCTCCGGTGCTGGATGGCTTCGGCATTGAGGTATGCCATCACGCGCTGCCGGATGCTCTTCGGGGCAATGAAGAAGCTCCTCCGGGAGAGCCAGGTTCTTCTGGGCTGCATTGACAAGAAGCCGTCCGGCAAGCTGTGCTGTCCACCTTTTTGGAGCGGCCAGTACGTTGTCTCATGGCCAGAAGCATGGCGGGGAGAGATCGGCTGCTTCATCCCAAGGTATGAGAGGGAGGGATGGGGAATGGCATGAGAGCAGGAGGGATGGCCCTAGCGGACGGACGGCTTTGACAGGATCGTGAAGCGGTTCTTCCGATAGCTGATGTAGCCATCTGCCTGCATCCGGCTGAGCTCCTTCGAGAGCGCTGTGCGCTCGACGTTCAGGTAGTCGGCAAGCTGCTGGCGGTTGAAGGGAATCTCGAACGTGTTGGCCTTGTGCTTGATGGACTCCGCATTGAGATAGGCCATGACCTTCTCGCGGACGCTCTTCGAGGCGATGAGGAAGCTCCTGCGCGAGAGCATGAGGTTCTTCTTGGCAGCGTTCATGAGGAGGTTCTGGGAGAGCTGCGTGGCCCAGAGCTTCTGCGCTTCTGCATAGTGCGCAAGAAACGAGATCCTGATGAAGAGGATGCGGCAGGACTCATGTGAGCGCACATCGACGAGCAGCGGCTCCTTCGGCAGGAGCGCATAGGTCTCTGCGAAGGCCTCGCCTTTGCCAGCAAAGCCGAGAATCGTGCGGGTGCCCCAGGCATCGTTGCTCTCGATCGTCACAGAGCCTGCGAGCACGATGCCCAAAGACTGCGTGAGCGTGCCGGCACGCAGGATAAGCTCGTCTTTCCCGTAGCGCTCCTCATGCATCCGGAGCGCTTCTGCCATCTCTTCGAGCGCTTGGGCGCTGATGCCCCTGAAGAGCGGGATATCTGAGAGGGCAGCCATGTCCATTGCATCCCCCTTTGCCGCAATTTTCTCAAAATGTGGTCCTGGCAACGTACTCTAGCAGAGATGCAGCCAACAATGAAGAGGAAATGATACCGGATAGGAAACATATTCGGTGGATGGAGAGGCCTGCAGGTACGGATGCCTGCAGTGAAAGAAAGGACAAATAGCATGGATACGCCGATGTTCTGCTTCCAGTGCCAGGAGACTGCCGGCTGCAAGGGCTGCACGCGTTCGGGCGTCTGCGGCAAGACCCCTGATGTGGCAGCAATGCAGGACCTGCTCATCTACGTGACGAAGGGCATCTCCCAGGTTGCTTCGGCACTCCGTGCCGAGGGCAAGGAGGTCACGAAGGACACGAACTACCTCGTGACGACGAACCTCTTTACCACGATCACGAACGCCAACTTCGATAAGGAAGCCATCATCAAGCGCATCGAGGACACCCTCGTCGCAAAGAAGCAGCTTCTCGCCGAGCTTTCCTCCACCGAGGGCCTGCCTGAGGCAGCGCTCTGGGAGGGCACGCGCGATTCCTTCGAGGAGAAGGCACGCACGGTCGGCGTCCTTGCCACCGAGGATGAGGATGTCCGCTCCCTCCGCGAGCTCATCACCTACGGCCTCAAGGGCCTCGCTGCCTACTCGAAGCATGCCAATGTCCTCGGCCGCGATGCAGACGAGATCGACGCTTTCATCCAGCAGGCGCTTGCCAAGGTCACGGACGACAGCCTCACGGTCGACGATCTCGTGGCGCTGACGCTCGAGACCGGCTCCTTCGGCGTCAAGGGCATGGCACTGCTCGATTCCGCCAATACCGAGACGTATGGCAACCCGGAGGTGACCGAGGTCGAGATCGGCGTCCGCAAGAACCCCGCCATCCTGATCTCCGGCCATGATCTCAAGGACCTCGAGATGCTCCTCGAGCAGACCGCAGGCACCGGCGTCGATGTCTACACGCACTCCGAGATGCTTCCTGCCCACTATTATCCTGCCTTCAAGAAGTATCCTCACTTCGCTGGCAACTACGGCAACGCCTGGTGGCAGCAGGCGACCGAGTTCGAGAAGTTCAATGGCGCCATCCTCATGACCACGAACTGCATCGTGCCGCCGAAGGCCAGCTACAAGGACCGCATGTGGACGACGGGTGCTGCAGGCTATCCGGGATGCGGCCACATCGAGGCAGATGAGAACGGCTACAAGGACTTCACGCCGATAATCGAGCAGGCAAAGACACTGCCGTCTCCGACTGAGATCGAGCATGGCACAATCGTCGGCGGCTTCGCCCATGAGCAGGTCTTCGCGCTTGCCGACAAGGTTGTCGCTGCTGTCAAGTCTGGCGCCATCCGCAAGTTCGTTGTTATGGCAGGCTGCGACGGCCGCCAGAAGACGAGGAGCTACTACACGGAGTTCGCAGAGAAGCTCCCGAAGGACGTTGTCATCCTCACGGCAGGCTGCGCGAAGTACCGCTACAACAAGCTCAACCTCGGCGATATCGATGGCATCCCCCGCGTGCTCGACGCTGGCCAGTGCAACGATTCCTACTCGCTTGCTCTCATCGCCTTGAAGCTCAAGGAGATCTTCGGCCTCGACGATATCAACGACCTGCCGCTTGCCTTCAACATCGCCTGGTATGAGCAGAAGGCCGTCATCGTCCTTCTTGCCCTGCTCTCCCTCGGCGTCAAGAACACCCACCTCGGCCCCACGCTTCCGGCATTCCTCTCGCCGAACGTCGCAAAGGTCCTCGTGGACAACTTCGGCATCGCCGGCATCACGACGGTCGACGACGACCTCAAGCTCCTCATCGGCTAGGATCTCAAAGACTGGGTCTCAGACGGGCTTCCGGCAGCGTGCCGGGAGCCCGTTTTTCGCAGGGAAGAGGGTGCATATGGACTTCGCAGAGATCTATGAGGCAATCAGGCAGGACGAGCAGAATGTGTCCTATACAGAGCGGGGGATAGATCCGCTCTACACGGCCTCTGCTACCTCCCGTGTCGTAATCGTCGGCCAAGCACCAGGACGCATCGCAGAGGAGACGCATATCCCCTGGAACGACAAGAGCGGCGAGCGCCTGAGGTCCTGGCTCGGGATGGAGCCTTCCGTCTTTTACGACCCTGCCCAGGTCGCAATCCTTCCTATGGACTTCTATTTCCCGGGCAAGGGGAAGTCAGGAGACCTGCCGCCACGTGCAGGATTTGCCGAGAAGTGGCACCCGCTTCTGCTCTCTCAGATGCCCGACGTGAAGCTCCTCGTGCTTGTGGGGACCTATGCCGTGCACCACTATCTGGAGCTGCCACAGAAGGTGAAGCTCACCGATATCGTGCGGGGATATGAGGACTATCTGCCAGGAGCCTTCCCTCTTGTCCATCCGTCTCCCAGAAACCAGATCTGGATGAAGAAGAACCCCTGGTTCGAGTCGGAGGTTGTGCCGGCGCTCCAGGATGAGGTGCGCAAGGCTCTCTCTTGATGCCTCTCTTGCTATGCATATCTACTATTGCAGAGTCAGCATGATAGGCATTTCACATTGCGCTTGTCCAATCCTATGCTGTAAGCGGCAAGAGAGAGGAAGGGACGGCAATGGATGCATACAGCGCAGTCAGGCCTGAAGATGCTGGGCTCACGGAGGCGGACGTCGAGGCTTTCGCAGGCCTTTCTGGCACGGCTGCCCAGGTTGCATTTCTGAGCCGCTGCCGGAACAGAAGGCTCGAGAGCCTTCACGCAGAGCAGGAGAAGCTCGAACATCTGGACTATCTGATCTACATGCTCAAGAAGTCGGAGAACGCATGAGGCTTCCTGCGCAGAGCAGGATGAGGAAAGGGATTGCAATGAAGCAGACAGCAGGACGCGATCAGCTCGGAACCTTCGCACCGGAGTTCGCCCATCTGAACGACGATATCCTCTTCGGAGAGGTGTGGGACCAGGAGGCGCTCTCCACGAAGACGAAGTGCATGCTCACAGTCACGACCCTCATGGCACAGGGCATCACGGATTCCTCGCTTCTCTACCATCTCCAGAACGCGAAGAAGCACGGCGTGACGCGTGCCGAGATCGCAGCCCTCATTACCCATGTCACGATGTATGCCGGCTGGCCGAAGGGCTGGGCTGTCTTCAACCTCGCGAAGCAGGTCTGGACCGAGGACGAGGAAGGCGCCGTGACCTCTCCTGAAGGCCTTTCCGAGGACTTTCCGGTGGGAGAGCCGAATACGGCCTATGCGAAGTACTTCATCGGCAACAGCTACCTGGCACCGCTCGGAGACCCGCAGCTTGGTGCCCGCAACGTGACCTTCGAGCCGGGCTGCCGCAACAACTGGCACGTGCATCACAAGGGTGGCCAGGTCCTCATCTGCATCGCAGGCGAGGGCTGGTACCAGGAGTGGGGCAAGCCGGTCCAGAAGCTTACGCCGGGCGATGTCGTGAGCATTGCACCCGAGGTCAAGCACTGGCATGGTGCCATGAAGGATTCCTGGTTCCAGCACATCGCGCTTGCCGTGCCGGCAGAGGGCGCCACGAACGAGTGGCTCGAGCCGGTCGAGGACAAGGATTACCTGGCACTTGCCTAGAGATGGCCAGACGGGAGGGCCTGGAGGCACCATGGCTCCAGGCCCTTTCCCATAGCTGGAACATCTCGGCATCCGGAGTCTGCTGTGCGGCTTATCCGGTAGCGGGCAGGCTCTGCATGCACGGAACGGGCAGAGGAAAGGCTGCCCGTTCCTTCGCACGAAGACAGAGACGGGAAGAGCCGCCCGGCTCTTCTGCTCCGTGCTATCAGATGCTGGCAGCATGCATGAGGTGCTTTCGTCACCAGCTGCAGCTGCCGCAAAGCCAAAGAGGCCGCGTCCGGGACATGGCGGCACAACCAAGCACTGACAGTCGTCTTGCAGCCAGCCAGAGCTTGGAGGAGCGTGCCTGCGACGCGTGGCCTAAATGGCAGAATCCGCTGCTTCGCGCCTGCCAGGCTCCTGCTCGGCAGCCGGATGACAGTGCCACGTTCTGAGACTCTGCAATCCTGTCTGAACTGCACAAGGAAAGGAACCTCTTCAGCGCTCGGCTACGACGCGGCGCATCTCGCTGATGAAGGCTTCTCCTGTCTTCGAGAGGAGACGGAACTTCTTCCAGATGAGGTGGGCGCCTGCTGTGAGCGTCGGCTCGAGAGGCACGAAGACAAGGTCGTCAGGGCAGACGCCTTCGATCGAGATGGCAGAAGCAAGGCCATCGCGCACAAGCAGCAGGGCGTTGCCGATCATATCGAAGCGGGCAACGATGTGGCAGCTTCCCTCTTGGAGCACGCCGGAAGACCAGGAGATGAGGTCGAAGGTCTCGTGTGCCGTACGGGAGGAGACCATCAGGTCGAGGCCTTCGAGGTCTTCCGGATGGACGCTGGCTTTTCGTGCCAGCGGGTGGTCAGGACGGACAAGGAGACCGACACGTTCCTCCTGGGGAAGCTCGAGGTGGTCGTACTTGTCGACCTTGAAAGGATCGAGCACGACAGCAAAATCCACGACGCCCCGTTCGAGCTGCTCCTCGATCGTGTCGGCATTGCCGGTCGAGAGGTTGAGATTGACTTTGGGATGAAGTGCCTGGAGCTGGCGGAATGCCTCGACCACAGAAGACATGGCCTGGGTCTCTGCTGCGCCGATGCGGACCGTGCCCTGGAGCTCTGCGCCAGGACCCACTTCGGACTCGGTCTGCTCCACAAGCGCCAGAATCTCCTCTGCACGCTGGCGGAGCCTCATGCCGTCTTCGGTGAGCGTCGTCGAGCGGTTCGTGCGCCTGAAGAGTGTGCATCCCAGTTCCTGTTCGAGCTCCGCAATCTGGCGCGAGAGCGTCGGCTGTGTCACATGCAGGACATTGGCTGCCTCTGTCATGCTCTCTTCGCGGGCGACCGCCAAGAAGTATCTGAGAGTCCTTATCTCCATAGCAACGCTCCATATCAAAACGTACGTTAACGGACTGTTTTGCCAGCTCGAACACATTATCTGCCAGAGATGGGACACATCGATCCGAAACGGCGGATAGCACCCCTGCTGGGATTGTTCTTCTGCGGGTTCTTCCATGCAATGATAAGAGATGAAACTAGGCGTATATAACGCTGAAGGAGAAGACGTGAAGCTCGGTAGGCAAGAAAAGCCTCAAAGATACCTTGCCTCGGGGATATAAAGGACAGTATCTAGATCCATTGCAGATAGCCCATCAGCACTCTGCTCGTATCGCGGCAAGCATGTCTTCGGCTGTCTTGTATGATTTGCCGGTCCCACCTTTCGCTATGGCCTCAGCTCCTTCGCGGAGAGCGGTGCTGGTTTCACCGTTCGGAATCGCGCTGGCGGAATTGGATGTGCTGCTGCGGGTCTGCTTTATCTGTTTCGGAAGGTTCGTTTTGCTGGAGCATTGACTGCCATCGCATCGCTCAGCTTTTTCTTGGGCGACCTGCTCGACGCCTGTCTCCTGATGCGCCTTCTTCCAGAGCTGCCGCCCCTCTTCTGGAAGGCCTTCCGGTCCCGCTTCCATGAAGCTCTCGCTGCCTGTCTGCTCTGCGGTGCGGTAGTACCAGAGCTTCCAGGAGATCATTGCGCGCGTGCGCTCGAGCTCGGCAATCTTCTCGTCCACCTTCTTCTGCCGCTCTTCGAAGAGATGCAGGCGGTCATGATAGGTATCAGGTCCTTCCTGGCACCATTCCATGAACTGCCTGATATCGCGGATCTCGAGTCCCGAGCGCTTGAGGCACTCGATCACCCTGAGGGATTCGAGCTGCTCCTCGTCGAAGCGGCGGATGCCTGAGGTGCGCTCGAGACCAGGGATGAGTCCCATCTTGTCGTAGTAGCGGATTGTCGAGATGGGAAGGCTGAGCATCTCCGATACCTGGCCAATCGTATACATGCGTATCTCCCAGAATATATCTTGACCTGAAGTTAGGTTTAGATATTACAACAGAATGGCAAGGAGAGAGGGAAGATATGCCGTCCCGTTCGAGAAAGGCCTGCCAATGCTTGGAGATTTCACCTACCACAACCCCTGCTGCGTCCATTTCGGACCCCATGCCTTGGAAGAACTGCCGAAAGAGCTTGCGTCCTATGGACCTCGTGTCCTTTTGACGTATGGCGGAGGGTCCGTCAAGAGGTCTGGCCTCTACCAGAAGATCGTAGATATGCTGCATGATGCCGGCAAGACTGTCTTCGAGGTCTCTGGCGTCATGTCCAATCCGACCGCAGACAAGCTCCGTGAAGGATGCGCCGTGGCTCGGGAGAACGATGTCGACCTGATTCTCGCGGTCGGCGGCGGCTCTGTCATCGACTTCTCGAAGGGTGTGAGCGTGGGCGCCTGGACTGAGGGGGATCCCTGGGAGCACCTGTACCTCCATATGGAAGAGCCTGCCGGCAAGATCATTCCGGTCGGCGACATCCTCACGATGAGCGGAACCGGCAGCGAGATGAATGCAGGATCGGTCATCACGAACCATGAAGAGGGGCTCAAGATCGGCCATGTCTTCGGCGTGGATGTGATTCCCCGCTTTGCAATCGTGAATCCCGAGCTCACCTTCACCGTGCCTGACTACCAGATGCGTGCCGGCATCTACGATGCCTTCAACCACATCTGCGAGCAGTACTTCTCGGGGACTGATGACAATACGAGCGACTACATCGCCGAAGGCCTCATGAAGAGCCTCGTGCATGCAAGCCGCATTGCTGTGAAGGATCCAGAGGACTACGAGGCACGCTCGAACATCAGCTGGGTCTGCACCTGGGCGCTCAATACGCTCATTGCCTGCGGAAAGTCGACGGACTGGGAAGTCCACATGCTCGGCCAGGCTATGGGCGCCGTCACAGACGCGACGCACGGAATGACATTGTCTGCCGTGAGCCTTCCATACTACCGGCTCGTCCTGCCCTACGGTGTTGCGAAGTTCGCACGCTTTGCCCGCGAGGTCTGGGACGTGGATGCAGAAGGGAAGAGCGAGCGCGAGGTAGCCGAGGCAGGACTCGAAGCGATGAGCGCCTGGATGGATGAAATCGGCGTCGTGAAGCATGCACGCGAGCTCGGTCTTACCAAAGAGCTGATTCCTGCTGCCGTGAAGGCCACCTTCATCCTCGATGGGGGATACCACAAGCTCACGGCAGAGGAGGTCGAAGAGATCTTCCGCGAGAGCCTGTAGGTCCTTCTGGTATGCGGCCAGAGCATAGCAAGCTTCCTGCATGGGCATTTCACATGGCTGGCAGGCGGCCCTATCCTTGATGCAGGAAACAAAGAGAAAGGACTTCTCATGGCAAAGGCATTGGTGGCATATTTCAGCGTGTCGGGCACGACGAAGCGCGTGGCAGAGCGACTCGCAAAGGCGACAGGGGCAGACCTCTTCAGGATCGAGCCTGAGACGCCCTATACGTCGGCAGACCTCAACTGGCGCGACCGCCATTCGCGCACGACACAGGAGAAGAATGACCGCAGCATCCGTCCTACCCTCAAGGGCACGATGCCTGATGTGTCTGGCTACGACGTCGTCTATGTCGGATTCCCGATTTGGTGGTACACGGCACCGAACATCGTGAACACGTTCCTCGAGTCAGCTGATTTCTCGGGCAAGACGATCGTGCCGTTTGCAACCTCGGGCGGAAGCAATGCAGCAGCTTCTACGCGCGACCTTGCGCCGTCTGCTCCGGGAGCTCACGTCGAATCAGGCGTGCTCCTGAATGGCGCATCGGATGCTCGTCTTGCGAAGCTTGCAGAGCAGTATGCCTAAAGAGGACGGTCTGGATGCATCCATTGTCCCCATGATGGGAGCAACGGATTTCGGAAGGAAGAGGTGGAGCATGGGAGCGAAGCCCCAGCCCGGCACAGGCGGAAATATCTATGTCCCCTATGAGGAACGCACGGGCAACGAATCGATCGTCTATTTCACCCGCGATCTTTCTGCCCAGGGCCTGGCGCGTGCCTATGAGCAGGTGAATGGCAACATCCACGGGAAGGTGGGGCTCAAGCTCCACACCGGAGAGCAGCATGGACCGAACATCCTGCCGACAGGGTGGGTCAAGTCTCTTCGTGAGAAGGAGCCTGAGCTTCAGGATTCCCATATCGTCGAGACGAACACCTACTACGAGGGCGACCGCTATACGACCGAGCAGCACCGAAAGACACTCGAGGTCAATGGCTGGACGTTCTGCCCTGTCGACATTATGGATGAGGACGGCGTGGCAGACCTGCCGGTTCTGGGCGGCAAATGGTTCGACACGATCGGTGTGGGCGACCACATGCTGAGCTATGACTCCCTGGTCGTGCTCACGCACTTCAAAGGCCATACGATGGGTGGCTTCGGCGGCTCGAACAAGAATATCGGCATAGGATGCGCCGATGGCCGCCGCGGCAAGGCGCAGATCCATACGACGCCGGGGTCGTCCAACATGTGGGATATTGCCGAAGAGGAGCTCATGGAGCGCATCAGCGAGTCTGCAAAGGCGACCGTGGACTTCTTCTCGTCCGAGGGACGCTCCATCACCTTCGTGAACGTGCTCAGGAACATGTCGGTCTCCTGCGACTGCGAAGGCATCCATGCCCAGCCGGTCGTGACGCCTAATGTCGGCATCCTTGCCTCGACGGACATGCTTGCGGCAGACCAGGCTTCGGTCGATATGGTCTTCGCGATGAAGCCGGAAGAGAACCACGACCTCGTGGAGAGGATGACAACAAGGCACGGGCTCAGGCAGCTCTCCTATATGAAGGAGCTCGGCATCGGCAATGACCGCTACGTGCTGATCGATCTCGATTACGACGGCAGGCGCATGAGCGTCGAGGAAGCTGTAGCCAACCTCACGCCGTTTGCAGGCTAGAGAAGCACTTCAAGAGATGGCAAAGCGGAGAAGCCCGAAAGCATGGGCTTCTCCGCTTTCTTGCGTTTCCATGCGTCTCTTAGCAGAACCTGCCCTGCTTCCTGGCAGCGAGAAACGCCTCATAGTCTTCTTCGGTCTGGTCGGCGTAGGCATGGGCAAACGTGCAGAAGGCATCGTCCATCGCCGTGTCGCGTCCCAGATAGGAGGCAATAGCGAAGCGGTCGCCGGTTCTTGCGTGCGCCCGGGCAAGCGTCCAGCCGCAGAGGGCAGCAAGATGTGTCAGGCGGTGGGCATCGATCTTCGTGAGGTCAGGCGCCCCCTTGCCGTCCCAGAGCTGGCGTACGTAGTAGTCATGCATGCGGCCATCCTCGGCAGGAAGCCTCGTCCAGCCCAGAAGGAGGTCCGAGGAGACCTGGATGGCGCGCTGTCCTTCTACGACGCGCTGCCCCTGCTCGGCATAGCCGCTCTTCCCGACATAGCGCTCGAGGACGGAGGGCACGGCCTCCTTGATCTGGAGCACGAGGGAGTCGTCAGCATCCGCTCCCTCAAAGACGCAGATCCAGGCCCTGAGACCGACAGACCCCACGCCCACGACCTTGCGGGCAATATCGACACCGTGGTAGGAGTCAAGGAGCGCCTTCCTGTTGTCGGGCAGGGAGGCGCGGTATCCCTTCAAGATCAGGCGGATGAGCCTGGCTGTCGAGTCCTCATGAGCGAACCTCGTGTCCTGGGCAAGCTCGCGCATGATCGTCTCCTTGAAGCCGTTCTCGGAGACCTTCTTCTGGGCGATGTCGCGCACCGGCACGATGATGGGCGGATCGCTCACAATTCTGAGCTTCCCGTCCACGACCTCCGTGAACTTCTGGACCGCGCGGGCGCTGTTCTTGCGCTCTGCCTTGCTGAGCGTCTTCTCGAAGGCCTTGCGCTCCGACTTGCCGCCCACTTCCTCGGCAAGGGCCTTCAGATGGTCTGTGTCTGCCTGGGCATACCAGACCTCGAGATTGCCCATCTCGGCAAACTGTGCCATTGCCTGGTGATAGGTGTTCACACAGGCACGTACGGCCTTGTCGGTCTTCTCTCTTGAGAGTCCGAGCACACGGGCACAGACATCGACAGAGGCTGCGAGACGCTTCAGGTCCCACTCCCAGGGGCCGCGTGCTGTCTCGTCGAAGTCGTTGAGGTCGAAGACGCGCTGGCGCTCCGGCGTTGCAAAGATGCCGAAGTTTGCGATATGGGCATCTCCCGATGCCTGGACACGCAAAGGCGTCATAGGCGTCGTGGCAAGGTCTCCTGCCATCGGAAGGGCACAGCCTCGATAGAACGCAAAGGGATCCTGTGCCATGCGCTCGTAGCGGATCGGCAGGAGCTCCGGGACGCGATCGGCTGCCTGGCTCTCGAGGAGTCCGAGCGGATTGGGACGTGCCTGGCTCTTTGGCGGCCACATGGCCTGGACCTCTGCTGGCACTTCCTCGCGGAGCTTCGCACCATAGATCCTTGACTCGTCAGGAGTGCGCTGCTCCTGCTCGAGGAATGCTGCTGCAAGAAGCGACGAGATCTTGTGCGCTGCCACATTGGCGAGCGTGCTCCTGCCTGCAGACGTGCCTGTCTCTGGTGGATCTTCTGGCATATGTCCCTGCCTTCCTCTGGAGCTCCGTGCATAACGACTGTACTCCTCGAAGGCATGAGGTGCTGCCGGGATGCATTTCCAGTTGGTGGCAGGAGAGACGTGCCTGCTGCGAGATGCCAGGGCTTGGGCTATGGTAGAGGCCGAATCTGGGAGAGGGAGGATGCAATGGATCTGGTACGCGATGAGTTGGCAGAGCTTCTGGGAAAGCTGAGCTCTGCGAAGTCGCCTTCGGGCTTCGAGGATGAGACGGTGGCTGTAGCAAAGGAGTTCTGCGCCGGCTGGGCTGACGTGAAGACGAATTCTTTGATGGATGCCCTGATCTATCCCAGGAGCTTCAGCGGCACGAAGCCGGTCCTCATGCTCGATGCCCATGGAGACGAGGTCGGCGGCATGGTCCGCTCGATCCGCTCGAATGGCACCATGAGCTTCGTCGAGCTCGGGCGCTTCTCGCCCCACGTGCTGGCAGGACAGGATGTCTTCGTGCGCACGACAGAAGGCACGTGGGTCCGTGCCGTCATCGGCGTGAAGCCGCCTCACTTCATGAGCGAAGCGGAGAAGGCTGCCGGCAGAGAGGAGCTCATCCTCGACTGCGGTGCCACATCGAAGGAAGAGGCTATCAAACGCTTCCATATGGGCATGGGCGAGCCCTTCGTGCCGGCGACGCAGTTTGAATACGACAAGGAGCACGGCATTGCTTTCGGCAAGGCCTTCGACTGCCGGGCAGGTGTCGCGGCAATGCTCCTTGCACTCCGGGAGCTCTCGAAGAAAGACCTGCCCTTCGATGTGGTGGCCTCGATCTCGTCGATGGAGGAGGTAGGGGAGCGCGGTGTTGCCGCTGCGGTCAGGACCTTCCAGCCAAAGCTTGCCTTCATGTTCGAGGGCTGCCCGGCAGATGACACCTTCCAGCAAGCAGACGATATCCAGGCAGCGCTCCACAAAGGCCCGATGTTTCGCTACTTCGATTGCTGCATGATAACGAACCCAAGGTATCAGCGCTACGTGCTGGCTACGGCAAGAGAGCATGGCCTCAAGGTGCAGACGAGCGTGCGCGAGGGCGGCGGCACCGATGGAGGCCCTGCACATATGCTCGATGTGCCGAGCGTCGTGGCAGGAGTTCCCTGCCGCTATGTCCATGCAGGATGTGCCATCTGCGCCCTCGATGATATCGAGGAAGCGGCCAAGGTCTGCGTGGCTGTGGCCGAATCGCTCACGCCGGATACGGCAGAAAGCTTCTGACGGGAAGAAGGAGGCAGAGCCTAAGCCCTGCCTCCTTCGGATGCCATTGCCTGCCTCTGCAGCCTATGCAGTCTGGGCAAGTGCCTCCTCGACAACTGCTGCGACGGCAGCGCGGCAGCGACCGCAGCGGGTGCCTGCGCCAGTTGCGCGCTCGACATCCTCGATGTTCCGCGCTCCTGCTGCCACGGCCTCGAAGATCTCGTCTTTCGTCGTTCCCATGCAGGGACAGACGAGCCCCTCCTCGTCGGCGCTGTAGCCGCCACCGTGGTGGCCATCACCCATCTCTTCACCATTGTGTCGATGCCTGTGATGAGCAGCACCATCCTCTCCATGGAAGTGGCCGTGCTCACCGTGATGGTGGCGATGATTGCCATGGAACTCATCGTCGTCGCCGTGGTGGTGATGGCAGTGCTCATGTTCATCTCCGGCTGCATCCCCATGATGGTGGCGGCAATGGTGCTCGTCTGCGCCATCTTCTCCATCGTGGTGGTGATGGTGGTGGCAATGATATCCGGCTTCGGCGGCATCTCCGCCATGATGATGGCTATGGATGTGGCGGCTATCTTCATCGTGATGATGACCGGCTTCATGGCGGTGGTCGTGGCGGGGAGCCTCTGCCGTTGTGGCAGTTTCGGTACCGATATTCTCGTTCTCTTCGTTCGTCTTGTTCGTATCCATAAGATGGATTCCTTTCTTCGGAGGCAGGTCGATCGCCTTCAATGAAGTGAGCTTGTGTTGATTGGTCTATGCGGAAGTGGCATTTTGAATGCTGCAATGACAGACTTCCAGACGGAAAGGGCAGTGCAATGCTGGCACATGATGCTGATTCCAAGCAGCTATCTGAGCATAGCGAGAAGCCGCTCGAGGAAGGGGTGTGCCTTTCTGAAGGGACCAGGGCAGCGCTGGCGGAATTCGATGCAATGAAGGAATATCCGGAGCGCTACAGACGCTGCCGCTCGTTTGATGAGATGCTGCAGGACGTGCTTGCTGGCAAATGAGGCGGTCTGTCTGTCTTTCCGTCGTCTAAATGTATGGTACCTTGCTAATTGGTATATATTGCACAGGTACCGATGTAATCACAAATGAGATATATTCCTGAATATAAGCTGGGGCATTGAACATAGAGAGGGCCGGGACATGCATCCCGGCCCTCTCTGGCGTCCGTATTATATGTCAGCTCTGGCTTGCTGCCCTAGTCGAGGCCTTCAGTGCCATTCGACTTGATGATCTTCTGGTAGGCGTAGAAGGAATCCTTGCGGCTGCGCTGGTAGGTGCCGCTTCCGTCGTCGTGCTTGTCGACGTAGATGAAGCCGTAGCGCTTGCGCATCTCGCCGGTGCCAGCAGAGACGAGGTCGATCGGTCCCCACCAGGTGTAGCCCTTGAGGTCCACTCCGTCATCCACTGCCTCGCGCATGGCGCGGACATGGCTCTTCAGGTAATCGATGCGGTAGGTGTCGTGGATGGAGCCATCCTCCTCGACCTTGTCGAGGGCGCCCATGCCATTCTCGACGACCATCAGAGGAATCTGGTAGCGGTCATAGATCTCGTTCAGGGCAAAGCGCAGGCCATCCGGGTCGATCTGCCAGCCCCAGTCGGTGCTCTTGAGGTAGGGGTTCACGCCGCCGAACGTCATGTTTCCTGCTGCCTGCTTCACGTCGTGCGTGCCGACGACAGAGCTCATGTAGTAGGAGAACGTGTAGAAGTCGATCGTGCCCTCCTTGAGGTCCTCGAGATCGCCGTCCTCGATCTTGAGACTGATATCGTTCTCGCGCCAGAAGCGCTTTGCGTAGGAAGGATAGCAGCCCCTGACCTGGACATCGGAGCAGTACCAGTTCATGCGGCGCATCTCGGACTCGTTTGCAAGGACGTCCTTGGGGTCGCAGGTTGCGGCGTAGGATAGGATGAAGCAGTCCATGTTGCCCATGCGGAACTGAGGATAGCGCTCATGCGCGTACTTCACGACGCGGGCAGAGGCCACGAACTGGTGATGGAGTGCCTGGTAGCGCTCCTGCGGGGTCGTGTGCGCTTCGGAGGCAGGACCTGCGAAGCCGCGGATCATGGACGTCTCAAAGAGGTTGCCCATGTCCATCGTGCCGCAGTTGATCTCATTGAACGTGAGCCAGTAGCGCACCTTGTCGTGATAGCGGTCGAAGACGGTCTGGCAGTACTTCTCGAAGAAGCCGATGAGCTCGCGGCTAGCCCAGCCGTTGTACTTCTCGACGAGGTGATAGGGCATCTCGTAGTGGGAAAGCGTCACGAGCGGCTCGATGCCATGAGCACGGCAGCAGTCGAAAACCCTGTCATAGAAGGCAAGGCCGAGCTCGTTCGGCTGCTCGTCGTCGCCGTTCGGGAAGATGCGCGACCAGGAGATGGACATGCGGAACATGTTGAAGCCCATCTCGGCGAAGAGCGCGATGTCCTCCTCGTAGTGGTGGTAGAAGTCGATTCCGTCATGGTTCGGGTAGAGCACATCGGGCTCGATATCGACCGTGATCGTGCGCGGCCTGTCCTTCGTGCCGCCCGTGAAGTGGTCATCGACAGACGGTCCGCGGCCGTCCACGTTCCAGGCACCTTCGAACTGGTTTGCAGCAGTGGCGCCGCCCCAATAGAAGCCCTCCGGGAATCCCTTGCCCATAGCTTTCCTCCTTCTTCCTGCCTGCTCGTGCAGGCACCTCCATCGCTTTCAAGCATAGGGAATGAGATGTGCGTCCTCCAGGTTCTGGGCGCAGAAGGAGACTTCTTTTCGTCTGAAGGCAGATGGCCACGGCACAGGCTGACACTTTCTGATACTTTTCTTCTGTGGGGAAAGGAGCGGGACATGGATGTCGTGCAGAAGATGCGGGAGGCAGAAGGCTTCACGCCGACAGAGCAGGAGCTGGCACATACGATCCTCTGCCTCGGACCGCGCTTTTCGGACTATTCGATCAAGGAGCTCGCACAGGCTGCCCACTGCTCGATCGCGACGATCCACCGCCTCTGCCGCAAGCTCGGCCTCGAAGGCATGAAGGAGCTCAAGATCGAGATGGCGCGCTCCCTGGAGCGTGCCCAGGCTGCTGGCACAGCCGACATCAACTTCCCGTTCGGCGAAGGATGGACGGCAGGGGAGGTGGCTGCAAGCATACGCTCCGTCTTCGAGCAGACACTTGCCCAGACCCAGTCCATGCTCGATATGGATACGGTCGAGCATGCTGCATCCCTCATCTGCACGGCCCGCCAGGTCGCGCTCTTCACGGAATCGCACAACCGCTATCCGGCAAGCATGTTCGCAGACCGCCTGCTCTCGGTCGGAATCGATGCACGCTGCGAGGCAGATACCGAGCGGCAGATCCGCTGCGCCCTCCTGATGGGGAAGGACTGTGTCGCGATAGGCATCTCCTACTCAGGCGTCTCCATGGCACTCGAACGTGCGCTTCCCGTGCTCTCAGAGCGGGGTGTCCCGACCTTTCTTGTGGGGACGCCTGCTGCAGCGCGTCTCAATCCCGGCCTTGACGGCTATCTCTTCGTGAGCGATGCCGAGCGCTACCAGCGGCGCATCACGCAGTTCGCGTCGCATCTTGCTGTGCAGTATGTGCTCGACACGCTCTTCGGCTCGGTCTGTGCGACATCCTGGCCCAGAAGCATTTCCTACCTCGAGAAGACCTTGCCGCTCACGCGCAAGCCAGGCCTCATCGACGATTGCTCTCAGCAGGCTGCGGGACGCTGAGGCTTCATCTCTGTGCCGCTTCTGTGCAGTCCGCAAATGGCTGAATTTCTTGCTCACGGTGTGCAATACTACGCACAGTGCGCAATTCTGCACACACTGTGAAAAACAGAGCAGGAAAGGAGGCCGCGAGCGTGCCTGAAATGACGGCTCAGACTGCAGAGAGGCAGCTTTCGCTCGTCGGTGCCGGCCAGGACCGGCGCACGGTGCGTACGCGCCAGGCGCTGCGCGACGCTCTTGCCCGCCAGATCGAGGAGACAGGAGATCTCTCCCATGTCACGGTCAAGGCGGTTGCCGATACGGCAGGCGTGACGAGGCGTACCTTCTATTCGCATTTCAAGGACATCAACGATCTCGTCGGGCAGATCGAGGAGGAGACCGTCTCCGAAGTCGGCTGCCTCGTGAGGAGGCTTGCGAGGACGAACCTCGACGAGCTCCAGGACGCCATCTCGAACTTCGAGCCGTGCCCGGGCTCTGTCGAGCTCCTCGAGTACTTCCAGGAGCGCAGAAGCTATCTGCCGGCCCTTCTGGGTGCAGGCGGAGATCCGGGATTCGTCGAGAAGATCAAAGAGAAAGTCTTCGAGATCGTCTGCGGACGTGCCGAGGAAGGCGTCGTATTCGATATTCCCCAGGAGCTCTTCGACTACTATCTGACATTCGCGATATCGGCCGAGGTCGGCGTGCTCCTGCGCTGGATGCGCAGCGGCATGGAAGAGCCGGCGCACCTCATGGCATGCGTGATGACCGCGCTCATGTTCGTGCGCCCCGGCGACCTCTACGGCAAGAAGATCAAGTTCGGCGTGCCCTGCCTCGACGATCTGGCAGACCTGGCACAGGAGAAGAAGGAGATGCAGGAATGACCGAGAATGGCAATTCCGTCCAGGCGGAGCGCAATGCCCACTATGCGATGCCGCTCGTGCAGGAGGGTGCCGAGCTCAAGCCGAAGCAGCGTGCCGATTTCCGCCACGCCCGTCTTCGTCTCGGCATCGATGTCGGCTCCACGACGGTGAAGCTCGCTGTCATCGACGAGAACGAGCATCTGGTCTATGCAAACTATGAGCGCCACCACACGGACGTGAAGGCAACGGCCCGTGAGGTATTCCGCAAGGCCCAGAAGGTCCTGGGAGATGCAAAGATGCGCGTCTCCATCACGGGCTCCGGCGGCATGCTGCTCGCCAAGTGGCTCGGTGTCGAGTTCGTCCAGGAGGTCATCGCCTCGAAGCGTGCCGTCGAGTCCCTGATTCCCGAGACGGATGTCGCAATCGAGCTCGGCGGCGAGGACGCCAAGATCATCTACTTCGACAATGGCATCGAGCAGCGCATGAACGGCACGTGTGCCGGCGGCACCGGTGCCTTCATCGACCAGATGGCTTCCCTCATGGAGACGGATGCCACGGGACTCAACGACCTTGCCAAGGGTGCGACGCACATCTATCCGATTGCATCCCGTTGCGGCGTCTTCGCGAAGTCCGACGTGCAGCCGCTCCTCAATGAGGGCGCAGCACGCGAGGATGTGGCAGCATCGATCTTCCAGGCTGTCGCGAACCAGACGGTCTCCGGCCTTGCCTGCGGACACCCGATCCGTGGCTATGTCGCCTTCCTGGGCGGCCCGCTCCAGTATCTCTCCGAGCTGAGGAAGCGCTTCTACATCACGCTCAACCTCGATGAGGAGCACAGGATCGTCCCCGAGAACGCACACCTCTTTGTCGCTACCGGCGCAGCTCTTGCGGGCGAGTCCACAGATACCGTGACGTTTAAGGAGGTCATCGACAAGCTCGACAGCCTCGGCGACACGCAGGGCTCCGAGGTCGCACGTCTCGACCCGCTCTTCAAGACGGAGAAGGACTACCAGGAGTTCCGTGCCCGCCACGACGCACAGGTCGTGCCGAAGGGCACGCTCGAGGGCTACCAGGGCCGTGTCTTCATCGGCCTCGACGCCGGCTCCACGACGATGAAGGCAGCTGTCGTCGGCGAGGACGGCGAGCTCCTCTACACGTGGTATGACAACAACAACGGCGATGTCCTCGGCACCGCCCGCAAGATCATGGACGACATCTACGACCATCTGCCGGAAGGCTGCACGATCGGCCATGTCACGACGACCGGCTACGGCGAGGGCATCCTGATTGAAGCCCTGCAGGCAGACTCCGGCGAGATCGAGACGGTCGCGCACCTGCGTGGCGCCAAGGCCTTCGTACCCGATGTTAACTTCATCCTCGATATCGGCGGCCAGGACATGAAGTGCCTCCAGGTGAAGAATGGCATCATCGAGCATATCGCCCTGAACGAGGCCTGCTCTTCGGGCTGCGGCTCCTTCATCGCGAACTTCGCTGACTCCATGGGCATGACGGTACAGGAATTCGCGAAGGCAGCAGTCCACGGCGAGCACCCGGTCGACCTCGGCAGCCGCTGCACCGTCTTCATGAACTCCCGCGTCAAGCAGGCCCAGAAGGAAGGCGCTACGATCGGCGATGTCGCTGCCGGCCTTTCCTACTCTGTCATCAAGAATGCCCTCTTCAAGGTCATCAAGCTGCGCGACTACGACGAGATCGGCAAGTACGTCGTCGTCCAGGGCGGCACGTTCATGAGCGACGCGACGCTGCGTGCCTTCGAGCTCCTGACCGGCCGCGACGTGATCAGGCCGGACATTGCAGGCACGATGGGTGCCTACGGTGCAGCGCTCCTCGCCCGCGACCGTGCCGGTGCAGACGGTGTCTCCACCATCCTCTCCCGCGAGGAGATCGACAACCTCAAGGTCAAGCACACGAACGCCCACTGCGGACGCTGCTCGAACAACTGCCTCCTCACGATCAACTCCTTCGGCAACGGCCGCCGCTTCATCACGGGCAACCGCTGCGAGAAGGGTTCCGGCAAGCCCGTCAAGGAGCAGAGCAAGGCGCCGAACCTCTTCGAGTTCAAGAACCATCTGCTGTTCGACCGCGAATGCCTCGACCCTGATGCAGCACCGCGCGGCACTGTCGGCATTCCCCGCGCCCTCAACATGTACGAGAACTATCCGTTCTGGCATGCGTTCTTCACGAAGCTCGGCTTCTCGGTCATCCTGTCCGACAGGACGACGAGGAAGACCTACGAGGCAGGCACCGAGTCGATGCCGTCCGAGAGCGTCTGCTACCCGGCAAAGCTCAGCCATGGCCACATCATGAACCTCCTCTCGAAGAATCCGGACTTCATCTGGATGCCGTGCATCCGCTGGGAGCGCGCCGAGGACGATACGGCCACGAACCACTACAACTGCCCGATCGTCATGTCCTATCCGCAGTCCCTGGAGCTCAACATCGACGAGCTCTCGGATCCCTCTGTCGAGTACCTCGATCCGTTCCTGCCGTATGACAAGAAGAACGAGCTCAAGCGCAGGCTCTACGAGGTCGTCTCTGTCCAGCGCGAGGAGGATGCTGCCAAGGGCAAGGGCCGCTTCCGTGGCTCCCACATCACGCGCGAAGAGATCGACGAGGCCGTGAACTATGCCTGGCAGGCAGACATCGACTTCAAGAACGCGATGCACAAGGCAGGAGACGATGCCCTGAAGTGGATCGAGGACAACGACGCCCACGGCATCGTTCTCGCAGGCCGTCCGTACCACAACGACGGCGAGATCAACCATGCAATCCCCGAGATGCTGCATGGCTTCGGCTTCGCCGTGCTTACCGAGGACTCCATCGCCCACAAGGTTCCTGTCGAGCGCCCGATCCGCGTCATCGACCAGTGGATGTACCACTCCCGCCTCTACCGTGCGGCACGCTTTGTCGCAGAGAGGAACGACCTCGACCTCATCCAGCTCCAGAGCTTCGGCTGCGGCCTTGATGCCCTCACGACCGACGAGGTCCAGGAGATCCTCGAGGCATCCGGCAAGATCTATACCGTGCTCAAGATCGACGAGGTCTCGAACCTCGGCGCTGCCCGCATCCGTGTCCGCTCCCTCATGGCCGCCCTCAAGGAGGAGCGTGCCGAGCTCGAGCGCGAGACGCGTGCCGGCAAGGTGCATGAGGTGGCACCGGTCAACGTCCACATGGCTGACGGCTCGCTCGAGCATGCAAGGAAGACCGATCTCACCCGCCGTACGCCGGTCTACCGCGAGGCAAAGAGCGCTGCCTTCAAGAAGGTGCGCTACACGGAGGAGATGCAGGACGAGGGCTACACGATCCTGGCGCCGCAGATGTCCCCTGTGCACTTCGAGATCGTCGAAGCCATCCTTCGCTCCGAAGGCTACAACGTCGTGCTGCTCCCGTCTGTCGACCACAAGGCAGTCGACACAGGCCTGAAGTACGTGAACAACGACATCTGCTACCCGTCGATCCTCGTCACGGGTCAGATCATGGAGGCGGTCCTTTCGGGCAAGTACGATCTTTCCCGTACGGCTGTCATGATCTCCCAGACCGGCGGCGGCTGCCGTGCAACGAACTACATCGCCCTCATCAGGAAGGCGCTCAAGGATTCGGGTCACCCCGAGGTGCCGGTCATCTCGCTTACGGCTGCCACGAACCTCGACGAGAGCAACCCGGGCTTCAAGGCGCTCAAGAACCCGCGCCTGCTCACGAAGGCTGTCTATGCCCTTCTCTACGGCGACCTCCTCATGAAGTGCACGTACCGCGTGCGCCCCTATGAGGCCAAGGAGGGGAGCGCCGACAGGCTCTACGACGAGTTCATGGAGCGTGCCAAGATTCAGCTCTCCCACAGCGCTTCGCCGAAGCCGTTCTACCGTCTCTGCGAGGATACGGTCAAGGCGTTCGATGCGCTGCCGCTCGAGAACGACCGCTCGAAGCCGCGTGTTGGTGTCGTCGGCGAGATCCTCGTGAAGTTCCACCCGACCGCGAACAACCAGGTTGTCCGCGTCATCGAGAACGAAGGCTGCGAGGCAGATGTCCCGGGCCTCGTCGACTTCTTCCTGTTCGGCCTCTCGAACCAGATCAACATGAAGGAGGAGCTCGGCACGAAGGCGACGAGCCGCCTCACGCACAAGATCGGCATCGATGCGATCGAGGGCATGAGGAAGCCGATCGACGAGATGCTCGAGAAGTCGGAGCGCTTCGAGCCGTATGGCTCGATCTGGAGCCTTGCGGACAAGGCGAAGGAAGTGCTGTCGCTCTGCAACACGATGGGCGAGGGATGGCTCCTGACGGCTGAGATGTGCGACCTCATCGAGTCCGGCACGCCGAACATCATCGTCTGCTCGCCGTTCGCATGCCTGCCGAACCACGTCGTCGGCAAGTCCGTGATCAAGCGCCTGCGCCAGATGCACCCTGAGAGCAACATCGTCGCTGTCGACTACGACCCGGGCGCTTCCGAGGTCAACCAGCTGAACCGCATCAAGCTCATGATCTCGGTCGCAAAGGAGAACTTCAAGAATGGACGCTCCGAGAGCTTCCATCTCGAGAACCCCGACGATCCGGTCACGAACGAGAGCATGCTGCCGCGTGCGGTCTACCACAGGCGCCGCCCGGGCGAGCTCGAGGATTCCTTCGTGCGCGAAGGCTCGAAGGCAACGGGAGCCTATGCGTCATACGGCGAGACGACGGATGCTGACGGCGGAAAGACGTATGGCACAGGAGAAGGTGCCATCCATCTGACGCCTGAGCAGCTCAAGGAGATCGACGAGGCAAAGCGCAAGGCAGGCGTCCTCTAAGGACTCATCCATAGCTTCAAGGAGAAGGGCAGGCTGCAGAGCCTGCCCTTCTTTGCTGTCGAGTTGGATGATGTGCCTGTCGAGTTCGTACTCCAAGCCTGTCGAGTTGAGAGACAACGACACAGAAAAGCGGTCCCCGCACCTAGGTGCGAGGACCGCTTGTCCTGACTCTGTGTGGGCGAAGCTAGTCGCTCCAGTCGGCAAGCGCCTTCTGGCCGAGGGCATCGGCTGCGAGCATCGCATGGGCGACCTTCTCCGGCGTGACCTCGAACGGCATGTTGTGCAGCGTGTCGTTGTCGGCGCAAGCAAGCTTTGCGACCTCGAGCACGCGCTCGAAGGAGGCATCCTCGACACCGAGCTGCTTGAAGGTGACAGGAAGGCCGACCTCGACGCAGAACAGCAGCACCTCGTCGAGCTCCGGCGCATCCTCGAGCACGAGCTGGGAAATCGTGCCGAAGGCGACCTTCTCGCCGTGATACATCTTGTGGGTCTCAGGCATGGCTGTCATGCCATTGTGGATAGCGTGGGCACCGGCAAGGCCGGCAGACTCGAAGCCGAGACCGGAGAGCAGCGTGTTGGCCTCGATGATCTTCTCGACAGACTCGCTCAGGGCTCCTGCCTCGAGGGCGCACTTCGCCTTCACGCCGTCAGACATGAGAGTATCGAAGCAGAGCTTCGCGAGCGCCATGGCGGCATTCGTCACATGGCCGCCTGCGCAGGTCGTGGCATCGGAGCGCTTGCAGGCACGTGCCTCGAAGTAGGTGGCAAGCGCATCGCCCATGCCGGAGACTGTGAGGCGCAAAGGGCTCTTCGCGATGACAGCAGAGTCCATAAGGACGAGGTTCGGGTTGTGCTTGAAGAACTGGTACTCCTTGAACTGGCCTTCCGGCGTATAGACGACGGAGAGCGCCGAGCAGGGAGCATCGGTTGCAGCAATCGTCGGGACGATCACGACGGGGGCGTCGACGGCATTCGCGACTGCCTTGGCCGTATCGAAGATCTTGCCGCCGCCAAGGCCGATCACGACGTCAGCTTCATTCGACTTTGCGAGCGCAGAGAGACGGTCAATCTCGTCCTGCGAGCACTCGCCATTGAACTCCTCGAAGACAGGCGCCAAGCCTGCATCGGAGAGGCTTGCCTTCACGCGGTCGCCGAAGCGGCGGATGCCGCCTGCGGAGATGATCACGAGAGGCTTTGCGCCATAGGCCTTTGTATAGGTGCCGAGGTTGTCGAGCTCTCCCGGACCCTGGATGTACTTGCTGGGGCTGATGAAGATGCGTGCCATGAAACCATCCTTTCCCAATGGATTTCGGACCACAAGGCTATATACCCAGCCTCGGGTACAAGACTATTGCACGTTCTGAAACATTCCTGTTACGCAGCTCAGCAAACCATCCAGAAACGATGGAGGAAATCAAGCAAAATTGTGTGATTGGAATACAATTAGCTCCCAGTGGCTATAGTAGGGGCATGCAGGAGCAGGAATGACGCCCTGCAGCCACAGATGATCCTGCGGGCCTGTGGTCACATGAAAAGCAGCGAACCTTGGAAGGGGCTGCTTTCGAGCGAGGAGCGGATGCTCCGGTGCTCTCCATCTGATTAGAGGTACATAACATGGCACATCCAGCAGAGCTGAACTGGCAGAGGCTCCCCTTGACCGGCGCCGACAATGTGCGCGATCTGGGTGGATACCCGGTAGGCCTTCGCCAGACGAAATGGCATGCCTTCCTGCGTGCAGGCAAGCTCGAGAACGTCACGGACGAGGACTGCGAGTTCCTCCACCGCTACGGCGTGCGCATGGTCATCGACCTGCGCTCCAAGACAGAGGTCGAGGCCGCACCCGACCGTGTCTGCACCGAGAACGATATCGCCTACATTCACACCGAGCTTGGCTCGGAGGATCTAGCAGATCCTGCCAAAATCACGATGCTCGAGAAGAAGTGCAAGGATGGCACGTTCAACGCCGAGGACTTCTATCTCCCGATGCTCGAGAATACGCAGGCGCTGCGCACGGTCTTCCGCACGATTGCCCAGGCTCCGGAGGATGCCTGCATCCTCATCCACTGCAACGCCGGCAAGGACCGCACGGGCATCGTCTCCATGCTGCTTCTCATGCTCGTGGGCGTAAGCCGCGAGGACTGTGTCGCCGACTACGTCCGTTCCTATCCCGATCTCTTCGCTTCGAGCGAGATGCAGGCAGAGTGGGCGAGCCTCTCCCCTGAAGTGCAGCAGGCATTCATGGACATGGGCACGCATATGGGCTCCTTCGTCTATGACTGGATTGCCGGCAAGGGCGGTGCCCGCAAGTATCTCGAGGACGGCTGCGGCATCCCGGCAGCCGAGCTCGACCGCATCGCGGCGCGCCTCATCTAGGATTTGCCGCGAAGCCGGAAGCGCTGTATCGTTTCATATGATCGAGCTGACATGATGATGCCTGGAGAGCAGAAGAGCTCTCCAGGCATCTCGTCGAAAAGGAGAGACGATGGCAGATACAGATCAGCTTTCGGATGTTGTGGAGCGCTTCATGCGCATCGTGCAGGTTCCTTCGCAGTCGGATGAGGCACACGAGGACCAGACGCCCTCGACGCCGTCCCAGCTCAAGATGGCTATGGTGCTTGCACATGACCTCGAGGAGCTTGGGTGCGAGGATGTCGAGCAGGACGAGCATGCCTATGTGACGGCGAGCTTCCCGGCGTCGGCAGGTGCCGAGGACCTTCCGGCACTTGGCCTCTGCGCCCATATCGACACGTCGCCCGATGCGCCGGCGGAGAACGTCCATCCCCATATCGTGCACTACGAGGGAGGTCCTCTCGTTGCAGGCGTCGTGGACGGGGCAAGCATCGAGACGACGCCTGCACAGGTGCCCGATCTCGAGAAGCTTGTGGGCCAGGACATCGTCTGCTCCGACGGACGTACACTCCTCTCTGCAGACGACAAAGCAGGCGTGGCCGAGATCTGCTCGCTTCTGAAACGTCTCGGCGAGCATCCGGAGCTTCCGCATCCGACGCTCAAGATCGCCTTCGTGCCGGATGAGGAGATTGGCCACGGTGCAGCGCTTCTCGACCTCAAGAAGTTCGGTGCGAAGTGGTGCTACACGGTCGACGGCGAGGCGCTCGGCGAGTTCAACTACGAGACGTTCAATGCCTCCGAGGCCATCGTCGATATCAAGGGCGTGATGGTGCACCCGGGCACAGCCAAGGATGTCATGGTCAATGCGATCACCGTGGCAGCCGAGTTCGACAACCTCGTGCCTGCCTTCGAGCGTCCGGAGCACACGGAAGGCTATGAGGGCTTCTATCATCCGATTGCCATCACGGGCACGGCATCGGAGGTGCGCCTCACCTACATCGTGCGCGACCATGACGGGAAGAAGTTCGCGGCACGCGAGGAGACCTTGAAGGACATTGCGGCATTCCTCAACCGCCGCCACGGCGAGGGGACGGTCAAGGTCACGATCAAGGAGCAGTACCGGAACATGGCTGACTACTTCGACGGCATGGACTTCCTCGTCGACAATGCCCTCGAAGCGAACCGCGAAGCCGGCATCGAGCCCCATGTCGTGGCAGTGCGCGGCGGTACCGACGGCTCGCAGCTCACGGTGCGCGGGCTTCCGTGCCCGAATATCGCGACCGGCGGCTACAATGCCCACTCGGTACGCGAGTTCATTCCGGTCAGGTCGCTCGAGAAGACGGTCGACGTGCTCGAGCATCTCGTCGCGAAGTTCGCCGTGCCTCAGAAGGCATAGGGGAGAGATGCAGGACTGAGTGGAGGGAGCTAGCCGTGGGCTGGCTCCCTTCTCATTCATCTTTCAGTCTTGGTTCCGAGAGATGAAGGACCTGCCGTTCACCCCGCAAATCATGCCGCTGACATGCCAGATTGTGACAAGAAGCTGATGCAGGGCAGACCTGCCGCTCATAGTGGTCTAGTATGCTGGAAGCGTTTCCAATAGAAGTGGGATCGTTTCCGGCAGGAATGGAAACGTTTCCAGCCAGCAGTGGGAGCGTCAGCATCGAACAGGCAAGCCCTTCTTGGGACGGAATGGACCATGGACTATCAGTTTCTCTACATCGTCGTCGCCGGCATCCCCTTTGCTGCAACGGTCATGGACTGGCTTGGCTCTGCCATCTCCGAGCGCCATCACAGCCACCACGACACCTATGAGGCGCCGTCTGCGCTCTTCCATGCCCTCGTCGTGGTGATGGCCGGCATGGGCCTTCTAGGTGTCGTTGCCGGCATCTATATCGAAGCTGCGGAGAATGGCTGGAGCTTCCCGTCGGTCATGATGTTCTTCGCGGCATTCGAGATTGTGCTCTTCTGCATCTGGTATGGCATGAAGCGCTACCGTGTCGTGACGTATGAGGACCATATGGTGGTGACGCCGTTTGTCGGACGTCCGGTCACCATTGCCTACGCGGACATCACCGCGCTCAGGTGGTCGCGTCTCCACTTCGGCTTCACTGGTGCCAGCATCAATGTCTTCGTGGGCGACAAGCGGATAGCGACGCTCTGGGACGGCATCGATATCGACCAGGTGCTCACGACGATTGACCGCTTCGACCTTCTCGAGGTGCGCGGCACCTACGCCTGGTAGGGAAGACAGGGGATTGCATCTGGGGCTGCAGGAGAAATCCTGCAGCCTCTTTTCATATCTGGTTCATTCCTAGAGAACGGCGAAATTGATGCCTTGCGAGCTGCATAAGCGCTAGAGTTCTCGCGTGCGGTCTGCGTTGCTGCACAGATCCAGAGCAGCTTGGAGGCGCAGAGTGAGCTCGACATTCACCGTCCTTGTCAATCAGGTCCTTTCGATGTTCTTCATGCTTGCGGTAGGATACATCGCCTACTGCACGAAGCTCATCACGGAAGGTGGCGTGGGCGACCTCTCCCGTACGGTCATGTACATCGCATCGCCCTGCCTGATGATGGCCTCATTCATCCAGCCCTTCGATGGAACGCATCTCATGAATGCTGGCCTCTGCGCGGTGCTGAGTGTTGCGGTCCTTGCCATCTGCGCCCTCGTGGCCCATGTCGCCTATGGGAAGAAAGATTCCATCTCCCAGTTCGGCGTCATCTTCTCCAATACCGGCTTTGTCGGCATCCCTCTTGTCCAGCATGTGCTTGGGCAGAGCTACGTCTTCTATGTGACGGTCTGCATCGCCGTGCTGACCTTCCTGATCTGGACCTACGGCGTCTACCTCGTGACGGGCAATACCAAGGAGATATCGCTCAAGAAGGTGTTCACGAATCCTGCCGTCGTGACGCTCTTCATCGGCTTTGCCTTCTTCCTCCTCAGCGTGCCCGTGCCCGACTTCATCTCAGGCTCGCTCGACACCCTGGGCGAAGTCAACACCGGCCTCGCAATGGTCGTCCTGGGCTGCTATCTGGCACAGACCCGCCTTTCCCTCATCGTTCGCGATCTGCGCGCCTACAAGGTGAGCGTCCTGCGCCTCATTGTGGCGCCTCTGCTCACGCTGCTCCTGCTCTGGCTTGTGCCTTCCGCTCTCGTTCCTTCCGATATCAAGATGGTCGTCCTCATCACGTTCTCGACACCCATCGGCGCTATGGTCGCCATGCTCTCCCAGAAGTACGGTGCGAACTACGAGTATGGTGCTGGCATCGTCTCGCTCTCGACGCTGCTCTCGCTCGTGTCGATGCCGATCATCCTCGGTATCGGCGCTGCCATCCTCTAGGCAGCTTCCTCCCTTTCTTGATCTTGGCAGGTCTCCGTCAGATACTGGAATGGTTTCGATCTGGCGGGAAGGAAAGCCATGCTTGAGTGCGGCCTCTACGAGAAGACGATAGGCACAGGCCTCAGGCGCGAGCTCACGTCTGCAGAAGATGAGCTTGCTGCCCAGACGGAGAAGCTCGGAAGCGCTGAGTCGTCCCGCGTGCTTGCCGCCTATGCGGAAGCGGCCGTGAGACGTGCGCTCGATGCGATCGAAGGAGAGGATGCGCCCGAGCGGCAGGCGAAGCTCGTGAATGGCCTGATCGAAGAGCTTGCCCAGCAGGTGCGAAAAGATGACTCCGGCCTTTCCGATATCCTCGAAGAAGACTGTGTCGACCTCTCCAAGAGAAAGCCTGAGCAGCTGCTTTCGCTTGTGCCACGCCTGAACTCGACAGGACGTGTGCTTGCGGCAGGACTCGTGCGCCCCCTGACGTCGGTCGCGCAGACCTCGCTCTTCACAGGGGCGGCGCATGAGCCGCAGCTCTTCAGCGAGCTCCGGCGCGAGATTGCCTCAGCCGACGAGATCTGGCTGCTTGTCTCGTTCGTGAAATGGAGCGGCCTCAGGCTCCTTATGGATGCGCTCCAGGAGTTTGCGGACCGTGGCGGGAAGCTCAGAGCGATAACGACGACGTATGTCGGGGCGACCGACCCGAAGGCAGTGGAGGCACTTGCTGCCCTCCCCGGTGCCGAGGTCAGGGTGTCCTATGACACGAAGCGCACCCGCCTCCATGCAAAGGCGTATGTCTTCAGAAGGAAGACCGGGTACACGACGGCCTATGTGGGCTCCTCGAACCTCACCAACCCGGCAATGACAAGCGGGCTCGAGTGGAACCTGAAAATCAGCCGCGCGGACGAGGCGGATGCGCTCGACAAGATAGAAGGGACGTTCGATGCCTATTGGGCATCGCCCGACTTCGAGCCCTACACTGCCGAGGACAAAGACCGCCTCGTCTCAGCCATCGACCGCGAGCGGGGCTACCACAGTGAAGAACCAGAGCATGCCTCCTATCTCTTCGATATCAGGCCCTATCCGTACCAGCAAAGGATCCTCGATGCACTCGAAGCGGAGCGCACGGTCGGCAACCACTGGCGAAATCTCGTCGTCGCTGCTACCGGCACGGGCAAGACCGCAATCGCCGCCTTCGACTACAGACGTTTCTGCGAGAAGGGGATGCCAGGGAAAAGGGCGCATCTCCTCTTCGTCGCGCACCGCGAGGAGATCCTCGATCAGGCACTCTCGTGCTTCCGCGGGGTCCTGAAGGACGAGAACCTCGGCAGCCTTATGCTCGGAGGCAGGCGTCCTGCAAGCTACGACCAGCTCTTCGTCTCGGTCCAGACCTTCTCGTCCCAGAGGCTCTGGGAGAAGGTGGCGCCTGATTTCTATGACTACATCGTCGTCGACGAGATCCATCACGGCGCCGCGGCATCCTACAGCAAGATCTTCGAGGAGCTCAAGCCGAAGGTGCTCCTCGGCCTCACGGCAACGCCGGAGCGCATGGACGGAAGATCGATCCTGCCGTATTTCGATGGACGCATTGCAGCCGAGATCAGCCTCTCCGATGCAATCGAGCGGAAGCTCCTGTGTCCCTTCAGCTATTTCGGCGTCTCTGATTCCTGCAACCTCTCGGGCCTTTCCTGGAAGCGGGGAGGATATGAGACGTCGGAGCTCGAACAGGTCTATGTCTTCAGCGAGAAGGTGGCAGAGCGTCGCTGCTCCCTCATTATCGATGCGCTCAGACGCTATGTGACGGATGTCTCCCATATGCATGCGCTTGGCTTCTGCGTGAGCAAGGCCCATGCGCAGTTCATGGCAGCAAGATTCAGGAAGGCAGGGATTGCCGCCTATGCCGTGACAGCCGACACGGACGAAGCGGGAAGGAGGAAGGTGCGGCAGGACCTTGCGTCAGGCGCTCTCAAGATCGTCTTTGCGGTCGACATCTACAACGAAGGTGTCGATATCCCCGAGGTAGACACGGTGCTGTTCCTGCGCCCGACCCAGTCGCTCACCATCTTCATGCAGCAGCTCGGGCGAGGGCTGCGCCTGGCACCCGGCAAGGAGTGCCTGACGGTTCTCGATTTCATCGGCCAGCAGAACAGAAGCTACGACTTTGCGCCGAAGCTGCGGGCACTTCTTGCGCATCCTTCGGCGAGCCTTCGTGCGGAGGTCGAGGAAGGCTTTCCCGAAGCGCCGAAGGGCTGCTATATCCAGCTCGAGCGTGTGGCACAGGAATGTGTGCTCGAGAGCCTGAAGCGGGCGAGAGGCGCAAGGGCAAGGCTTGTCTGTGCGCTTGCCTCGTTTCAGGAGGATGCGGGCGAGGAGCTGACGCTCGAGCGCTTCTGCGCCTTCCATCATCTCGATATCAGGGACATCCTGAAGGCAGGCCTCTGGGAGCGGCTCCTCGTCGAGGCAGGGCTTGCTGCAGACTTTGCAGAGCAGGATGAGGAAGATATCGCGAAGGCAGCGCTGCGCCTGTGTGCCATCGATTCGAGACGCTGGATCCGCTTCCTTCTGGCAGTCCTCCAGGAGCCCGGCCGCTTCAGCTGGGATATGCTTACGGCGGAGCAGCAGCGCATGCTCGATATGTTTCAGATCACGGTCTGGCCTGACTCGTTCCGGCGGCAGGCGCATATGAAGACGAGGGAGGGGAGCAGGGAGTTCGGGAATTCGCTTCAATGCCTCGAAGAGATTGCGGCCGAGCCCCATATGGCACGCGAGGTGAATCGCATCCTTTCGTATCGGCTCGACCATATCGACTTCATCGACGAGGAGCCTGGCTGGGGCTTCCCGTGTCCGCTCGACCTCCACTGCCAGTACAGCCGCGACCAGATCTTCCTCGCGCTCGGACGCAAGGACCCGCAGAACATGCGCCAGGGCGTCGCCTATCTCAGGGACTGCCATGTGGACGTGCTCCTGAATACGCTCGTGAAGTCGGACAAGGAATTCAGCCCCGAAACAAGGTATGAGGACTACTCGATCGACGCGTGGCACTTCCACTGGCAGAGCCAGAACAAGACGACGCCTGAGTCCGAGACAGGCAGGCGCTATCTGGACGGCAGGGATGCGAGGGACGGCATGCCTACGAAGACGGCGCTCTTCGTGCGCGAGCGGAAGGCAGACCAGTATGGCACGCAGGCCTATACATTCCTCGGCTTCGTGCACTGCGAGAGCGCATCAGGCTCGCGTCCGATGAATATCGTCTGGAAGCTCGATGCGCCCATACCAGCCCGCTTCATCCAGAAGACGGCACGGCTTGCCGGATAGCTGCCAGGCCTGCTTTCTTCATGCAGCCACACCTTGGCACAGAAGGGAATCGTTCCCACCTGCCATACTGGTCGAGGAAACACATGGAAGGCTATGCAGCCTGGAAGGCAGGTCCCATGATCAAGCTAGTGCTGACGGATATGGACAATACGCTCATCCCCTGGGGACAGTCGAAGGCATCGCCCCGCGCGATGGAAGGCATCCGCGAGATGGAGGAGGAGGGCATCCGCTTCGCTCCAGCCTCCGGCCGCGACTTCGAGGAGCTCAAGACGTTCTTCGCAGACGATCTTTCGGTGCTCTCGTCTGCCATCACAGCGAACGGCCTTGTGATCAGGCTTGACGGCAAAATCATTCAGAAGGCGGAGATTGAGCCGTCGCTCCTGCTCCGTCTCGACAGGGCGCTCGCACCCTTCGTGGATGAAGCCGCCCTCATCCTCTACGACAGGCAGGCACATGCCTATGCAAGGCGCGAGGATCCGGGAGACATCGAGATCATGAAGACAGCCTTTCCGGGAGGCGTGAGCTATGTATCGGAGTGGCCTGATATCGAGTTCTCGAAGCTCGGCATCGCAATGGAGACCGATGCCGCGCGCCGCGACGAGATCTGCGACGCCGTCTCGCCCCAGATTCCCGAGCTCGACTTCGTGAAGCCGCTTCCGAACTGGGTCGACGTCGTGCCTCACGGCGTCAACAAGGCGACCGCTATCAAGGTGCTTGCCGATGCCCTCCACATCACGATGGACGAGATCTGCGCCTTCGGCGACTCCGAGAACGATATCGAGATGCTTTCCTGCGTGGGCTATCCGGTCGTCGTCGCGAACGCGTCTCCTGCTGCCAAGGCGGCAGCCCGCTACTTCATCCCGGCGGCCTCTGAGGACTCTGTCGGCACGGCATTCCTGCAGATTGCAGAGGCGGCACGCATAGGCGTCCTTCCCGACTTCCTGCAGGAGACCCGATGATCAAGCTCGTCGTCACCGATATCGACGATACGCTCGTCTGCCGCGAGAGGCGGGTCATAACAAAGCGGGGACAGGCAGCGATGCATGCCCTGATGGATGCAGGAATTGTTGTCGGTCCTGCGACAGGACGCGACATCTACCGTGTCGGCTACAGCTTCCGCTTCGACCATGCGCTCTACAGCACGGCGGTCGTGGCAAATGGCATGAAGGTCTACTACCAGGGAGAGAAGGTCCTCGAGCGCGAGCTTCCGCTCGAAGGCCTCGCGAAGGTGGCCAAGCTCTGCACGACCGATGAACGGGCGGGGCTTCTGCTCTTCGACGATACCGGCAGGATCTGGATTGCCGGCACGACCCTGGATGACGCAATCGAGCATGACCTCAGGCACCTGCCGACGGCAGACGGCGTCTCGGAGGAGCTGCCGGAAGGCCGACGTGCCGTGAAGGCGAACTGCCACTTCGATGGCAGGACCGAAGACCTCCTTGCCTTCATGCATGAGCTTGCCTGGGCATGTCCGGAGCTCGACTTCACCTGCCCGGTCGGCGGCATCATCGATATCACGGTGCATGGCTGGGACAAGGGTGAGGCAACGCTCTGGCTTGCAGACCAGCTCGGCATCAGCCACGACGAGATCTGTGCCTTCGGCGATGCCGGAAACGACGAGGCTCTGATCGAGAAGATCCCGAACTCGGTTGCTGTCGCCAATGGCTTCGAGGACATCATAGCCAAGGCCTGCTGGCACATCGGGACATCCTTCGACGATTCTGTGAGTGCAGCCTTCGAGGACATCGCAGAGGCGGCAAAGACAGGCTCGATGCCTGCTTTCATGGATTCTGCCGTCGATGAGCGCTACCGGAAGCTTGCAGAGAGCCTGACATTTGCAATGCCGAAAGGTATCGACTCCTAGACGCGGGCCGTTCCGTCGAGATGCACCCTGATCTGGTTCACGAGCATCTCGAGCGCGACCTGGTTCTCGCCGCCGACGGGGATGATAATGTCAGCATATTTCTTCGAGGGCTCGACGAAGGCCTCATGCATCGGCTTCACCGTCGTGAGGTACTGATCGATCACGGAGGAGAGGCTGCGCCCGCGCTCCTCCACATCGCGCAGGATGCGGCGCAGAATCCTGACGTCGGCATCCGTATCGACATAGACCTTGATGTCCATAAGGTCGCGCAGGGCCGGGTCGCAGAAGATGAGGATGCCCTCGACGACGATGACGCGGGAAGGCGTCACGGTCACGGTCTCGCTCGAGCGGTCATGCTTTGCGAAGTCATAGACCGGCTCCTCGATTGCATGTCCCGCCTTGAGCTCCTTGAGCTGTGCGATCAGGAGCTCGTTCTCGAAGGCATCAGGATGGTCGTAGTTGAGCTTTGTGCGCTCCTCGAAGGGCATATCGTGATGGGCACGGTAGTAGGAGTCCTGGGAGATGACCGTGACCTCGTCGCCGAAGCGCTCGGCTATGGCATTCGTGATGGTGGTCTTGCCCGATCCCGTGCCGCCTGCTACGCCGATAACGGTGATGTCGTCCATATGTCTTCTGCCCTTCAGGTGAGCTCTCTTTTCGTCTGTCCATGATAGCCGACCTCGAGGATGCAGAACAGAAAAGGCCAGGAGGCGGTGCTCCTGGCCTGATTCGTGCCTGCGGATGCTGATGGCTACAGAAGCTTCGAGAGCTCGTCCACGAGCTTCGAGAACTCCTCGAGCGCAGCATCGACCGCTTCGCCCGATGCCATGTCCACGCCGGCACCGCGCAGAAGCTCGATTGGGCTCTTCGAGCAGCCGCCGGAAAGGAAGGTGAGATAGTCGTCCACGGCAGGCTGGCCCTCTGTGAGGATGCGGTTCGATAGCGCGACGGCTGCGGCGAAGCTCGTCGCATAGACATAGACGTAGAAGTCGTAGTAGAAGTGCGGGATGCGTGCCCACTCGAGGGCGATCTCGTCGTCGGTCTCGATGGCAGGGCCGTAGTAGAGGTCGTTGAGCGCACGGTAGCGGCGGCTCAGATCGTCCGCGCCCATGCCGGTGCCCTTGGCGCAGGCAGCATTTGCGTCGCGCTCGAACTCGGCGAAGAGCGTCTGGCGGAAGAGCGTGCCACGGAACTTCTCGAGGTACTCGTTCAGGAGATAGGCGCGCTCGTGCGGATCTGTCTCATGCTCGAGGAGGTAGTGGATGAGGAGGCACTCGTTCGTCGTCGAGGCGACCTCTGCCACGAACATCGCGTACTCCGCATAGCGGGCAGGCTGCGTGTGGTTCGAGAGCCAGGTCTGCATCGAGTGGCCCATCTCATGGCAGAGCGTCGAGACCTCGTCGAGCGTGCCCTGGTAGTTGAGAAGGATCAAGGGCGTCATGCCATGGCCGTCTGCCGAATAGGCACCGCTCATCTTGCCCGGCGTCTCGAAGACATCGATCCAGCGGGAGGCCACGCCCTTCTTCACGGTCGAGACGTAGTCGTCTCCCAGAGGAGCGAGCGCCTTGTACATGAGGTCGCAGGCCTCCTCGAACGTATAGCGGCGCTCGGGAGCCTCGACGATCGGCACATAGACATCCCAGTAGCGCAGGTGGTCGACGCCGAGGACGCGCTTCCTGAGCTCCATGTAGCGGTGCATCGGCTCGGTATGGGCATGGACAGAGTCGATGAGGGAGTTGTAGACAGAGACCGGCACCTCGGTCGGGACAAGCGATGCCTCGAGCGAGCTCTCGTAGTGGCGGGCATCGGCGAAGAACTTGAGCTGGCGCATCTGCGCAGCAAGCGTGGCGGCAGCCGTGTTCTTGACCTTTGCGTACGCACCATAGACGCTGTGGTAGCCGCTCTCGCGAAGCGTCCTGTCAGGAGAGGTCAGGATTAAGGCCGAGTACGTGCCATGCGTGACAGGATGTGCCTTGCCCTGCGCGTCCACGGCATCCGGGAACTTCATGTCTGCGTCGTTCATCATCGTGAAGATCTGGCCCGGCTGCGTTGCAAGCACGCCTGCCTGTGCAAGGAGCTGCTCCTCCTTCGGGCTCAGCGTATGGGCCTTGAGTGCACGCATGCGGTCGAGGGCGAGCTTGTAGAGGGAAAGGCCCGGCGTGCTCTCATACCATGCGGCAAGGTCGGAATCGGAAAGCGCAAGGAGTGCTGGCTGGAACCAGGCACGGGCGGCATCGATAGCGGACTCGAGCGTGACGACCTGAGAGACCGTGTCCTGCCAGCGGCTCACGCGGGTATCCTCGTCGGCCTTCCTGCCGGCATAGTTCCAGACGCGCTGGAACCGCATCGTCGCCTCGTCGTCGAATTTGAGATAGGCAAGAAGGTCATCGCCGGACTTGAAGGCCTTGTCCTCCCAGGAGGCGTAGGCATGAGGCAGCTCCTGCGCTTCGACGAGTGCCTTTCTGAAGGCATCCTCATCTGCGAAGAGCGATGTCAGGTCCCAGGTATACTTCTCGGGCACCTCCGCGCGGGAGGCATAGGAATCGGTGAAGGAATCTGCAGTGGCCATATTCTCCCCATCTCTTGCTGCTGATCTTTCATAACAGATGCAAGTATGGCACAAGTGGGGAGTGTCCCTATAGTTCTGTCAAGCCGTAGCAGGTGACTTTTCTACATTGTCCGCTGGCGGCTCCACATATGGCACCCGGTCGCGCATCACCGCATAGATGACACGCAGCCTCTTGCGTGCCACTGCCT
>Ga0256406_1000914_pt1 | contig 50281 bp, 37 predicted proteins | sample RumenRJG_03DNA_FD_185986 | JGI IMG/M metagenome (GOLD analysis project Ga0256406, IMG submission 185986) | Bovine rumen microbial communities from Lethbridge, Alberta, Canada - RJG_03 | ecosystem: Host-associated > Mammals > Digestive system > Stomach > Rumen | place: Canada: Alberta | collected...
TTTTGTTTTGCACCATAAAATTAGTGAAAATTCTGCAAATGACAAAACTCTGAGGAACTTATTGTTCCTCAGAGACTTATAAAAATTATTAATAGAAAATTAAACGCTTTGTTGCGGATTTAAGGCGATGGCAAAAACAAGAAATACCATCAAAGGTTATAATATTTATTTCTTCAGATAAGTCTTTCTATTCCTAATGACAACACCTTTATACGCTTTCCCGACACGGAGTCCAGAAAGATTGAATAAAGGCGTTGCTGATATTGATGCACATTCAGCAGAAACGGTATTGATGTCTGTCGTCGTGTCTTCATTCTTGATGTTGAAACCAAGGCCTTTGGCTTCCGAAACATCGCTTGCTGGCTCAAAGGTTGCGCGTGTGCCATAGATAAGAGTCTTGTTATCACCGGCCCTGTAGAACTTGTTCTTGGAATTAACAAAGTAGTTACCAACCGGCACCTGTGAGCTGATGTAAGTGCCAACGAAGTTGAATCCGTCAGCGGTCTGTGTCGGCACAGCGTCCTTAATGTCCACGCCAGTGAACGTATAGCCTTCCTCTCTTGCCTGAACACCATAGATGAATACAGGGACATTGGCGATGATGGTCTTTGTTTCTGTGAAATTCAACGTGAAAGTATTATCTGCATTGCGCGTCACACCAGTATATGTAGCCACTACGACATCTTTTCCGAAGGACTCTTTTATCTGTTCCTCTGTAAGGTCAAATGGAAGGACGAGAGTGTTCCAGGCCTTGTCGTTGAATGTCCGTTTTACTGTAACAGTAACATCGTTTCCGGCTGAAAATGTCTTCTTGTCTTTTGTTTGATCAATAACCACACGGCCAACAGTAATGGTGTATGATGCTGTTGAAGGAGCAAAAGTCTCGTTGCCAATGTATGAGGCAGTAATGGTGTAGGTTGCTAGCTTGGTGGCATCAACATTCACTTGACCGTCAGCGACCTTTACGTTATCACTACTTACAGTATAGGTCACTTCAGCATCTGTCAGGAGTACATGACCGTCAGACGTCAAAACTCTTGCTTTGTTGGTGTATTCTGCCATAGTACCCACGGTACATTTCTCGTATATTATTGTATCTCCCTTGTCAAAAGCTATTGTGGTTGGAACCTTTCCGTTTTCATCAACGGCATATCGTTTATAATATGCTATCGAAGTGATTGGATCCGGTATTGTTTTATACGCCTTCCAAAACTTTTTATCTCCGGACACGTAAATATAATATGTACGCTCATACATTATAATAGAAAGCCCAGAATAACCATTTCTTTCACAGAAAGGAAATGACAAGTCGCGGTTTAGCGAACTTATCCGCAGACAATCATTTTTTCCATATGAATTGGAATAAAGATGATTGACAGTTTGCCCATCAGGATAGAATGTATATCTCATTTTTTTGCACGACACATTCCAAACCAAGCTATCGGCAACTTCACATGTGAGTTCACTGTTCTTTTCGTCTGTGGTAATGGGGACGGCCTTTGGAGCTTGTTGCGTTACCTCTTTGTTTGACATGGCACGCTTGGCGCTCACATCGACGATAACAAAACGGTCCGTTGGCTGTAGAGACTGGAGTCGTGTCCTTATCCACCGGGACTTAAGGGTGTGGTCTTCCACGGTTATAACATAACTCACCGTTGAAGCTAAACACGTATCATTACCAGCAAAAGAAGCCGTTATTCTAGCCTTACCAACACCATTTATCTTCACATCGCCCTTTTCATTAATATCAGCTACATTCTTATCCGATGAGGAATAATTTATCACTGCTCCTTTGATGACAGGCGTCAGTGTGGCGACATTGCTGAATGTCTTTCCCCTCATCACATTAATCTCATAGGCCCTGTCTTTAGGATCCGCAAACGACAGGGATGTCTTGATTTTCGAAGAAGATGTCTCTTGATAGAATATTTCGAACAGCTCACAGTACACAGAATTCGTAGTAGCTTTAATGGTAACAACAAGATTCTCACCTTGTGCGACAATTCCATTGGTGAAGGGAGTGACGTCTTTAACGACACTGGTGTTACCCAAACCATTAATTCTAAGACTGCCTAAAGTCTTAGCGCCAAGTTTGATAGTAGCTCTGCCATCACCAGCTGTCGCATTATTATGAACTTTAAGTTTCACGCCGGTGATAGTTATTCCTTCAGCGAGCCCACTAATAGTTAGCTTTATTGAATCTCCTCTCGTTATTCTAAACTTATCACCTTTGTCAGAATTTTTAAACGTAGCTTTAACGCCTTTTGGTGCTCCAGTTAAGTTACCTGTGGTCTTATCCGTCTGCTTAAATGAGAAGCTCTTTGTCTCCTGCGCGTTAACGACATCGATATTTCCAATTGTCAAAATAACGAAGAGCAAAAGTAGATTAAGAATTTTATCCATCACTTATTTTGTTTATTTTAATTTATAGATTTATTTTCACTTTTTTGTTATTTTGTTCAAAATTATTAATTTTTCCTCAAAGAACCAAATTTTTTCATTTTTTTTACGATGTAAATGTTTCTTGTGTGCATATTATGAACGATTTAGCTAGTGATATATCCCCCAAGCGCATTAAACCATATTATAGAAATACGTCAGCTCCCCTCCCTGATTCCTAGGATTAACCTTTTTATTACGCTATAAATCAGTAAAATATAAGCTAATAGATTCTAAATTCGTTGATATATAACGAAAAAAGGAAGCCCAATTGGACTTCCTTTTTTGCGTTCTGCGGAAGGTGAGGGATTCAAACCCCCGATACCACGAAACGGGTATACCAGATTTCGAGTCTAGCGCATTCGGTCACTCTGCCAACCTTCCAAAAGACTATCTTTTGATGGTCTTTCTTTTATTGCGACTGCAAAGGTAATCATTATTTCGGAAATGATGAAACAATATCCAATATTTTTTTTGAATGCCGTCGTTACTGCGGACGGTAAGCCAGTTCTTTATATCCTACCAGCCGGTCATAACGTCCGCCTTGTTCCCGGAAATAGACAAGGGCCTGATAGCTGTTTTCGGTCTGATAGAAGTTACCCTCATAGGGTAGTCTAGATACTTTCCCGTTGTCGTAGGCGATGACGTACTGATAGTTGTAATATCCAAACTTCATGAGTACGACGGTCTCGTAGTGTTTCCTCACCCTGTCGTATGTCATGCGATAGCGCGGCAGCAATCTGTCGTTGGTGAACCATCCGTTTACATACACGTCGGCACCCTTGACCTCCGGGCACTGCATCTGAAAATGAACTAGCATATAGTCGCTCTCCGTCTCGGAGTCCTCATTGTCGGAGTTTCTCAGAAGGTATGAGCCGTCGGCGTCCTCGTCATAGACATAGTTTGTTCTGGGGACATTGACAAAAGGAAAGGCATGGAATTGTACGGAGTCCCAATAGATATGGTCCACCCCCATGGACGGCACATCGGTCTGGAGGATTTCGAACTTATGATACTCGTTTCCCGCGTCAAAGATGTAGCTGGCGTTGTGGTCCCACCTCAATCCGTCGGACATAATGTACTGTGGCCTCACGTTTATGCGTGCGTCATGCCACTGTCCGTTCTGCAAGACTACGGTATGTATCTGCTCTAACGGTCTGGTAACATTATATCCGGAATACTTCACGTCCATGCTAAGTTGCTGATGCTGTTGGTTTATGGTCGCATCGGTATTCGTCGTAACATTCATCCTTATGCCCATAGACGTCTCGGCAGGCTCCATGACCATGAAGCATGCGCAGAACAATGGCTTGTCGTCGGCATTGTTGTCATAGACGGTTACCTTATAGTTTCCGGAGAGTTTGATGCCCGTAACGGAAAACTTATAGTGGGTGTAGTTGCGCGTAGTGAGGATGGACTGCCTAACATCATCAATGATGTTGTCGGAGGTGAAGCCATTTATAAAGTCGCTTTCGAAAAGCTGACTGTTCGGTGTCCAGTCGGCATTGCACGGTTCTATCCTGTAGGCGTAGCGATGGTATTCGTGCGTCATGTCGTCGAAGCCGATATCAACGCTTCCTCCCAGCACAGTAACAGGGAGTGACCGCCATCTGCCGTCGGCCTGAACGGTCAGCGACTGAATTCTGTCGTTGAATATCTCATTCCTTTGAGCCGTTGATGCCAAAGAAAGGAGTGATATTAATAAAGAGAATAAGTAACGGCGTTGCACTTGTCGTAAGGTTAAAATTAATAAGAAAAGACAGGGCTATCCTTCAAAGTCGAGTTTTCCAAGCCGTGCCCTGAGCTGCTCTGCCATGCTCTTCCGGATGGCAAGCGTTATAGAACACGTATTGTCGAAATGTTGTGATACTATTCTTACTGGCATCTCCTTGACGACCCGCATGACGGAGTTCATCATGGGGTAAGTAAAATCATACGTTACCTGCTCTTCGACAAGCCGCTGGATAATTTCCGAATGGTCTATGGCATCGGCGGCGGCAGTACGGTAGGCGACAATGAGTCCGCCGGTGCCAAGATTGACACCACCATAGTATCGCACGACAACGACGAGAATGTTTGTAAGCTCATGGCTGTTTATCTGTCCTAAGATTGGCTTTCCTGCCGTGGATGACGGCTCGCCATCGTCATTGGCACGAAACTCCTGTCTGTCGGGTCCAATCATATAGGCATAGCAGCAATGTCTGGCATCATAATATTTCTTCCGGTAGCCCTTAACGATTTCCATCGCTTCGTCCACGGTTTCCACATGATGTGCAAAGGCGAGGAACTTACTCCGCTTTTCAGCGTAGTAGCCCTCGCCGATATTGTTTGCTATAGTCTTGTAGGAGTCCATTAAGATGTTAGTCGAGCTTATGAACGATAAGTCCGGAGCGCAGCTTTGGCTCGAACCATGTGGCCTTTGGCGGCATAATCTTTCCGCTGTCGGCGATGTTCATAATTTGCTTCATCGTTACAGGGTAGAGAGCCAGAGCCCACCGCATCTCACCATTGTCGACACGGCGCTTCAGCTCCTTCAGTCCACGGAGTCCGCCAACGAAGTCGATGCGCTTGTCAGAACGGAGGTCCTTGATACCCATGAGCTTGTCGAGGATAAGACGGCTGGAGATGTCGACATCGAGTACACCGATAGGATCGGCGTCGTTGTATGTGCCGGGCTTAGCCTTAAGGCTGTACCACTCCCCGTCAAGATATAGTGAGAACTCATGGAGCTCCTGTGGACGATATTCCTCCTGGCCCTTCTTCTCTACTACGAAGTCGTCGCTGAGCTTCTTAAGGAACTCTTCGGATGTCATGCCGTTAAGGTCTTTAACGACGCGGTTATAGTCGAGAATGGTGAGCTGTGACTCCTGGAAGCATACTGCCATGAAGAAATTGAACTCCTCCTTGCCAGTGTATGTTCCGTTTTTCTTTGCTTCTGCGGCCTTCTCCTCACCTACGCGGTAAGCGGCGGCAGAGCGGTGATGGCCGTCGGCGATATACAGGCTTGGCATCTTTGCGAACTCCCCGGTGATGGTGTCGATGTCGTTCTTATCGCTGACAATCCAGAACTGGTGACGGAAACCGTCAATAGGTGCTATGAAGTCATAGACCGGTTCTGTCTTGGCATATCTGTTGAGGATGTCGTTGAGAACGCTGTTGTCAGGATAAGCGAAGAACACCGGCTCCATGTTGGCATTGGTGGCGAAGACATGTTTCATACGGTCGTCTTCCTTATCACGGCGGGTGAGCTCATGGCGTTTGATAACACCGTTGCGGTAGTCGGGGACATAAGCTCCGAGAACGATGCCATACTGTGTCTTCCCGTTCATGGTCTGAGCATAGATATAGTAGTGCTCATCTTTGTCCTGAACGAGCCATCCCTTCTCCTGGAACTTCTTGAACTGGCGCTTTGCCTCGTCATAGACGCGTGGGTCATATTCGCTTGTTCCCGGTTCGAAGTTTATCTCCGGCTTGATGATATGATAAAGGCTCATCTCGTTGTCGCCAGCTTCCTGACGTGCTTCCTCAGAGTCAAGGACATCATACGGCCTGGATTCTACTTTCTCTACCAGGTCCTTTGGAGGACGGAGTCCTCTGAATGGTTTTACTGTTGCCATAGTGTCGTTAGTTATAATCCACTCGGGGTTTACTAAGCGGATAAAATTATATGAATTAGTTGATGATGCAAAGTTAATATAAAGTGAATAAAATTCAAAGCGTTTTCCACTTTTTATTTCAATATCATATTATTGTTCTTCCTCCATCTTTTTCCGGCGCAGATAGTTGTTTTCTCCGGCCACAAGGGAGTTGAACATCTGGTGTGCGATAATCTTGCCACCGCCATGACTGACGTGCACGTAGTCGGCGGAGCTCATACCTTTGTCGTGGAGCTTTGCCATGGACCCCTCACCGCCCATGGCATGGAAAAGACTGTAGAAGCCAACTCTCTCCTCTGCCGCAAGTTCCTTCTGGTAGCCTTCGAGGGCCTTGATGTTCGGCATCGTAGCCCCACCCTCTTTACTTCCACGGTCGGGTGTGCTGACCACAAGGATGCTTGCCTCAGGGAAGCAACGGCGGAATTTCCTTATTACGTTCTTCATCTTCGCGAGATAGTCATGCATGTCCTTGTCGGTGGAATTAGCATCAACGGCATTCACTCCGAACTGAAGGATAATAAGGTCGTAGGGCCGTTGGCGATTGAAATCATCCAGGGTGCCGTCGGGCAGGTCTGCTAGTGAAGCACCCGTAGAGCCGCGCATGCTGAAGTTGTCAATGACCAGTCCGCCGTCAGATTCCAGTGCTGCACCGAAGAGTACCGGGGTGCCTTTGAAGTGATAGCGCACCTCACTGGTGTGCCCAGTCTCCTCAAGTACCTGAAGGGCCGGTGAACCGCTGAAGACCTTTGAGAGCCACGCTTTCTTGTCCGTCTTAACGTCGATGGAGGTGTTACCGTTTGTGCGGAAGTACATTCTGGAATTGTTCCATGTGGCGGCATGCGGATATTCCTTTGTGCCGTCAAGGATGAGCGAGGCCGACCCATTGGTGGTGTAATAGCGTTCGGCGATGCCGGCCATGGCCACGTTGTATCCGTTTTTCTTCATCACCATGTGTTCCGTGATACCGGAGAACGTTGCCTTTATCGAGCGCTTGTACTGTTCCAAGTCATTACCGGCATCGATCCATCCCACACCGTTTCCGCCGTATTTCGACTGCAGCATCTCACGGAGGTCAGCGACAAGTATGTCGCTTTCTATGAAACTGTCGCCATAGTAGGCCACACGTACCGGCCGTCCTTTAAGCTTGTGCCTTGCCGCCGAGTCGACCATGGCATAGAAGTGATCCATGCCACCGCCATTGCCTTCACTGTAGTCGAGGACTGGTTGCACGCCCTTGGGCCATACTTCCTTGAAGTCCAACAACTTTCCACTCTTGCTTCGAGCTTGTATTTGCTTTGGGTCTTTCGGCTTTGGGATAACATCTATCGTCTCGTTGTCCCCGGGGAAAGTTATTATCTGACTTAAGATATTTATCTTCCTCAGCTTCATGCCGAAGACGGAGAAAGACGGGAGGAAATGCAGTGCAAAGAGTAAAACGATGACAAGCACCGTCAACAGGAGGGTCTTGTAAGTATTGTCTCTCATTATTGTGTGTCGATGATTTTCATAAGTGCGTCTAGCTGCTCCACGCCTTTTTGTGTGCAGATACCACGGAGGAACACCATTATAATAGTGCGTAAGAGCTCCGGTTTGCCATATTTCTGTAAGTTCTCCACGTTAATGACATTGTCGCGTATGGACGTAAGCATCTCATCGACGATGTCATAGTTGATGTTTCCTATGAAATAACCGTCGCTTATAGCCTTGTCGATGAATTTCCGCTGCTGCTTTCTGTTCTTCTCTTTTTCATTGTGAAGATAGTCGAGAACATTGCTGTAGCCGTGTAAATCCTCAAAAAAACAAGGATTGACATTGCCCACTCTCTTCATTTGCAGGCGATAGAATTCCGCCAGTATCTCTATGACAGTTCTTCCTTGGCTTGCGAAAGCTGTCAGCTTCTTGACATTCTCCTCGTTATTATATGTTACGACATCCAACAGTAGCTGTTCCTTGTTGTCGTAAATCTCATAAAGTGTACGCTTAGATATGCCAAGGTTATGAGCAATATCGTCCATCCTCACCTGACGGATTCCATTCTTGAAAAACATCTCAGAGGCCGTTTTTTTTATCCTGTCTTTTAGTTCCTGCTTATGAGAATTATATTGCATTCCGGAGTCTTATTCTTATTTATATTTTGCAAAATTACTACTTTCTCTATAAATGGCAAAAATTATTCTTTAAAATGTAGGTTTATGAGTTATTTTGCGTAACTTTGCGTTTGAATAAATGTATAGAGAACGATTATAACATAAAAAGGAAAATATATGGTAAAGATTACGAAAGAGGCAGCCCTGGCATATCACCATGACGGTCGCCCAGGTAAAATCGAAGTAAAACCGACCAAGCCTTATCAGACACAAACCGACCTTAGCCTGGCCTATTCGCCTGGCGTGGCTTATCCGTGTCTGGAAATTCAGAAGAATCCTAACGACGTTTATAAATATACAGACAAGGGAAACCTTGTTGCCGTAATCAGCAATGGTACCGCCGTTCTCGGTCTGGGAGACATCGGAGCTATGAGCGGTAAGCCGGTCATGGAAGGAAAAGGTCTCCTGTTCAAGATTTACGGAGGAATAGATGTCTTCGATATTGAAGTCAACGAGAAAGACCCGGAGAAGTTCTGCGAGGCCGTGGAGAAGATTGCGCCAACATTTGGCGGAATAAACCTTGAGGATATAAAGGCTCCAGAGTGCTTCGCTATTGAGGAACGACTTAAGAAAACCCTCGACATTCCGGTAATGCATGACGACCAGCACGGAACGGCCATCATCTCTGCCGCCGGTCTTATGAATGCACTTGAGGTTGCAGGGAAGAAGATTGATGAGGTGAAGATTGTCGTCAATGGTGCTGGTGCAGCAGCCATCAGCTGTACAAAACTCTACTGCTCGTTTGGTGCCAAGAAGGAGAACATCGTAATGCTCGACTCCAAAGGTGTCATCACCAGCGACCGCAGTAACCTCACGCCTCAGAAGAAGCTCTTTGCCACAGACCGCCGTGATGTGCACACACTGGAGGAGGCCGTAAAGGGAGCTGACGTCTTTGTCGGTCTGTCCAAGGGTAATGTCCTCACTCAGGACATGGTCCGCTCTATGGCTGCCAACCCTATCGTCTTCGCCCTCGCCAACCCGGTGCCGGAGATAAGCTATGAGGATGCGATGGCTGCACGCCCTGACGTGCTGATGTCAACAGGACGTTCCGACAAGCCGAACCAGATAAACAATGTCATTGGCTTCCCGTATATCTTCCGTGGTGCGCTCGACGTGCATGCCTCTGCCATCAACGAGGAAATGAAAATGGCTGCGGCGAAAGCCATAGCACAACTTGCCAAGGAACCGGTGCCCGACATCGTAAATGAGGTTTATCATGTCAATGACCTCACCTTCGGTCCTAAGTACTTCATTCCGAAACCTGTAGACCCGAGACTTATCACAGAGGTAAGTGCTGCGGTGGCCAAGGCTGCCATGGACAGCGGCGTAGCCCGTCGGAAGATTACCGACTGGGATGACTACAAGCAGCATCTGCGCGAGCTCCTCGGACAGGAGACAAAGCTCACACGCACACTCCATGCCACAGCGGCCCAGCACCCACAGCGTGTGGTCTTCGCTGAAGGTGGTCATCAGACGATGATGAAGGCTGCTGTGCAGGCAAAGCAGGAAGGTATCTGTGAGCCTATCCTCCTTGGTAACCCAGACCGTCTGAACCGTATCGCCAGCCGTTTGAAGATTGACCTCTCCGGAATAACTATCGTTGACATGCGTGCCGACCAGGAGCAGGGACGCCGTGCTACGTATGCCAAGCACTTGGCAGAGAAGCGCGCTCGTATGGGCTACACCTTTGAGGAGGCTTACGACAAGATGTATGAGCGCAACTACTTCGGTATGTCAATGGTTGAGAATGGCGATGCCGACGCCTTCATCACCGGACTTTACACTAAATATAGCAACACTATCAAGGTTGCGAAGGAGGTTATAGGCATTCAGCCGGAATACAAGCACTTTGCCACTATGCACATTCTGAACACTAAGAAAGGTGTGTTCTATCTGGCTGATACTCTTATCAACCGCCATCCTGATGAGGAGACACTTTATGATATCGCCAAGCTGGCCACCCATGGCGTAAGGTTCTTCAATGAGGAGCCTAACATTGCCATGATAAGCTATTCCAACTTCGGTACTGACCAGGTAGGTTCCCCGGTAAAGGTACATGCCGCAGTGGAGAGAATGCAGAAGGAAGATCCAGAACTGGCCATCGACGGTGAGATGCAGGTAAACTTCGCTCTGAACGACGAGCTCCGCGATGACAAATATCCTTTCACAAAGTTGAAAGGCAAGAAGGTCAACACGCTGATATTCCCGAACCTTACCAGTGCCAACGCCAGCTATAAGCTGCTTCAGGCTCTAAACCCTGACGCCGAGATAATCGGTCCTATTCAGATGGGTCTGAACAAGCCTATCCACTTCACTGACTTCGAATGCTCTGTGCGCGATGTGGTAAATATCACAGCAGTAGCCGTTATTGACGCTTACGTTGAGAAGATTAAGAACAATAACAGTTGTCTTTTGCTGCAAAAATAAGCATCATCTCATGTTAAGGATAAGACATTAACTCTGTGCCTCAAATAGGCACTCCCTCAAGTAACACCCCAGACTATACTAGCTAAACGAGTATAGTCTGGGGTAAATTAATTGAAACAAACTACTTGGTACCTCGAAAAGCACTAATATCCAACGAAGAAGTGGGTACAACAAATTAAACGCCCTGTTTATTAGTTCTTTTTTATCTTGTCAAGATATTCTTTCAAAGAAGCGCGGGGTATGCCAAGGCGAACGAGCAGTTCGAGATCCCTACGGGCTTCTTCGCGTTTGCCAAGTTTTATTAGAAGGTCCAAGCGATTAAGGATATAATCCGTGTTGGCAGGGTCTCGGACAATGGCCTCGCTGTAGTCGTAGACGGCCAGATAGTCCATCTGCCGTTCTTTCTCCATTCCTGCCCTTGCCGCATAAGCCTCGGCGCTGTCGGGAAAAGCCTCTACAAGCATGTTTATCTCATCGAAGGCCCTGGTCTTCTTGTTGTCTTTGTCATCAAGGATAGCCAGTCCGAGTTTTGCTTCGAAGTTGTTGGGAACTTGCCGTAGGACATTCATGTAATCCTGCCGTGCAAAGCCATAACGGTTGAGTTTCATATTGACGAAAGCCCTGAAATATAGGGCTGCAAGGTTGTCGGGCTGGTGCTGGAGTACAATATCATATTCTGTCTTGGCATACTCCCACTCTCCCAATTCCATGTTCCACCTGGCCTTCTTCAAGCGTAAGTCGATGCTGTCAGGACGCATGGCCAGCTCTTTGTCAGCATGTTCCAGTGAGTCCCTCAATGGGTTTGTAGTCTGCGAGTAAGCACCGTTCACCATTAATAATGACAACAGTAGAAGCCAATGTTTTCTCATACCTCTTATAAACCTTTTTAAATGCTACGTTATAATAATTGTATTATCAATGTTTGCAAAATTAAACGAAAAAAGCGAGCCCCCCAAAAGGCGGTCCGCTTCTTATAATTATTTATTAATTATTTGCATAGCAGACAAGTCCACTTGCTCGTATCAAGCCTAAGGGCTGAGTATTTACCTATGAAAGGTAGTTTGCCCTACCCTACTATTAATGCTCGTTGATATAGTCGACTATCCACTGTCCTACCTCGGTCGTGCCATAGTGCTTGCCACCTTCGACCTGAATTTCAGGAGTGCGGACATTGGCATCAAGGCTTGCAGTGACAGCCTCACGAATCTTAGAGCCCTCCTCCTGAAGACCGAAATGCTCCAGAAGCATAGCGGCAGAAAGTATCTGAGCTATAGGATTGGCTATATTCTTGCCTGCTGCCTGTGGCCATGAACCATGGACAGGCTCAAACAGTGGAGTATGTTCACCCAGTGATGCTGAAGGCTGAAGACCCATAGAACCGGTGATGCAGCTCGTCTCGTCGGTAAGGATATCGCCGAAGGTGTTCTCGGTAACAATGACATCAAAGAAGCGTGGCTCTGTAAGTACGCGCATGGAGGCATTGTCGATGAACATATAATCGGTAGTAACATCCGGATACTTCGGCTCCATCTCCTTTGCTATCTGACGCCACAGACGTGAGCTTGCCAGAACGTTGGCCTTATCGACAACCGTCAGATGTTTCTTGCGTTTCTGCGCAAACTTGAAGGCCACCTTTAATATGCGCTCTATCTCATTGCGATGATAGATATCGGTATCCCAGGCAACGTCATCGTCCTGATGCTTCTCGCCGAAATACATACCACCTGTAAGCTCTCGGACAACGATGAAGTCGGCACCACGGAGAAGCTCGTCCTTAAGGGGCGACATGTGGATAAGACAATCGAATGTAGCTACGGGGCGCACATTGGCAAACAGGCCCAGTTTCTTCCTCATTGCGAGCAGTCCCTGCTCAGGACGAACCTTGGCAGTAGGGTCATTATCGAATTTCGGGTCTCCAACAGCAGCAAACAACACTGCGTCAGCATCCATACATGTCTTGAATGTCTCGTCAGGGAAAGGATCACCGACGGCATCGATGGCGTGTGCTCCGGTAATAGCCTCGTGATATACAAACTCGTGTCCGTACTTCTTCGCGATGGCATCGAGGACAGCCACACCCTGCTTCATTATCTCAGGTCCTATTCCGTCGCCTGAGAGGACGGCTAAATTCAATTTCATTATGTCTATATTGTTTTATATGGTTTCTTATATGGTGCTGCCAACTCATCCTCAATGATGTTCAGCATCTTGATTGTAGCCTTGATGGCTGCTTCTGTCTGGTCGGCATCAACGGCATGAGTGCGGATGATGTTTCCATGATTATCCCATGTAATGACAGTCTGCACAAGAGCATCCGTACGGCCCCCGGGAGGAATCGTAACCTGATAGTCGTAAAGCACTGGGAACGTACGTTCAAGATTGACTTTGTAAATCTTGCGGAGAGCTTTCACAAATGCGTCATACTGACCATCACCGGTGGCATCTGCCGCATAGCTCTCTCCGTTTATCTCAACCTTAATGCTGGCTATAGGCTTCAAACCATAGCTTGTCGTAACCATATAGCTTAAGAGCTTAACACGGTTTTCAGGTGTGCTGTGCTTCAGGACATCGGATACTATGAATGGAAGGTCATCCTGGGTAACTATCTCTTTACGATCGCCAAGTTCGGTGATGCGTTTGGTCACAGCTTTGGTCTGCTCCGGTGTGAGCTCAAGGCCGAGTTCCTTAAGGTTCTGAGCTATATTAGCCTTACCGGAGTTCTTGCCAAGGGCATACTCACGCTTACGGCCGAAACGCTCTGGTACAAGAGCATTACTGTACAGATGGTCCTTACGGTCGCCGTCGGCATGCACGCCAGCCACCTGTGTGAATACATTCTCTCCGACAACGGGCTGGTTCGGCGCAACGGCTATACCACTATAACCGGCAACAAGACGGGAGATGTCATTAAGACGGTCCTCTTGGATGTTTGTCTGTATGCCCAACTGGTCCTTCAGTGCTACCTGGACACTTGCCAGAGGAGCATTGCCACAACGCTCGCCAAGACCATTGACGGTAACATGTAGTCCCTTAGCTCCGCCTTTGACAGCAGCAAAGGAGTCTCCGACGGCCATGTCATAATCATTGTGAGCGTGGAAGTCGAAGTGCTTGTCGGGATAGCGTTCCGTCATCTGTTTCATATACTCAAGGGTGTTGAGCGGATTAAGAATACCCAACGTGTCAGGAAGAAGGAAACGCTTTATGTCATAGTCCTTCAGCGCATCCATCATATTGAATACGTAATCCGGGCTGTTCTTCATTCCAGAACTCCAATCCTCAAGATATAAGTTGACATCCATGCCACGGCCGACAGCATAGTCTATCACCTTCTTTATGTCTTCGATATGTTCCTCCGGAGTCTTGTGAAGCTGGTGTTCACAATGACGAAGTGAACCTTTGGCAAGAAGGTTGATGACCTGTCCTCCGCAATCGGCTATCCAGTCAACGGAGAGATGCCCGTCGACAAATCCCAGAACCTCAACTTTCTTAAGCATTCCTATGGTCTTGGCATAGTGGCATATCATACTTACGGACTCCTTCTCTCCTTCCGAAACGCGAGCCGATGCCACTTCTATACGGTCCACATTGACGTTGCGCATCAATGCGGCGGCTATCTGCAGTTTCTCATGAGGTAGGAAAGAGACTCCATTGGTTTGCTCTCCATCACGGAGGGTGCAGTCCATTATCTCTATTGAATCCATATCCTTTTTACCTTTGATTGGGCCTTAGCCTCTTTTCTCCTCAAAAGCCACGACTTTATCGCGGTTCTGTACGAGGAAATCGACATCGTCCAGGCCATTTTCCAAACAATGTTTCTTATATCCGTTTATCTCGAAATACTCGCTCTTCCCTGTTGCGTTGTTGGTTACAGTCTGATTAGGAAGATCCACTGTAACTGTTGTCTTCGGGTCTTTATCAATGCTGTCGAAAAGCTCTTTCAAGAAAGGCTCCGTAACGACAACAGGCAGCACAAAGTTGTTGAGCTCATTGTTCTTATGGATGTCGGCAAAGAACGAACTGATAACGACACGGAAGCCGTAACCTGCTATTGCCCACGCTGCATGCTCGCGACTTGAACCAGAGCCGAAATTCTTACCAGCAACGAGGACTACCGCATCCTTGAATTCTGGTTTGTTCAGAACGAAGTCCTTCTTCAGACTGCCATCCTTGTTGTAGCGCCAGTCGCGGAAGAGATTGTCTCCAAATCCTTTTTTATCAGTGGCCTTAAGGAAACGGGCCGGTATTATCTGGTCTGTATCAACATTCTCCAAAGGAAGAGGAGCACATGTCGATGTAATGACATTGAATTTCTGTTTCATGTTTATATCTCATTACCCATCCATCGGCTTACGTACTTCATTAGGTTCATAAGCCTAATACGGTGGGAGTTTAAATTTTATATTTTGTTGCTTCGCCAGCCATTATAATATTCCATCAGACTATATCCAGTAAGAATGGTGCTTACGTGGCTGACTTTGTGATTATTACAGTTTCCTTGGATCAGTAATCTTACCTGTGATTGCTGCAGCGGCGGCAACGAGTGGCGATGCAAGGATGGTGCGAGAACCAGGTCCCTGACGTCCTTCGAAATTACGGTTACTTGTTGACACGCTATACTTACCTGCAGGAATCTTGTCATCGTTCATAGCAAGACAAGCGGAACAGCCCGGCTGACGGATCTCAAAACCCGCCTCGTTCAGAATCTTGTCGAGCCCTTCATCTTCTATCTGTTTCTTCACATGCCAACTGCCAGGTACGAGCCATGCAACAACGTTCTCGGCCTTGTGCTTTCCTTTTACGATATTCGTAAACGCGCGGAAGTCTTCAATACGTCCGTTGGTGCATGCTCCGAGGAACACATAGTCGATAGGATGGCCCTCAAGTTTCTCTCCAGGCTCGAAGCCCATATAGTTAAGGGCCTTCTTGAAGCTTGCCTGCTCCTCTTCCGGTATCTGGTCAAGGGTGGGAACGCTTTCGCTGATGCCGATACCCATTCCGGGGTTGGTGCCATAAGTGATACGTGGCTCAATGTCAGCACCGTCAAAGGTGAGCTCCTTGTCGAAAACAGCATCGTCGCCACTCTTTAATGTCTTCCAATAGGCAACGGCCTTATCCCAGTCCTCGCCCTTTGGAGCATACTCACGGCCTTTAATATATTCGAAGGTGGTCTCATCAGGGGCAACGAATCCTCCGCGCGCTCCCATCTCAATACTGAGGTTGCAAAGTGTCAGACGTCCGTCCATGCTCATGTTGCGAACAACATCGCCGCTATACTCAACGAAATAGCCTGTTGCTCCGGAGGTTGTCAGTTTGGACATAAGATACAGTGCAACGTCCTTTGCCGTAACACCGTCACTGAGTTTGCCGTTAATGTTGATACGCATAGATTTCGGCTTCTGCTGCAGTATGCATTGTGAGGCGAGTACCATCTCAACTTCCGACGTACCTATACCGAATGCCACGGCACCCATGGCACCATGAGTGGAAGTGTGGGAGTCACCGCAGACGATCGTCATTCCTGGAAGTGAAAGACCTTTCTCCGGGCCTATTACGTGAATGATACCGTTGTCCTTGGTGTTCATCTTGAACTCTGTCAGTCCGAACTCCTCACAGTTGCGGTCCAGAGTGTCTATCTGCTTACGTCCTATAGGGTCCGTTACAGGCTTGTCCTGGTCGTGGGTCTGAACATTATGGTCAGGCATACAGTATACCTGCTTTGGGCGGAAAACCTTAAGGCCGCGCTGACGCAGTCCTTCGAAAGCCTGAGGTGATGTAACCTCATGGCAATATAATCTGTCTATATATAATTGAGTTGGACCGTCAGGAACGACCTGCACTACATGTGAGTCCCAAATCTTGTCGAAAAGTGTATTCATTTAATGTTTATATCTTAAAGATTTAACTTCTAATTTCTGAATTTGTTTATACAATCGATGTATGCCTCTACGGATGCTGTAACAATATCGGTGTCCGCACCGAAGCCATAGTACATGTGTCCATTGTATTCAACCTGCATATGAACTTTGCCTACATCATCCGAACCCTTGTCAATAGCCTGGATGGTGAATTCCTTTAATGTCATCTGCTTGGTGATGATTTTCTTCAGAGCGTTAATCGCAGCGTCGACAGGACCGTTTCCGGATGCAGCATCCTCAAACTTCTGTCCAGCAATGTCAAGACCTATGGAAGCAACGCTCTTCACACCTTTACCCGTTGTTACCTGTAAGTAATCGAGTTTCACCGAATGCTCTGCTGCGGTGTCGGCTCCGGCCAGCATAAGGATATCGTCGTCGGTAACCTCTTTCTTCTTGTCAGCGAAGACAAGAAATTTCTTGTATATTTCATCGATCTTCTTCTCATCTTTGATGTCGACACCATTAATCTCAAGACGATACTTGAGGGCAGCACGACCGGATCGAGCTGTGAGGACTATGGAGTTGTCATCGATTCCCACATCCTTAGGATTCATAATCTCATAGGTCTGGGCGTTCTTCAGGACACCATCCTGATGGATACCTGACGAGTGGGCGAAAGCGTTGCGGCCCACAATGGCCTTGTTAGGCTGTACGGGCATGTTCATCAACGAGGAAACCATACGTGAGGTCTGATAAATCTTGGTCGTATTGATGTTTGTGTCAATGCCAAGGTATTTGTGACATTTGAGAATCATCGCAATCTCCTCAAGAGATGTGTTGCCGGCACGCTCTCCGATACCATTGATGGTTACCTCTACCTGACGTGCACCGTTGATAACACCTTCGAAGGTGTTGGCAGTAGCCATACCCAGGTCGTTATGACAGTGTGTGGAAATCTGTGCTTTCTCAATGCCGTCGACATGCTCCATCAGATATTTAATCTTGTTACCGTAATCCTGTGGAAGACAGTAGCCAGTGGTATCCGGTATATTCACTACCGTGGCACCGGCCTTGATGACGGCCTCGACAACCTGTGCAAGATATTCGTTGTCCGTTCTGCCGGCATCCTCTGCATAAAACTCTACATCCTCAACGTATTTCTTGGCGTATTTAACCGCACGCACAGCCCATTCAAGAATCTCCTCACGCGTAGAGTTGAACTTATATTTAATGTGGCTGTCGCTGGTTCCGAGTCCTGTATGTATACGCTTGCGCTTGGCATACTGTAGACTCTCTGCAGCGCAATCGATATCTTTTTCCTTAGCGCGGGTCAAAGCGCATATCGTCGGCCATGTCACGGCCTTGCTAATCTCTACAACAGAGTTGAAATCACCGGGACTAGAGATTGGGAATCCTGCCTCAATGACATCAACACCCAGCTGCTCCAACTGCTTCGCTACCTGAATCTTCTCGACAGTGTTCAACTGACACCCCGGGACTTGCTCACCGTCGCGGAGGGTCGTGTCGAAAATGTAAAGTCTCTCACTCATGTCTTATCTGTTTTAAACTAAATTTCTATCCTTTTATTATCAAAAAAGCCTTTCGCACTACGGAAGTGAGAAAGGCTTTAAATATTATATATGTCAAACTACATGCACACCTTATCACTTCCGCCCACTTTACGCAGTCGAATGCTAATAATAATGCTAATTAGAGTTGACAAATTCTTCATATATTGTTGTTTTCTTTTATTTGACTGCAAAATTAATCAAATAAAATTAAATAACCAAATAATTTGAAACTTTTTTAATACTTTTCATTAGGATTTAAAATATTCGTAGTCCAAATTTACACTTAACATTGCAAATCTGCATATAATAAGTCTCAGCAAAGTAGTTTTCTTGAAATCTCAAAAAGAAGCCGTGTTCAGTTCTCGCAACAATTGGAGAAATAGCCAGTATCCAGTTCGTTGCAATTATTGCGTCGTCCATTCTTTGAAACACCTTATATAGACGCGAGAAGCCCACTTCATAATGAAGCGGGCTTCTATGTTTGTTTGGAATAAGCTTTTTTAAAAAAAACTAAGCTTGAGGTGCTGTCTTGGCAGCGTAATCCTCCTCAGAGAGAACAGAGACCTTGCTCTTGTTGAACTTTCCCTTGTGGAAGTAAACTACACCATCAGTGAGAGCATACAGAGTATCATCCTTACCCTGAGCAACATTCTCGCCTGCGAAATGCTTGTTGCCACGCTGACGAACGATAATGTTACCGGCAGAAATCTTCTGACCGCCCCAGATCTTTACACCTAAACGCTTTGAAGCTGACTCACGACCGTTGCGTGAACTTGTCTGACCTTTCTTATGTGCCATTGTTCTTCCTCCTTTTTAAGCGTTAATTGATTTAATTTCAACCTGAGTGAAGTGGGTACGGTGACCGTTCTTCTTACGTGAATCCTTACGTCTCTTCATTTTGAAGACGACAACCTTGTCGCCCTTAACGAGAGGATTTACAACCTCGGCTGTTACCTTTGCACCTTCAACGGTTGGTGCGCCTACCGTGACTGTTCCGTCGTTGTCAACAAGCAGAACCTTGTCAAACTCAACAGTCTTGCCTTCCTCGGCATCCTTGATGTGGTTGACGAAGAGCTTCTTGCCCTCTTCAGCCTTAAACTGCTGACCGTTAATTTCTACAATTGCGTACATTTATTTATTATTGTAAACGGGTTTCACCGCCAGGCGGCAGGAGCATCACCTGCACTTTTACTAGCCCATACGGCATAAATCGGGTGCAAAGATAATCATTTTGAATAAATCTACAAAATAAATTTATCTGATTTTGCTTTTAATCATGTTAATTATGCATTTATGAGAAAAATCACTGCTGCAGAAAGCAATAATAAAATTTCAAAAGCGTTATAAACAAAGGTAAACTGAAATAAAAATGAAGAAAATCTTATTATTTGTTTTTGCTCTTGTGTCGTGTCTTTCTCTGTATGCGCAAAAAGAGGTGGGAACAACGACCATCTACCCACGTTTGGGAATGAACTGGTCAAAGTTCACAAATGACAGAATTGAGCAGTCAAATCCTACAGCGCATTATGATTCGAAGTACCGCATGGGTTTCGTTGGAGGTGTCGAGGTGCAGCATCAGTTTGATGATTTCATTGCAGGTAGCGCAGGTGTCTTGTATAGTCGTCAAGGTGCAGATTTTGAGAAGATGGAGGACGCTGAACTATCCTTTAAAACTGACAATATCTTAGTCCCGGTGCTGATCGTTGCCACCACAAAGATAGGATTGGACTTCAAACTCGGGGTACAACCAGAGTTCATGGTTAATTCCAATGCTGATAAGATTCTCAACAAGGTAAATCTTTCCATCCCAGTAGGACTGGCTTATGAGTGGAATCACATAGCCTTGGACGTAAGGTATAACATTGGACTGACAAAAGTCTATAAAGCCTCCGATATTGATAACACGTCAAAGGGCAGTACATTCCAACTTACTATTGGTTACGCTTTCGACATTTAACGGGTGGATAAACAAAGACAAGACCTATAGGAACTTGGATTTATAGTATCCATGGCTTCTATAGGCCATATCTTTGGCTCTTCTTTAGATTTTACCACACCGAGATATGCTGTCAATAAATAACTGGCAGAGTTCGGCGTCCTACTTTTCTTTTTTCACTGTTTCTTCCATTGTTGCCGGAGCTTTTGCAGCCGACTTGGCAACTCTTGTCCTTGCCTTGGAAGCTGTAGTTTTGTTCTTCTCCTTTTCAAGGCGTTCACGCAGATGCTCCTCTGTTTCCTGCATTTTGCTTATCTTTGTCTGCAAGCGCTCTATCTCCTTCTCTTTGACATCGAGGTCGTCGCCCTGGTTTTTGATGGTCGTAAGCAGGGAGTTGAGCTCGTCATTGTCTATATCGTCAGGATAGAGACTATTGACACGACTGATGAAATCGCCAAGGATATTCATATAGTTTGTAAACGCATCAAACGGAGAGGAATAGATGCCGCGGTCAAGACCGACATTGCTCGGCTTTGTGGTCATAAACCGGAAGTTGTTGCTCGCCTGGAGGTAATCCCAGTCCATGTTTATCCTTGGGTCATTGGCTATCCTCACACGGTCAGCGATAGAATAAAGCTTATCGAAAGCCTCACGTTGCATTGGGTTGCCGAGCCAGCAGCTCACGTCGCGCTCCTCATCAACCCAGCTAAGAGTATCGGGTACCTCCAACGGTGCAACGCTCTTGAAGCTACGACATATTTCCGACGGTGTGGAGAAAGTGATATCTTTTGCCTTTGCGCATACAGGAAGCGCATGGATAAAATCGAGAATGTTGCTTGACAACGGCTGTGCAATACCCAGTGCTGACAGCTCCATAAAGATGTTGATGACCTTCTCATCCTCGGGGAATGAAGCAATCTCATCGATATATTTATCAGCAAAGAGCGGAAACTCATTCCAGTCGTGATTGTTGAAGCGAAGGGAGATGTCGTCACTGAGCTTGATGTCGCGAAGCAAGAGCTTGAGGTTTGGAGCCAGCGCACAGTTGTACACATAGTGTGGGCTCTTCCATCCGAGTACATGCTTGGCACCTTCCGTGAGCATTCCCTTGAATCCCATCTGTGCAGCCTGAAGGCCAATGTCATCACTGTATATGAGTGATGAATTACGTAGGACGGTGGGTCTTTTACCGAAATATTGCGTAATCTTGTCAGACTGCTTCTTTACATCTGCAGCAAAGGACTCTGGATTTGCCAGTGAGGACAGTCCATGCGAATAAGGTTCCGCGAGAAATTCCACGCAACCGGTGTTGTTAAGTTCCTGCAACTTGTCGAGTACATGCGGAGCATGAAGCTCCAGTTGTTCCATTCCTACTCCTGACAGCGAGAATGCCACTTTAAAGTACTTGCCGTTCTCTTGTATCATTTGAAGCAGAGTGTTCAGTGCAGGCAAATAGCTGTTCTCGGCTATATAGCTTATGCTGCGCTCATTCTCGTAGTCATCATAGTAATAGTGGTCCGTACCGATGTCGAAGAAGCGGTAACGTTTCAGATGGATAATCTGATGTATTTCGAAATATAAACAGATTGTTTTCATATTATGTAGGGTTTATGTGTTTCTTCGTTTGTTGAGTTTTATTACTAACTTCTTATAAATCTACTTCCAGCCGAGAGTGCGCAAATATAGCTCACGTATCCAGCGTCCGACCTTCTCCCATGTAATCTGAGCAACCTCTTTCTTGCCCTCTACAGAGAGATAGTTGAAGAGGCTGTCATTATGACAGACACTGTATATGGCGTCAGCCATGGCGTGGATGTCCCAATAATCAACCTTTATGCAGTTGTGAAGGATCTCCGCGCAACCGCTCTGCTTGGATATGATAGTCGGTGTTCCACACTCCATAGCCTCGAGAGGTGATATTCCGAACGGCTCACTTACCGACGGCATTACATAGACATCGGAGTCTTTCAGACATTCATAGACCTGTTTTCCGCGCATAAATCCAGGGAAGTGGAAGCGGTCAGCGATGCCACGCTGTGCCGCAAGATAAATCATCTGGTCCATCATATCGCCCGAGCCGGCCATACAGAACCTGACGTGGCGCGTACGGTGTAGAACCATATTGGCGGCCTCGACGAAATACTCCGGTCCTTTCTGCATCGTAATTCTGCCCAGGAACGTTACAATTTTGTCCTTGTCGGTATGGTCAGGGCGAGGAATGGCTTCGTTTGCCTCACTTAAGGGATAAACGGCATTATGTACTGTAAACACCTTTCTTGGATCCTGATGATACTGATTTATCACAGTGTTACGGGTTAAATCCGACACACACATAATGCAATCAGCATTATCCATTCCATCCTTCTCAATGGCATAGACAGTGGGATTGACATGTCCGCGGCTTCGGTCATAGTCCGTAGCGTGCACATGTATGCACAAAGGCTTTCCGCTGACCTGCTTCGCGTGTATACCGGCTGGATATGTGAGCCAATCATGGGCGTGAATGATATCGAAATCCACGGTACGTGCCACGACACCTGCAATAATGGAGTAGTTGTTTATCTCCTCGTGGAGGTTGCTCGGGTATCCTCCGGCAAATTCCATGGCTCCAAGGTCGTTAACGTTCATATAGTTGAAATCGCCATATATATGATCACGGAGCTTGTAGTAAAAGTCTGGGTTCATTATCTTGCCCACCCTATTGTTCACATAGTCCCAATTTACATCACGATATGCTATTGGCACGCAGTTCATAGCCACGATATTGGCAAAGGTATGGTCTTCATCGCCGAAAGGTTTAGGCAGGCAGAGAGTTATTTCCACGTCGCCCTGCGCGTGCAGTCCTTCAGATATTCCAAAATTGGCAGTTGCCAGTCCTCCATAAACATGAGGAGGGTACTCCCATCCAAACATTAAAACTTTCATACAGCCTCCTCCGTATTATAGTTCATTTTCTCCAGCAGCTCCATGGTACGAAGGATTTCTGCCACATTCATAGCAAACGAGACGGCACCACGTCCGGTAAATGGCGGGTTTCCGTCGAAGAGTTCCGGTATCGTACCTATACATCCCTGGAACATCTCGTCCTCATAGCCAATCATCTGACGCTCCACAAAACTCAGCCGTGACCGTCCGAAGAGCTTCAGACAAGCCTCAAGATAGAAGCCTCCAAGCCACGGCCATGCTGTTCCCTGATGGTAAGCGTAGTCGCGTTGTGCCTGCGGTCCTACATACATTGGATTGTATCCGCTGCTCTTTGGCGACAGGCTGCGCAATCCCTTAGGCGTGAGCAGCTCACGCGTGCATATATCCAGGACACTCTTCTTCTGTGTCTGGCTCAGAGGAGAATGTGTGAGGGCGACGGCAAAGATCATATTCGGCCTTACGCTCCAGTCCTTTTCTTCTCCGTCGACATAATCGAAGAGATATCCGTATTGATTCCAGAAGGTATCGATAAACGACTCCTTGACCTTCTCAGCCATTGTCTCAAGATGTGAGGCAGCGACAGTGTTCTTGTCGTAGGAAGCCATATTGGCGCAGAAACGCAATGCGTTGTACCACAGAGCATTGAATTCTACTATATAACCTGTGCGCGGGACCACAGGATGTCCGTTGGCCGTAGAGTTCATCCATGTCATCGCCTCCTCGCGTCCGCCCTCAACATAGAGCAGACCATTATCGGCAACAGTCATGTAAGGGTGCTTGCCGTCCTCTATGAACTTGACTATTTCCTTGAGGAAGAAGCCATACATGGCAAGGCACTTCTCCCGTCCCACCTTCTGCTCATATTGCTGTATAGCCCATATACACCAAAGCGGGACATCGGGGCGGTCAATCTCATAAATCGGACTCGTTACTTTTTTCCCGGCGAAGAACTGCTTCAACGCCTTCTCTCCCGACTTCATGACCTTTTCAAAATAGTCGACTTCCTCAATAGCCAATGTCAGTCCGGGAAGAGCGATGAATGTATCACGTGCACGGCACTTGAACCAAGGATAGCCCGCAAGGATGTATCTCTCATCTCCCCGACGGTTATGGAACTGGTGAGCGGCGGTAACAAGACAGTTAAGGAAATTGTCACGCGGATGACGGTCCTCGACCTCCTTGTCGAAGAGTTTTTTCAGTCCACTGGTTGCTGATTTCTTGGTGGAAGCCGCGAAGACCACGCTCTCCCCTTTTCTCATGTTCATCTCGAAATATCCAGGAACATAAAGGTCCTCATTCGACGCATATCCCCGTTCCTGTTCCTTTGGATATTCTATTCCTCGGTACCAGTAAGGGCTGAAGACAAACTGGTTCTTCTTTGAGAACTGCATATACAATTCCGGATAGCCAGCGTAGAGACATGTCTTTATTCCGTTTTCCACCTCCTGGTAGTCGCGGCTTGCCGTAGAGTTCTCATGCGTGAACTGCCTTACGCTTCTGAAGGCCAGGAAAGGCCTGAAACGGAGAGTGGTCTGGCTGTGCGCGTCAAGCAATGTATACCTCAATAGTATACGGTTCTCGTAATGCTGGAACACAACCTCCTTCTTCAATATGACGCCCCCCACACGGTATACCGTTGCCGGCACCTTCTCAATAGAGAACTCACGGATATACTTGTGCCCGTTCGGACTGAATATGTTTCCCTGATACTTGTGAAGTCCAAGATTGAACTCAGCCCCATGCTGAATAACGGTACAATCAAGTGATGACAGAAGGACATGATTGTCATCGTCGAGCTCTGGAACTGGCACGACGAGCAGTCCATGGTACTTGCGTGTGTTACAATCGACTATAGTCGAGCAGGAGTAAGCTCCGGAACGGTTCGTCCTAAGCAATTCCCTTGTCAGGCTTTCCTGCAAGTTGGTCATCAAAGCTTTTTCGAATCTCAGATAACTCATATATTTAAGGTTTACAGTTTTGGTCTTAGTTTAATGTCAAAATATGCTCTGCAATCGTTTGACACCCCAAAATTACAAAAAAATATCCTTCTGTCAAAGGAATATTAAAAATATTTTTACGGAAAAGGAAATATTCTTCTAATTTAAAAAATTACGCATCAATAATTTGTCAATTTGTTTTATATTTTATAAATTTGCAAGGGCAATGACTAAGAACATAATATTATGGTAGAAAACGACGAAAGATGGAGTAGTACTGCAAACATATTCTTTGATTTGTGGAGTCCTCTGCTCGACCATGAGAAGGATTTGATAAGCAGGTCTATTGATGTTCAAAATTACAACAAAAATGACATTATATACAAGATAGGAGAGACACCTATAAATATAATGTATATCCTTGAAGGAAGAGTAAAGATAAGCCGCGATACTGATGATGGAAGACCAAAGATTATCAGGATATTCTGCGATGGCCAGTTCTTTGCTTACAGGGCCTTCTTTGCCGGTGAGGACTATACCACTGACTGTGTTGCCATAGAGAGTTCCAGGATTGTAACTTTCCCGACAAATGTCATTGCCAGACTCATTGACGGCAACAAGAATATCATGCGTTTTTTCTATAAGGAGCTGGCCAAGGGCTTGGGGATGTCAGACTATCGTGTCGCCAGTCTGGCTCAGAAGCACCTACGCGGACGTTTGGCCGAAACACTAATATTCCTGTCAAATAGTTTCGGAACAGACAGTGATGGGTGGATACACGGCAAGACAACCCGCAGCGACATTGCGAACCTTGCCAATATGACTACCAGCAATGCCATCCGAACCATTGCCGCGTTCCGTAAGGAGGGCATTATAGAGACGGAGGGAAAGAAAATCAGGATCGTCAAGCCGGAGAGGCTGCAGTTTATCTCAGGAAAGGAATAATATGCGCTATGCCGTTTATGGCATGATGAAATTTATTGCTTCAGGGATTATTCCGATATTGAACTCTCCCGTCGGTGGTGTCGTGAGCAGTCTCCCGTCGATACCCACGAAGGCAGAGTCCTTCGCCTCTATGTAGACATCCTTTGTCCTGTAAGGATGAACAGCATTATGGTTTAGGAACTCTCCTTTTAGAAAGAGGTAGATACCCTCGAAAATCTGTGTTATTCCCGGATGGTAGACCACGCTGACATCGAAGAAGCCATTGTACGGCACGGCATTAGGAGTCTGTCCATATCCCAACGCGTTACCGACACAGACCGTCATTACCTTCCGTTTTATCTCCTCTCCGTTAATCTTAATATCCATTCTGTAGTCCATACGCTGGAAAATCAGCAGCACGAAGGAGAAGATGAATGACAGCGACCGTGAGCCGAAGATATGGTGCGTCTGCCGCTTCAGGTTCATGATAGCAGCAATGAGTCCCACGTTGACACAGTTTACGAAATACCTGTGGCAGTTCTGTCCTTTTTTGTTCTTGTATCTCACGCAGCCCACATCAATCTTCCTGACCCTGTGTTCTTTAAGCCCTTTGATGGTCTGCTCAATATTATCCTCCTCAATATCCCAGAAATGCGCGAAGTCGTTCATCATACCATTTGGAATGATACCTAGCGACACCTTATCGCGAATGTCCTTCGGGGTCTGCATCAGACAGTTTATGGCATCATTGAGGGCAGAGTCGCCACCCACAATGACTATGGTCTTGTAACCATTGTTTATAAGCATGTTGACCAGACGGTCTACGCTTCCCGTGCTCTCACTGACAATCTTGTCGTAGTCAATTCCATTGTCCTTCAAGCAACTCTCAATCCTTAGCCAACGCTTTTTGGGGTTGCTGAACAATCCTCCCTTGGGGCAATAAATAATTCCCCACTTTGTAGAATCTACTGCCATAACTGTCTAATTTGTTTTATTTTATCCTCAATGGGTAATGTAGCGTCAATCCAATGGATTTCCGTCCCCCGTCGTTCCATTCCCCTGAACCATGTCATCTGTCTCTTGGCAAACTGGTGAATAGCTATCTCGAGCTGATGGTACATCTCGTCATAGGAAAGCTTTCCGATGACATATAGCGTCACATACTTATATTCCAGACCGTAATACATCAGGTCCTCGGCGCTCACACCACCTTTCAGCAGTCCCCTTATCTCATCCACCATACCGTTCTTAAGTCTTGCCGTCAAACGGTCCGAAATCTTCTTCCTTCGCAGTTCCCGTTCTATGCTCACACCGATGACCAGGGAGTCCATCGGTTCCATGACTCTTCTCTCCAGTGGGGTATGAAGGTTGTAGGTCTCTATCTCTATTGCTCTGACAGCCCTCTGACAGGAGTCCACGTCAGTGGTGTTATGCATGACAGAGCCTGTTTTTGTCTTCAAGTCTTCAAGTATCCTGGTCAGTTCCTCCAATGACTTACCCTCCAGCGACATTCTTAGTTCCGGGTTTTGCGGTACTGGCGACAGACTGTATCCCTTAAGAACCGACTCGATATACAATCCCGTTCCACCGCATAGTACAGGCACCTTGTTCCGTTTTCTGATATCCTCATAGGCTGCGTGGAAGTCCTGTTGATATCGGAAGAGGTTGTACTTTGTTCCAGGCTCGCAGATATCCACGAGATGATATGGTATCCGCCGTCCGTTGACCGTGTAATCGTCGATATCCTTTCCCGTTCCGATGTCCATGCGGCGGTACACCTGCCTGCTGTCGGCCGATATTATCTCTGCGTCGAGTTCATAAGCCAAGTGTGCGGCAAGTTCCGTTTTGCCGCTGGCCGTAGGTCCGAGTATGGTTATCATTCGTTTCACGACGCAAACTTACAAAAAAAGAATGAATTAATCATATAAAAACGAATAAAAAACGCCACATGCCATACATTTCAAAACAAAACCGCCCTCCCAGAAGTCTGGGAAGGCGGATATCTTAACTTACTAAGTTATGACCTTTACGGTATTACTTCAGCTCAGCGAAGTACTTGATGGTGCGAACCATCTGAGAAGTGTAAGAGTTCTCATTGTCGTACCAAGAAACGACCTGTACCTCATAGTGGTTATCGTCGAGCTTAACGACCATGGTCTGTGTAGCGTCGAAGAGAGAACCGTAACGCATGCCGAGGATATCAGAAGAAACAATCTCCTCGTCGTTATAACCGAAGCTCTCGTTAGCTTCTGCCTTCATAGCTGCGTTAACGCTGTCAACGGTAACGTCCTTACCCTCAACAACAGCGTAGAGCAGAGTTGTAGAACCGTCTGGAACCGGAACGCGCTGAGCCGCACCAATCAGCTTGCCGTTGAGCTCAGGAAGAACGAGGCCGATAGCCTTAGCAGCACCTGAGGAAGCAGGAGTGATGTTGCAAGCACCTGCACGGCTACGACGAAGGTTACCCTTGCGCTGTGGGCCGTCGAGGATCATCTGGTCGCCAGTGTAAGCGTGGATGGTCTGCATGATACCAGCCTGGATAGGATACTTATCGTTCAGAGCCTTTGCCATAGGAGCCAGGCAGTTTGTTGTGCAAGAAGCTGCGCTGATGATCTGGTCGTCCTTGGTCAGGGTCTCGTTGTTCACATTGAAGACGATGGTCTTCAGGTCGTTGCCTGCAGGAGCAGAGATAACAACCTTCTTAGCACCAGCCTTAATGTGAGCCATGCTCTTATCCTTAGATGTGTAGAAGCCTGTGCACTCCAAGACAACGTCGATGTTGAGAGCGCCCCAAGGCAGGTTAGCTGCGTCCTTTTCCTTATAGATGGTGATCTTCTTGCCGTCTACCTCGATGTAACCAGCTGCTTCCTTACCATTCTCCTCGAAAGCCTCGTCGCTGTAAGAGACAGTGTGCTCTGGCTTCTCGCCGATAATGCCCTGATAGCCACCGTGTGTGGTGTCATACTTCAGGAGCTGAGCCAGCATCTTCGGGCTGGTCAGGTCGTTGATAGCTACTACCTCATAACCAGGAGCAGCAAACATCTGACGGAAAGCGAGACGGCCGATACGACCGAAACCATTGATAGCTACTTTAACATTTGCCATTTTAATTCTGTTATATTTAAGTTGTTAGAAAAATATGTTCCAATCAAGAATTTCGCCTTAATACGAAACTTTTTCTTCTTTTCGAGCGCAAAGATACAAAATTATTCTTAATTTTGCACACGCAACGACTATTAAACAATATTAAAAAAGGTATAGCAAAACGAAATGCCAAGTGGATGTTGCAATTTGAACATTTTATTTAAACACATATTCTGATTATGGGAAAATTTATCAACGAATTCAAGGAGTTTGCCATTAAGGGAAACGCAGTTGACATGGCTGTAGGTGTTATCATCGGAGGTGCTTTCGGTAAGATAGTCTCCTCTCTCGTCGACGACATCATCATGCCGCCGATAGGCTGGCTCATCGGCGGTGTGGACTTCTCCGACCTCAAGTTCACCCTTCCTGCAGAGAAGATAGCAGGAGGCATACAGATGCATGCAGCCACCATCAAGTACGGCAACTTCATCCAGACTTCCATCGACTTCCTCATCATCGCCATGTGCATATTCCTCATGATTAAGGGTCTGAACGCCCTGGTACGGAAGAACAAGGCGGAAGAGCCCGCAAAGCCTGCTGAGCCGAGCGAGGAGGTAAAACTTCTCACCGAGATCCGTGATGAACTGAAAAACAAGTAATGGCAATGGAACTTAATTTCATGAGCGTCCTCCTGGCCGTCTGCACATTTCTAATTATAGGACTGTTTCACCCGCTGGTCATCAAGACCGAATACTACTTTGGCACACGTCCCTGGTGGCTATGGCTTGTCGGCGGACTGGCCTCCATCGTAGGAGCCCTTTTCATAAGTGACAACTTCCTGTCCACGCTCCTGGCCGTCCTGGGCGCCACACTCCTTTGGGGTATCGGTGAGCTCTTCTCACAGAAGAAGCGCGTCGAGAAGGGCTGGTTCCCTATGAATCCGAAGCGGAAGGACCAGTATGTCAAGGGAGACGCCGGGGATAGTATCTGTCCCGTTCACAATAAAACCAGTAAGAAGTGAAAACAACGCTGATACTTGTTGGCAAGACCAACGGCAAGCTCTATAATGCCGCCATCGACGATTACGAGCAGCGCATAAGCCATTACATGCCGTTTTCCATAAAGGTTCTGCCCGAACTCCGCTCTACGAAGTCGCTGACCGAGGAGCAGCAGAAGTCCAAGGAGGGTGAGATGATACTGAAGAATATCTCACCTTCCGATACTGTCGTCCTCCTCGACGAGCACGGAAGCGAATACCGAAGCATCGAGTATGCGCGGTGGCTGGAAAAGAAACGCAACGGCGGACGAAATCTCGTATTTGTCATCGGCGGTCCTTATGGTTTCTCCGACGCCGTCTACGGACGTGCCAACGAGAAGATATCGCTCTCGAAGATGACCTTCTCGCATCAGATGGTCCGTCTTATCTTCGTCGAACAGCTCTACCGGGCCTGCACTATCATCAAAGGCGAGCCCTACCATCATGAGTAGCGACACACATATTAATATTAATGTAAAAAATTGAATACCGAGGAAGAGAACTATAAGTTTCTGACACAGGGACCCATCCACCGTGTCATCATTCATATGGCCGTGCCCACAATAATATCCATGCTTGTCACGAGCATATATAATATTGTGGACACGTTCTTCGTCGGGCAAATCGACACACAGTCTACGGCAGCTGTCGGAGTGGTCTTCTCCGTGATGTTCTTTGTCCAGGCCTTCGGCTTCTTCTTCGGTCATGGCTCAGGCAACTACATCTCCCGTGAGCTTGGAGCAAAACGCCATCAGAATGCCGTCATCATGGCCTCCAACGGTTTCTTCCTCTCATTCTTCTTCGGCATAGTGTTTCTCATAGCGGGAGAGATGCTTCTAAAGCCGCTGTCCCTCTGGCTGGGAAGCACCCCCACTATCCTACCCTACACAGAGCGATACCTGGGAGTAGTCCTTCTCGGCTCTCCGTTCCTCACCTCTTCACTTACCCTTAACAACCAGATGCGCCTCCAGGGCAACGCACGACTGGCCATGGTGGGCATCGTCACCGGAGCGGTCCTGAACTGTGTTCTCGACCCGGTGCTTATCTTCTGGCTCCACATGGGTGTCGCCGGCGCGGCATGGGCAACGGTTGTCGGTCAGGTTGTCTCGTTCGTAATACTCCTCAGAATGACGCGCAGGCCGGAGAATATCAGCATACGCTGGCACAACTTCCATCCCACACGGAAGGCCATAAAAGAGATATTCTATGGTGGCAGTCCGTCGCTGAGCCGTCAGGGGCTCGGATGTCTGGCCACAGTGGCACTGAACATATCGGCAGGCTATTACGGCGACGCCGCCATTGCCGCCATGTCTATCGTCAACAGGATAACCATGCTTGTCATGTCGGCTGTCGTCGGACTGGGGCAGGGCTTCCAGCCACTCTGCGGTTTCTGCTACGGAGCGGGACTGTACAGACGGCTGAAAAGCGCATATTGGTTCACTATCAAGGTCGGTACAGCCTTTCTTATAGCCTGCAGCATCGTGGGCATAGCGCTTTCTGACGGAGTTATACGGGTCTTCCGCGATGATCCTGACGTCATCAGCATCGGAAGCGCTGCATTGATATGGCAGCTCTCCACCTATCCTATCAACGCTTTCATCATGACAAGCAATATGATGACGCAGACCTGCCGTAAGCCGTGGCGCGCCAACATCCTGGCCTCTGCCAGACGCGGACTGTTCTTCATACCGCTCATCATCATACTCCCGAAATGCTTCGGACTCCTCGGTGTGGAGATGTGTCAAAGTATCAGTGACATAATGGCTTTAACGCTTACCGTTCCAGTAATGGTTTATACCTTCAGGGAACTCAACGCAGAGCAAAAACAAAGAGCGGATTAGCCCTCGGCCACACGTCATCAGGCGATGAATATCCTATTGCCGTTTTTGAACGGTGATGCCTGACTCACCCCGCCCCTTTTCTTTTCCTCCCTCATCCGTCGCACCGTCGCACCGTCGCACCGTCGCATTTATAGCTTTCGCATGTCGGAGGGATCAATATTGTAAAATAAAAAGAAAGATTATAAAACAATATAAAATACTAATTATTAATATATTAATTAATATTATAATATATAATAATATAATATATTTTTACTCTATAGTCTCATTTTTTTGCTGATTATCCGGCTGCATGTCTGAATCGACCTTATGCGACGGTGCGACGGTGCGACGGTGCGACGCAAGGTGGGAGAGAATAATTAGCAATTAGCAGTGAGCAATGAGCACACCGTCCTGCCCAAACGATATATATACAGTGAACGAATAATAATTACGCCCCTCGCAAACCATAAATTCAGAAAAATGAGGTTTATCGTTTATTGTTAACAGATTTTAACGCCAATAGAAAAGCAAATTTTTTAAACACGCGTTTTGTTTTGTAACTTTGCACCATGACGACAGAGTATTTTTCTATTCACGACATATTTTTCGTCTTCGTTCTTTTATTTATTGAAATAAAACAGTATCTTTGCACCTGTGCATCCAAAAGCTAAAAACATACTGAAAGCCCTGATTGTCGTTGTCCTTACGCCGATAGTCATGTTCCTCGTTCTGACGGTTATGCTCTATCTTCCGCCGGTACAGAACTGGGCAGCCCACAAAGTAGCCTCTTACGCGTCGGAGCAGACCGGCGACAGCATCACTGTAGGACGGGTCGCACTGAGTTTCCCCCTCGACCTCGAAGTGAGCGACTTCCGTATGCTCCATCCCAACGACTCCATAAAGGACGTTACCGACACCATCGCCGATGTCGGGACCCTCGTAGCCAGCGTGCAGATGCTCCCGCTGCTGCATGGAACGGTCAATGTCGACGAGCTCACCTTCAAGCATCTCAAGGCCAACACCTCCAACTTCATCGGCGACCTGCGCATACAGGGCAACCTGGAAAAGCTCCACGTCCACTGCCACGGCATCGACCTCAAGGAGGACTCTGCGAAGGTGGACTTCGCCGAGATAGAGAGCGGTGGGCTGGACATTGCCTTAGGCGACACGGTACCGCCGGATACAACAAAGAAAAACCTTTGGACGATACTCCTCGGCAAGGTGAGCATCAAGAACACGGCCCTGAAAATCCACATGCCAGGCGACACCATGAGTGTTAGAGCCGACTTCCACTATGCTGTAGGCAACAATGCAGAGCTCCGCTTGCGTGATAAAATCTATAAGGTGGCCTCTTTCGACTGGCACGGCGGTGAACTGGCCTACGACCGCAACTACGAGCCCCATGCCCTGAAGGGCTTCGATGCCAGCCACATAGCGGCAAGGAATGTCAATATTGGTCTCGACTCTTTCTCATATAATAGGCCGGTGATAGCGTTCAAGGTACGGGCGGCCAACTTCAAAGAGCATAGCGGACTGACTGTCAGCGGACTGTCAACAGCATTCCTGCTTGACAACCGGCAGCTGCGTCTTAGCGATATGCACCTTATCATGCCGTCGACGGATGTCAAGGGAAAGTTCTGGATGGACATGGATGCCTTCGCCATCAAGAGCCCAGGAAAGTTCTTTGCCGACGTGAACGGTTATATAGGAGTCGGCGACCTCAGCCCTTTCCTTACGTCCGTGCCGTCAAACTACCTTACAAGTCTACCTCATGAGCCACTGGACATCCGAGGACGGTTCTACGGCAATCTCGACTACCTCTCGTTCCGGAATGTGGTCATGGGATTCCCCTCTGCCTTCACCTTCAAGGGCAATGGCTATGTGGCCCATTTGAGGAATACCGACAACCTCATGTTCAGTTCAAGGCTCGACCTTACGACCAGAGACATGAGCTTCGTAAAGCACTTTATGCCATCGTCGGCACGGAAGGCCATCGGCATACCGGAGGGCCTGAACATCAACGGTCTTTTCAAACTTGACCACAAGGTCGTGGAGGCCGACTTCAAGGCCGCCCTCGATCAGGGCGTCCTGAAGGCCAAAGGGTTCTTCGACCGACGGAGAGAGAATTACGACATCACTGCCGACGCCCGCACCTTTGACCTTGGAAGAATTGTTTTAGGGCAGAAAGCCGGTGTCATAACCGGAAGAGTTTCAGCGCACGGACACGGTACCGACATACCCAGTGAGGCTTCCAGCATAGCCGCGGAGATAAGGCTTGACAAGTTCAGAATGCGCGGATACAACCTCGACAATATAAAAGCAACGGTGCGGATGAGCCACGGCCGTATCGACACAAGACTTAACAGCCGAAATGCCATGGCCTACGGCAATATCCACCTTAACGGTCGACTGACAAAGAACCTGCTTGACGCTGACGTGGAAGGGCGTATAGCAAGTGCGAACCTGAAGACACTGGGCATAACAGACAAGGCGTGGACGATGTCGGTGAAGCCCAAAGTACACGTAAGCTCAAATCTCAACAACAGTTATACCATCCGCGGAAACATAGACGACCTCTGGCTCCGCGAGCGCAAACTGGCCAGGAGCCGTCTGCTTGCGTCGTCAAGGCATCTATTCGTGGACGGCTCGCTCCGTGGTACGGCCCTCTCGGCACGGATAAGAGGAGTCGTCGATGAGGCTAACCTTCAGGGGCTCGGCATAACCGACAAACAGTACTTGGTGTCGACGACGGCATCAGCCGACGTCAAGGCCAATCTCCGCAAACCTTACTCCTTCTGTGGGACCATCGACGCACAAGCGTTTGACATGGTTGAGAGACGCGCCAAGGTTACCGTACCACTCGTCTCGGGCAACTTCACTGCCAAGGCTGATGTCAAGGGAAAGAATGTCGCAGGCTCCTTCGACGGGATGATATCTGAGGCCGACCTTTATCAGCTTGGCATTGTCGACGAGCCGTTCAAGACCAAGGGCAAGGCCCGTCTGAACCTCTCCACAAACATGAAAGACCGGTATCTCGTGGACGGACGTATCGACGATATGGTTATCAGCGACGGCAATGGCAACTACACGACATCAAACCTGACGGTAAGCCTTCTCTCTACGGCCGACACCACGCACGCTTCTGTCATCGGTGGCGATTTCACGCTGAAAGCTGACGCACAGGGCTCATACAAGACTTTCCTTTCCAGCATTACACGGCTGACGGACATGCTGCAAAAGCAGATCAAAGACAAGGAGATTGACCAGCCCGCGCTGAAGGCGAAACTTCCAGTGGCACATCTCGTAATGAATACCGGCAAGGGAAATATTCTCTCAAATATCCTCGCAAAGAACGGCATAGTATTCAAGTATGCTGATGTCGACATAACCTCTTCTCCGGTGGACGGACTGAATGGCAGTGCCGTTGTGGATTCCTTTGTGTATAAAGACTATACGATAGACTCGCTAAACCTTGCCTTAAAGTCGGAGGACAGTAAGCTAAGGTATAAGCTTGCGGTATTGAATAATGTACGGAACTCATATCCTTATAAAGGCTTTGTTGACGGAACATTCTTTGAGAAGGGTGCACTGGCAAACGTCAGGATACTCGATGCAAAGAACAAGACGGCACTCGACTTGGGACTGAGGGCTGCCATGCACGGCGACGGCATCATGAGTTCCATAACTTCCGGACACCCTATACTCGGATATAAGGAGTTCGGCGTCAACGACTCCAATTATGTTTACATAGGAAGGGACAGCCGTGTCTCGGCCGACGTGAAGCTCCAGGCAAACGACGGTGCCGGAGCGGAGATATACACCGATGACGCTGACACCACATCACTGCAGAACATCACCCTCGGAATGCACAACTTCGAGCTCGGTAAGTTATTGACAGTATTGCCGTTTGCACCAAAGATTAGCGGAACGCTTAATGGTGATTACCACTTTGTGCAGACAACGAATGACGTGACGGTGGCCAGTTATATGAGCGTGAAGAACATGGTGTATGACGACTGTCCTATGGGTGATGTCGGCACAAACTTCGTCTATATCCCTAAAGGCGACGGCACGCACTTCGTCGATGCTATGATAACAAAGGACGACAACGAGGTGGGACAGTTCACGGGAACCTACGACAGCAAGGGCAGCGGCAACCTCGACGCCACGCTTACCATGGACCAGTTCCCGCTGAATTATATCAACGGCTTCGTCCCCGACCGCATCATAGGACTCAACGGTACCGGAGAGGGCACGCTGAGTGTGAGGGGCCCACTCGACAACCTCGACATCAACGGTGAGATACTCCTCGACTCGGCGCATATCTTCAGTGAGCCCTATGGCGTCTCCATGCGCTTCGACAACGACCCGGTAACCATTAAGGACAGCCGATTACTCTTCGAGAACTTCGAGATGTATGCCAACAACGACCAGCCGCTTGACGTCGTGGGGTATCTTGACTTCCACGATCCAAGCAACATGTATCTTGACACGCGCATGAAGGCCGACAACTTTAAACTCATCGACTCAAAGGAGAACGTACGGTCCACGATATACGGTGAGGCGTACGTAAACTTCCTCGGAGGCATGAGAGGCTACCTCAACAACCTCAGGATGGGCGGCCGTCTCGAAGTCCTTGGCAATACCGATATGACTTACGTCATGCGCGACACGCCATTGTCGACTGAAGACACTCCCGACGACCTTATCAAGTTCACTAATTTCAACGACACAATAAAAGATGTGGTCGTACGCCCCTCAATCAATGGACTGCAGATAGACTTAGGCATCGATATCGACGAGCAGGCGCACGTCGTGGCGGCACTCAATTCTCAGCATTCCAACTACATCGACCTCATCGGCGGAGGAAGTCTCATGATGCATTATGACCCAACAAATGACTTGAGCCTGCAGGGGCGTTACACCCTTAACTCCGGACAAATGAAATATTCGCTCGACGTGATACCTCTCCGCACATTCAATATTCAGGAAGGGTCATACATTGAGTTCACCGGTGAACCAATGAATCCGACTCTGAATATCACGGCAACGGACAGAGTAAGGGCCAACTACAGCTCATCAGGAGGCAACGACCGCCTGGTAAACTTCACGGCCGGAGTGAAGCTCACAAACACGTTGTCGTCGCCTGGAATACAGTTTATCGTCGAAGCACCGGATGATGCCGAGGCACAGAACGACCTCAACACGAAGAGTGAGGAGGAAAAAGGAAAGATTGCCGTCACACTTCTGGCCTCGGGTATGTACATGGCCAACGGCGCAAAGGCCAACTATGCCATGAGCAGTGCCCTGGCCAGCTTCATGCAGAACCAGATAAACACTGTAACAGGACGTGCGCTGAGTTCCATGGGACTCGATCTGTCGGCAAATATGGAGAGCAGTGCCGACGCCTCGGGAGCGCTGCATACGGACTATACCTTCAATTTCTCGAAACGCTTGCTTAACAACCGCCTGAGGATAATGATAGGAGGACGTGTATCGACTGGCTCCAGTGCCGGTGGCGGCAATGGGGCCTACTTCGACAACTTCTCACTCGAATACAGACTGAACCAACGGGAAACGCAGTATCTGAAATTATATTACGAGCGCCAGGCTTACGACTGGCTGGAGGGCGATGTCAGTGAGTTTGGAGGCGGTTTCATGTGGAGAAGGAAACTTCAGCATTTCAAGGATATCATAAAGTTCAGGAGCTCCAGCCCGAAGACGCCAGCCAAGCCGTCGGAGAGCAAGGACACACTGATAAGATTCAACAAAAGATGAAGACAAGACTATTCATAATACCTATCTTATTTATAACCGTCCTGCTTCTGGGATGCTCTACCACAAGTGGCATCCCAGACGGAGAACAGCTATATACGGGTATGAAGCCGACGCGGTATCTCGACTATGAAGACAACGCCCACTTCCGTGAGACCAGGGAGGAGTTGGACGTCGTCCTCGCTACAAAGCCCAACGCGGCATTGCTCGGCAGCTCGTCAGTACGCTCGCCCTTCCCCGTAGGGCTATGGATATGGAACGCATTCAACAACAGGGATACGCCTTTCAGCCGGTGGATGGTAAAGGCCTTCGGCACGCAGCCGGTGCTGATGAGCTATGCCAACCCATCGCTTCATAAGTCGGTCGGTGAGGCCACGCTGCAGAAGCGAGGCTACTTCCATGGGCACATTAGCTATGACATGTTGCCGCAGAAGAACAAAAAGAAGATGAAGATGCAGTACACCGTAGATATGGGACCACTATGGCGGTACGATTCCATACAATATGTCAACTTCCCAAACGAGGCCGACAGTCTGATAAATGCCGACAGCACACATGCTGTTATCCACAATGGGGATGCATTCAACATTGAGACACTGGAGAACGAGAGGAAACGTATTGCGGCTCTTCTGCGCAACAACGGATATTATTATTTCGACAAGAACAATGCGGCATACATCGCTGATACAGTGTCGCGCCCAGGACGGGTGCTTCTTAAACTCCAAATGGCCGACAGTCTGCAAGCCAATGCCACGAAGAAGTGGTACGTGAACAATATCACCGTGAATTTCCATCGGCAGATGATGGACAGCTTGGACAACAGCAGAAGCTTCGGCCATTACAGGATGAACTTCAACGGGCGTAAGCCGCCATTGCGTCTCGGCGTGGTCCTCAGCGACCTTCAGCTCCATCATGGCGACTTGTACAGCGCCTACAAGGACGAGCTTTCAAAGAAGAAGGTCAATGCCCTGTCCATCTTCACCAGCTCACGTTTTAGTTATACGCCGCAGGACTCCACATTTGATTGCGACAGCCTTAACATGAATGTCGACCTAACTTTCGATAAGCCCTATGAGTTCTATATAGAGGCTTACGGAAAAGGAAAGACCAGCGGAAAATATGGACCGGAGGTCATCGTCGGTATGACAAAACAGAACGCTTTCCGTGCCGGTGAGCTGCTCAACATGCGCCTTCATGGGGCATACGAGTGGCAGACTGGCCATAGGAATGAGGGCTCCAGCTCAAAGATAAACTCTTATGAATATGGTGCAGAGGCCAGTCTGGAGTTCCCGCGTATCGTCAATCCTTTCCGCATGCCAGTCCGCAAGAGGATAGAGAGAATGCGCAGGAAGGGTATCAAACCGGACTTCAGACGCGGTCCACATCTGTATGGTACTCCGTCAACGACATTGAAGATGTCTTTCGACGTTCTCAATCGTGCCACATTCTTCAAGAGACATGTGGTTTCCGGAGAGTTGACATACCAATGGCAGACATCGGAGAAGAACGCTTTCTCGTTCAGTCCGCTCACACTAACATATGAATATATGCAGAGCAGAACGGCAAAATTTATCGAGCTCGAGGACAGTATGCCCTACCTCAAGACGTCGATGGCTGACCAGTTTATCCCGAAAGCTACATTCTCCTACATCTATTCTTCTCCGGCGTCATACCGTAATCCGATAAAATGGTGGACAACGGTGAGCGAGTCGGCAAATCTCTTGTCGGTGGGATACAATTGCTTTGGCGAGAAATGGAGCGAGAAGGGTAAGACAATGTTCAAGAACCCTTATGCGCAGTTCTTCAAGATAGAGACCAACTTCACCAAACTATGGCAACTGTCGGGGAAGAACTCACTTGCCGCTCACCTCAACGCGGGCGTTATCTGCTCATATGGCAACAGCCGGGTGGCACCTTATAGTGAACAGTTCTATGTGGGGGGAGCCAACAGCATACGAGCGTTCAATGTCAGAAGCATTGGACCGGGGCGCTACCGCTCGGCAATAAAGAACTACTCCTACATAGAACAGACGGGAGATGTCAAGTTCCTTGCCAACCTCGAGTTCCGTCCGCATATCCTCGGAGACCTTTATGGCGCCCTGTTTCTTGACGCCGGTAACGTATGGACACTACATAAGGACAATCCCGACGATGGCGTGGTAAGGGAAGGAGGACAGTTCCGGATTAAGAACTTCCTCAACGAGATGGCCTTGGGCACCGGAATAGGACTGCGCTACGACCTCGGATATTTCATTTTAAGACTTGACTGGGGCATAGGATTACACGTGCCTTACGCCGGCAAACACGGCTTTTACAATGTGGACAACTTTAAGGATGCACAAACCTTAAACCTTGCCATCGGACTCCCATTCTAAAAAAACGATAAAAAATAAATGAAAAAGTATTGATAATCAATATTTTATTTGTACCTTTGCACCCCGAAATGGGGAAGGACTGTCTGGAAGACGGCAAAAAGAAAGCTTTCCGAATGCTGAGTTATCCATTAATCCAACCTCAAAACAGTATTTATCAACATAAAGTCTAACTTTATTAATTAAAATTTTTTATTAAACATTTATGGCAAATTTAGAAGACGTCAAGAACGTTCAGCCCTTAGCCGACTTCGACTGGGACGAGTTCGAGAACGGCGGTAAGGTCGAAGCAAGCAAAGAAGACCAGGAAAAAGCTTACGACGAGACTCTTAACAAAATCCAGGAGCACCAGGTAGTTGAGGGCACAGTAATCTCTATCGACAAGAAGGAAGTTATTGTAAACATCGGCTACAAGAGCGACGGTATCATCCCTGCAGCAGAGTTCCGTTACAACCCTGACTTGAAGGTAGGCGACAAGGTAGAGGTCTACGTTGAGAGTCAGGAGGACAAGAAGGGTCAGCTTGTTCTTTCTCACCGCAAGGCACGTCTGCAGAAGAGCTGGGAGAAGATCAACGCAGCTCTCGAGAACGACGAGGTTATCCAGGGTTACATCAAGAGCCGCACCAAAGGCGGCATGATCGTCGATGTATTCGGTATCGAGGCATTCCTGCCAGGTTCTCAGATTGACGTCCACCCAATACGCGACTACGACGTATTCGTAGGCAAGACCATGGAGTTCAAGGTTGTAAAAATCAATCAGGAGTTCCGCAATGTTGTTGTCTCTCACAAGGCTCTTATTGAGGCAGAGCTGGAGGCACAGCGCAAAGAGATTATCTCTCATCTTGAGAAAGGTCAGATCCTCGAGGGTACTGTTAAGAACATCACCTCTTACGGTGTGTTCGTTGACCTCGGTGGTGTTGACGGACTCGTACATATCACAGACCTCTCTTGGGGCCGCGTAAGCGATCCGCATGAGGTTGTTCAGCTCGACCAGAAGATTAAAGTCGTTATCCTCGACTTCGATGAGGAGAAGAAGCGCATCGCCCTGGGTATGAAGCAGCTCACTCCGCACCCATGGGATAGCCTTGATCCAAACCTGAAGGTTGGCGACCACGTTCATGGTAAGGTTGTCGTTATGGCTGACTACGGCGCATTCGTTGAGATCCAGCCGGGTGTTGAAGGACTTATCCACGTTTCTGAGATGTCCTGGAGCCAGCACCTGCGTTCTGCCAACGAGTTCCTGAAGGTTGGCGATGAGGTAGAGGCTGTCATCCTTAGCCTCGACCGTGAGGAGCGTAAGATGAGCCTTGGCCTGAAGCAGCTGAAGGAGGATCCTTGGAAGACTATCGAGGTTAAGTATCCGGTAGGCTCAAAGCACACTGCAAAGGTCCGCAACTTCACTAACTTCGGTATCTTCGTAGAGCTCGAGGAGGGTGTTGACGGTCTTATCCACATCAGCGACCTCTCTTGGACCAAGAAGATCAAGCACCCATCAGAGTTCACTCAGGTTGGCGCTAACATCGACGTTGTCGTCCTTGAGATCGACAAGGAGAACCGTCGCCTCAGCCTTGGCCACAAGCAGCTTGAGGAGAATCCTTGGGACAAGTACGAGCAGATTTACACTCCTGGTTCTATCCACGAGGGTAAAATCACAGAGTCTATGGACAAGGGTGCCGTTGTTACCCTCGACGAGGGCGGCGAAGGCTTCGCTACTCCAAAGCATCTTGTTAAGCAGGACGGCACACAGGCTCAGCTTGGCGACCATCTCCCATTCATGGTTATCGAGTTCGTTAAGGACACTCGTCGTATCATCCTCTCACACTCCCGCACTTTCGAGGAGGTTAAGGACGACTACAAGCCACACAAGCAGCACACTAGCCACAAGAGCGAGACTCAGAAGATTGAGAACGTACAGGCTGGTACAAGCCTCGGCGACCTCGACGTTTTGGCTAAGCTCAAGGCTGACATGGAGAAGGGCGAGAGCAAGTAAGAAGCTCCGTTCCATCTGAGTTATAACCAATAGGTGGAACTATTTAATATTCACACTTTGCATTGGAAGGCTGACCCCCTTGGGAGTCGGCCTTTCTTTTAATTTATACTGTATGTCCGCATGCAGTAATACTTTCAGCTTTAAGCAATTATGAAGTTTATTTCCTTTGGAAGTGGAAGCAGTGGCAACTGCTATTATCTGTCGACAGGGACTGACGCCTTGCTGATAGATGTTGGCGTGGGGATAAGAGCACTAAAACACAACTTCTCCAACTATGGTATCAGCTTTAGCTCGATACATAATATTCTTATCACCCACGACCACGCTGACCACGTGAAGTCAGTGGGCTCTTTAAGCTCACAATATAATCTTCCGGTTTTTGCCACACACAAGGTTCATGAGGGAATCTTTAACAACAAGTATATTAAGAAGAAAATCCATGAACCCAATATTAATTATGTGGAAAAGGGAAAGGAAGTAAAGATTGGAGATTTCCTTGTTACGCCTTTCAATGTTCCTCATGACTCGACGGATAATGTTGGATATGTAATAAAGAACAATGGTATCACATTATCCCTTATCACAGATTGCGGCCATATAACGGAGGAGATGCCAGAGATAATATCAGACTCCGACTATTTGATTATCGAGGCTAATCATGACTTGAAGATGCTAGAAAACGGACCTTATCCTATATATCTTCAGAATAGGGTAAAGGGTTCATACGGCCATCTGAGCAATGGCGACTGCGCCAAAGCCATAGCCGAGAACGCAAGTGACAAACTTAAGCATATATGGCTTTGTCATCTGAGCGAGAAAAACAATACACCGGAAAAAGCAAGAACTACCGTTCAGACGGCTCTGGATGAAGAGGGAATAAGAATAGGAGAAGACTTGAAGTTAGATGTCTTGGACCGCAAGAGCCCCTCCGAGATATTCGAGCTCTAACACTTGCTTCATATAGAGTTATACTATTATGAGATCTGCTGAATAGTTATCCGAAAGACAAAGCCGACAACTTTTTACTCAATCATTCGTAAAATAGGAGAAAAATATGTAAGTTTGCAGATGGAAAGAAAATACATTTACACAATGAAGAAATATCTCTTGGACCTTACTGTTTCATCGGTTGAACGACTTAACGACCGATATGTTCTTATAAAACTGACGCAGGATTCCCCATTACCGGAGATGCGTCCGGGACAGTTTGTGGAAATTAAGGTTGAAAATTCCCCGTCTACATTTCTCCGCCGTCCTATTTCCATCAACTATGTTGACCGAAAAAGCAATGAATTATGGTTGCTGATAGCAGTCGTAGGAGATGGAACAAGGCAGCTGGCACAACTGACAGAAGGCAGTAAGCTGAACTGTCTGTTGCCATTAGGCAATGGTTTCACTATGCCGGCATCAACGGATGAGCATCTCTTACTCGTTGGAGGAGGAGTAGGTGTCGCTCCCCTACTCTACTTCGGAAAGGTTATCCGTGATTTTGGAGCCGACGTATCTTTCCTTCTTGGAGCGCGCTCAGCAAAGGACCTTTTGGAGTTGGAGCTGTTCCGTTCCATAGGACAGGTCTTTGTAACCACTGAGGATGGCTCACTTGGAGAGAAAGGATTTGTAACGAACCATTCAATCCTGCAGAAGAAGACTTTCACAAGGATTTCCATGTGTGGTCCTACTCCGATGATGAAGGCTATGGGAGCATTCGCCCGGAAAGCCGGAACAGACTGCGAGGCCTCACTTGAGAATATGATGGCGTGTGGACTTGGGGCATGTCTGTGCTGCGTGGAGAAGACCACAGAGGGTAATCTCAGGGTATGCCAGGACGGTCCTGTATTCAATATCAACAAGTTGTTGTGGTAAATAAATCCAGACTATAAATTTAATATCATACATTGACATGGCTGATATAGAAGTAAACATAAACAGACTAAAACTGAAGAACCCGGTTATGACTGCCAGTGGCACCTTCGGATACGGATTGGAGTTCGCTGACCTCGTCCCACTGGACGGCATAGGCGGTATCATTGTCAAAGGCACCACTCTTAAGGCAAGACAGGGAAATGATTATCCCAGGATGGCCGAGACCCCGCAGGGAATGCTTAACTGTGTAGGACTGCAAAACAAGGGCGTTGACTATTTCATTGAGCACATATATCCGCAGATAAAGGATATCGACACTAACATAATAGTGAATGTCAGTGGAAGCAGCCCTGAGGACTATGCGGAGTGTGCCGCAAAACTAAATTCCTTAGATAAGGTTCCGGCTATAGAGGTAAACATCAGTTGTCCTAACGTCAAAGACGGAGGAATGGCTTTTGGTGTAACATGCCAAGGAGCAGGAAGCGTTGTCAAGGCCGTTCGTAATGCTTATCACAAAACCATGATCGTTAAGCTCTCACCAAACGTTACCGATATTGCTTCCATTGCTAAGGCTTGCGAGGCTGAGGGTGCCGACAGTGTCTCGCTGATAAACACGCTTATGGGTATGGCCATTGATATAGAAAGGCGTAAGCCAAAACTCAGTATACGCACTGGTGGCCTCAGCGGCCCTGCTGTTAAACCTGTAGCGGTAAGGATGGTAAATGACGTCTTCCATGCTGTGAAGATACCTGTCATAGGTTTAGGAGGCATCATGAATGCAGAAGATGCTATTGAATTCTTTATGGCGGGTGCTACAGCTATCGAAGTAGGCACCGCAAACTTCATCGACCCGACAATAACAATAAAAATCCGTGACGGTATATCCTCATGGCTTGACCGTCACGGATGTAAGAGTTTGAATGAAATTATTGGTGTTATATAAAGCTTCCGGGGGACCAGCTAATTAAGTTACAAGTTCCTGCAAATAGAGTTACAACTATCTCTTAATTTGGTTCCAAGTTTCTCTTAATGGAATTCTTAGTATAGAAAGCTTTATATTTTCACAGTCTTGTTCAGAAGATAAGCATCGAGAATGGTCATTGCGGCCATTGCCTCAACAATAGGAACAGCCCTTGGAAGCACACACGGATCGTGTCTTCCACGGGCTTTTAACGTTGTGGCATTACCTTCCAAGTCGATCGTCTGTTGTTCACGAAGGAGGGTGGCTACAGGCTTGAAGGCTACACGGAAGTAAATGTCCTGACCATTGCTTATTCCTCCCTGAATGCCACCGCTATGATTGGTGAGTACCAAAGGCTTGTCTGACTCTTTGGAATCGTTAGGTACAAAAACATCGTTCACTTCTGATCCACGGTGCTTTGCCATCTCAAAACCATCACCATACTCAAAACCCTTCACAGCATTTATTCCAAGCATTGCCGCACCCAACATAGCATGAAGTTTACTGAATTCCGGGTCTCCCAGACCAATGGGACAGTTCCTTATAACGCATGTTATGACACCTCCAACAGTATCTCCGTCAGACTTCACACTGGCAATAAGTTCCTCCATCTCTTTTGCCTTAGCCTGGTCCGGGCAACGGACGATATTATTTTCTATGGTGTTAAGGTCATATTTATGATAGTTCCTGTCCAAAGCGATACTTCCCACCTGTGAGGTGTAAGCTTTAATGTCAATGCCAAGTTTGCGGAGGACCAACTTCGCGAAGGCTCCACCTACCACCCTAGAGATGGTAATACGTGCCGAGGAGCGACCTCCACCACGATGATCTCTTATGCCATATTTGTTGTAATAGGTAAAATCGGCATGTGAAGGACGGAACAGACACCGCATATTCTCATAATCCTGACTATGCTGGTTGGTGTTACGTACAATGAAGCCAATGGGCACGCCCGTCGACTTTCCGTCAAAAACGCCACTGAGGAGTTCTATCTCGTCGGCCTCCTTACGGTTTGTAGTAATCCGGCTCTGCCCTGGTCTGCGACGGTTCAGCTCGTTCTGAATGAAATCAACGTCGATATCTATTCCTGCTGGCATCCCGTCTATAACTCCACCTACTGCAGGCCCATGACTTTCTCCAAATGTTGTAAGCCTGAATATTTCACCAAATGTATTCCGCATAGTTGACTATTATGTATTACAAGTTTTTGTTCTACTTGTTGACGATTTGCAATCCAATTATTTTCTTAAAGAGAAATACAGCCTAGAAAAATGATGAAGCCATCGCAAAAACTTAGCAACATCCTCCGCAACCTCCACAATGGCCGTTCTCACCACAGTTTCCTTCACCGCAGCTTCCATCACCACAGTGGTCACCATCTCCGCAACCACCGCCACAGCAACCACCACTTCCACAATGATGATGATTAAGTTTCTTCTTCAATTCCTCGATCTCCTCGTCAGAGACCTCCCTGCTTACTATCACATGCCCACGGAAAGTAAGGTCCTTGCCTGCCAGTGGATGATTGAGGTTCACACGTACATTAGTGTCGTCAATCTTTTCAACACGGGCAAGGAACCGGTGTCCGTCCTCACTCTGCAAAGGCAACGTCGCACCTACAAACACCTGACTTGAATCCAACTCTCCATTGGAAAAAAGCTCAGCCCGAGGAATGTCTATTACCATCTCATCATGATAGTCTCCATAAGCATTCTCCTTGGCAACAACGAATTCATAGTCTTCACCCTCGGAAAATGTTTCAATGCCTTTCTCATAGGCATCCATTGTCATACCCATGCCGGTATACAATCTCAAGGGCTGACCTTCCTGGGTTTCTTCTACCAATTGTAGGCCATTGTCTGCTTCTGTATACAGCTTGTATGTTGCTTCAATGTATTTATGCATTTGTCTTATTTCTATAATTTATCTAATTTATATTCTGCATGCACACTTCTCCCTGGTAATCATTGTCGATTTTACTCTCAATGCCATAGCATGATGCACGGCGATGATTGAGGAGAGAAGCATAATAATCCTTCTGCCCTGTAACCTTTCCACGAAGAATTCCTTTGCTGTCATAGATAATCAGCACACCGTCGTGCTGAGCGTCCGGTTTCACGTAACCCGTGAAAACTCCCAAATCTTTATCATCGACCTCATAGGCCTCAGAAAGAATATAATGGAGGTAGCCGGCTCGCGTAGTCAGTTCACCGTCGGCATACAATCCTTGAGCCTCTGCAAGAGTCAGAGGCTCATACGGCACCTTGGGTTTCTCTGGAACATAATCCTTACCTTTCGTGTGGCGGATAATCACCACCACGAGTATTGAGGCCAGGAGAATTAGAACTATTACCGCTTCTGTCATATAATGATTACTCTTAAAACGAAGGTAGTGCAGTATTACTACATTACCACTTCAACGATGTGTCGTCCTTCAGATGCTGGTATCAGGTTGCCTTCTACGGTTTTACCGTCAACCGTTATTGACTTCACGCCCTTCTGTGAACCATCAGGATTGGAGATGTGAATCGTATATTCACCACCGCGGAACTTACGGTGCACAGTATACTCCTTGGCAGTGGCTGGAAGACACGGATCGATGCGCAGGCCACGGTAATCTGGCTTTATTCCTAGGATAAACTCGGATATGGTGTACCACATCCAAGCTGCTGTTCCCGTGAGCCAGGAGTTCTTTCCTTCTCCGGGACGTGCAGAGTCCTTGCCAGCCACCATCTGACAGTTCACATACGGTTCCACCTTATGAAGAGACTGATATTTCTCCTCAACGTAGCTCGGCAGAATCTTCGTATAGTGTTCCCATGCATCATTGCCACGGCCTGCTACTGTTTCTCCTATTATCACCCACGGATTGTTATGACAGAATATGCCGGCGTTCTCCTTATAGCCTTCCGGATAGCTTGATATCTCTCCGTATTCCACATAATAATGTGTGTAAGCCGGGTTCTGAAGGACGATACCGAAAGGTGTATCCATACGTTCTTTTACGGAGTCAAGGGCCTTGTCGCACAGGCCTTCCTTTAGTCCAATGCCGGCCATTGTGCACCAGCCCTGACTTTCAATAAATATCTTTCCTTCCTTATTTTCGTCGGAACCAATCTTATTGCCATAATAGTCATAGGCGCGAAGGAACCATTTACCGTCCCAACCGGCAGTCTCAACGGCTTTCGTCATATCCTCAATTGCTTTCTGCATACGTTCAGCCTCAGCAGCAAAGTCAAAAGATTTCAATGACTCACTTCCGAAAGCCGGACTATCCTCAGCCAGTTCCCTGCACAGTTCAACGTAATCCTTACCCGTGCAAACGAACAATCCCGCAATCATCAGGCTCTCAGCCTTGGACCCTTCAGTCTTGTTCTCTGTTGTTTGGAAACTCTCGTTAGGATCCCATGAGAAACAGTTCAGGTTCATGCAGTCATTCCAGTCGGCACGTCCGATTAGCGGCAAATTGTGAGGGCCAAGGTTGTTTAACACATGATTCATGGATATAGTAAGATGCTCGAAGAGAGTCTTCTCACTACCCGGCTTATTATCAAACGGTACTTGCTCATCAAGGATAGAGAAATCACCTGTCTCCTTTATGTAAGCAACAGTTCCGAAGATAAGCCAGCATGGGTCATCATTGAAGCCTCCTCCAATATCATTATTGCCACGTTTCGTAAGAGGCTGATACTGGTGATAACATCCTCCGTCAGGGAACTGCGTAGAAGCTATATCAATAATACGCTGTCTTGCACGTGCTGGTATCTGATGGACGAAGCCAACGAGGTCCTGGTTAGAGTCACGGAAGCCCATTCCACGTCCAATACCACTCTCAAAGAAGCTGGCAGAACGGCTCATGCAGAATGTTATCATGCACTGATACTGATTCCAAATATTCACCATTCGGTCAAGCTTGTCATTGCCGGACTCCACATTATATATATTTAGGAGGTCATCCCAGTACTTTCCAAGTTCGCGGAAGGCCTTGTCAACCTTCTCCGTGGTATCAAACTCATCAATCAACTCAAGAGCCTTAGCCTTGTTTATCTTCGACGTGAGCGAGTCCTGGTCAGAGAGATTTCCATTCTCATCAATCCATTTCTCCTCCTGTTTGTTCTCTACATATCCAAGTATGAAGATAATATCCTTGCTCTCACCTGGCTTCAAGTCGACATCAACACAATGACTTGCTATAGGACTCCATCCATGTGCAAAGCTATTACGTGGTTTCCCTTCGCGGACAGCATCCGGCATGCTCTTCTCCGAGTAAAGGCCCATGAATGTCTCGCGGTCTGTGTCATAGCCTTCTATGGGCTGGTTCACATGATAGAAAGCATAATGGTTACGGCGTTCACGGTATTCCGTCTTGTGATAGATTGTGGAGTCCTCCACCTCGACTTCTCCTGTTGAGAAGTTGCGTTGGAAGTTCTCCATATCGGTAGCAGCATTCCAAAGACACCACTCCTCAAAGGAGAAGACCTTAAGATGCTTTTCCTCCTGTGAGTCGTTGGTAATAGTCATCTTCTGTATCTCACACCATTTATGCAATGGAACGAAGAACAGTACGCTGGCTTTCACTCCATTCTTACTGCCTGTTATCCGTGTATAATTCATGCCATGACGGCACTCATAAGAATCCAGAGGTGTACGGCAAGGCTTGAAACCGGGATTCCAAACCGTTGAGCCATCTTTTATGTAGAAGTACCGGCCATCATTGTCCATCGGGACATTATTATAACGATAGCGGGTTATACGGCGGAACTTAGCGTCCTTATAGAAGCTGTATCCACCGGCGGTGTTGCTTATAAGCGAGAAAAAGTCCTCATTACCAAGATAATTTATCCATGGCCATGGGGTTTCCGGATTAGTGACAACATACTCTCTGTGCTCATCGTCGAAATGACCGTACCGTTTATTTTCCATATCGTTCTAATGTTTTTGGCCTTTGTCTTCTAAGTTAGAAACGTGACCATTGTTGTTGTTTTGGCTGAAAAAGGCTTACTTTGATATTAAGTGATGCAAATTTAGCACAAAAACACGGAATATCAAAATGAAATCAACTTTTTATTCTGATCTCAAACAATATAATTATGTCGTCATTCACACAGTGTAGTTAGAAATACTCAGAATTTAAAAATAAATAACGTCACACTCGACACTAATCCTAATACCGACCGTAAGATACACCGAGTCTATCCGTTCAAGATGGTTAAGTGCGAAGGAAACAACTATACCTTCAAGGTCAACTTCGAGCCCGAGGAGGCAGGACCATACCGCTACGCTGTGCGTATGTTCCCGCAGAACAAGGAGCTCCCTCACCGTCAGGACTTCTGCTACGTGAAGTGGTTGAACTAATCATATAAAACTAAAGTAATCCCGTCAGAAACAAAACTGACGGGATTTTTTTTAGCGCTTATTCTATTTCTTTCTATTTCATTCTATTTCGATGAACACTGGCTCGCCTTCGTAGCGGTGGCTGATGAACTGCATGAGGCGGTAGAGGGTGCGGCGGCTGTCGGTGACGCGGCCGACCTCGGTATTTTTACCCACGAGTATGCAG
>Ga0256406_1000915_pt1 | contig 50254 bp, 41 predicted proteins | sample RumenRJG_03DNA_FD_185986 | JGI IMG/M metagenome (GOLD analysis project Ga0256406, IMG submission 185986) | Bovine rumen microbial communities from Lethbridge, Alberta, Canada - RJG_03 | ecosystem: Host-associated > Mammals > Digestive system > Stomach > Rumen | place: Canada: Alberta | collected...
CCACCTTCCTCCAGACGTCTTCTCACGTTAACGCCCTTGGCTTCGGCTGTACTCTTCCCACTGCCGGGCGAGTTAGGGACTTTCACCCATTAGAGCGTGCGCCCGCCGGGCGCACAAAAACGGCCGTTCCGGAAAACCGGAGCGGCCGCAGGATTAGCTGTTTTAACGTCAGGCCATGACCTTGTCGCGCATCTTGTCGAGCTCGGTGTAGACGGCATCGTTCAGGACCTTGATGTAGGTGCCCTTCATGCCGGAGGAGCGGGACTCGATGACGCCCGCGGATTCAAACTTGCGCAGGGCATTGACGATGACGGAACGGGTGATGCCCGCCTTGTCGGCAATCTTCGAGGCAACGAGGATTCCCTCTCTCTTTCCTTCCATCTCCTCAAAGATGTGCAGGATCGCCTGGATCTCGGTGTAGGACAGGGTGCTGATGGCGCTCTTGACGATCTGGGTCTTGCGGTTCTCCTCCGCAGACTCCTCGGTCACCGCGCGCAGCATCTCGAGGCCGACCACCGTGGTGCCGTACTCGCAGATGATGATGTCGTCAATCGTATACGGAACGTTTGCGTTGTAGATGAAGACCGTGCCAAGTCTCTCGCCTGCGATCTCAATCGGGGAGATGATCGCATTGTGCTGTGCATCCTCACCCTCAAAGCCAAGGGTTGCGAGGTTGACATTCTCATTCGTGGAAAGGACGGACAGCAGTCTTTCATTGAGCGTGGGCTCGATAAAATCACCGAGGGTGTGCTTGAGCATCTGGCCGATCGGCTGGATATCCTGGCGCAGGCCTACGCCGAGAACCTTGCCCTTCCGGGAAAGGACGAGGACATTCGATGCCAGGATGTCATCGAGCACGCTGCAGATGTCATTGAAGACCACCTTGCCGGTGCTGTTGTTGTGTAAAAGTTTCTCAATCTTTCTTGTCTTATCCAGAAGCTGAACATTGGTGCTGGAATTGCCCATATCTTCTTTCCTTTCCCCGGCATGGCCGGAAAACCGGGACCCGGCAGGAACTGGCGTACTTCGCGTGAGGATCCCTCAATCTCCATCTGACTGTTATGAATTTTCCTGCTGCGGTGTAGTTTCCGCACTCTCTGGATCCTTCGGCCTGTCCGTGACATAGCCGCAGTCCTTGTTCATGCAGACAAGTTTCTGGCCTTTTTCGAGCAGCTCGCTCCCGCAGCGCGGGCAAAGCTTCCCGGAGGGCCTGGACCAGGTCATGAAATCGCACTCGGGGTTCCCGAGACACCCGTAGTACTTTCTTCCCTTCCTGGTTTTCTTGATGACAATGTCCTTTCCGCACTTGGGGCATTTGACGCCGATCTTCTCATAGTACGGTCTGGTATTCCGGCACTCCGGGAATCCCGGGCATGCCAGGAACTTGCCGTGCGGTCCGTACTTAATGACCATATGACGTCCGCATTTCTCGCAGATCTCATCGGTCACCTCATCGGCAATGGTGACCTTCTCGAGCTCCGTCTGTGCCTTCTCCACTGCCGTGTGAAGGTCCGGATAGAAGTTCTCAATGATGGTCTTCCAGCGCACCTTTCCTTCCGCGACACCATCGAGCAGGCTCTCGAGATTTGCCGTGAACTTCGGGTCCACGATCTCGGGGAACTCCTTCTTCATGATGCCGTTCACCGTCTCACCGAGCTCTGTCATGTACAGGTTCTTGTTCTCCTTCGTCACGTAGTGGCGGGCGAGAATCGTCGTAATCGTCGGCGCGTAGGTGCTGGGCCGTCCGATTCCCTGTTCCTCGAGAGCATGGACAAGGGATGCCTCGGTATAGTGTGCCACAGGCTGTGTGAAATGCTGTTTCGCATCCAGATCCTGGAGAGCAAGGCCTGTGTTCTCATCGATTCCCCGGCGCATCGCCCCGGCGAGCTTCTCGTCGTCGGAGGGGCTGTACACCTTCAGGAAACCGTCGAACGCAACGCTTGAGTACGGCACGGTGAAAAGATAGTCCCTGCCGTCCTTTGCCTTTGCCGTGATCCTGACCTGTGTCTGGTCGATTTTGGCGCTTGCCATGCGGCTTGCCATGAACCGCTTCCAGATGAGGGAGTAGAGACGGTACTGGTCCCTGTCCAGCGAATCTTTGATGGATTCCGGTGTTCTCTTCAGATCGGTCGGCCGGATCGCCTCGTGGGCGTCCTGAATCTTCTGATCCGTCTTCTTCTGCTCGCCCTTGAGCTCGTACTCGGGCCCGAAGTTTTCCGCGATATACGCGGATGCCGCTTCGATGGCCTCCTCGGAGATTCTCGTCGAATCCGTACGAAGATAGGTGATGACACCGACAGATCCGGACCCCTTGATCTCGATGCCCTCGTAGAGCTGCTGCGCAACGCGCATCGTCTTCTGCGTGGAGAAGTTCAGAGACTTCGAGGCCTCCTGCTGCAGGGTCGAGGTCGTGAACGGAAGCGGGGGCTTGCGCTCTTTCGTGGAGCGCCGGATCTCGGAGATGGAATACGTGGCATTTGAAAGAGCACTCTTTACGCTGTCCGCTTCCGTCTCATTCTGGATCTGCGCCTTCACGGCTCCGGTCTTATCCATCGGGCCGTAGTAGTGCGCGACAAGAGGCTTCTTCTCTCCGTCGACGGAAAGAATCGCATCGAGCGTCCAGTATTCCTCCGGGATGAAGGAGTTGATCTCCTCCTCCCTGTCCGCGATCATGCGAAGCGCCACCGACTGGACACGTCCTGCCGAGAGGCCGCGCTTGACCTTTGCCCACAGAAGGGGTGATATTTCGTAACCGACCATGCGGTCGAGAACACGTCTTGCCTGCTGCGCATCAACCAGGTTCATGTCGATGTCGCGCGGGTGTTTGAAGGACTCGGTGACGGCGCTCTTTGTGATCTCATTGAAGGTCACGCGCTCATACTGCCCGTCCTCGAGCTTTAAGGCCGCGGTGAGGTGCCAGGAAATGGCTTCCCCCTCGCGGTCGGGGTCCGTTGCGAGATAGACGAGATCTGCCTTCTTCACCTTCCGGCGAAGCTCGGCCAGAAGATCTCCCTTGCCGCGGATTGTGATGTAGCGGGGCTCGTAGTCGTTCTCGATGTCAATGCCCATCTGCGACTTCGGCAGATCCCGCACATGTCCCTGGCTTGCGGCCACGTCGTATTTGGATCCCAGGAACTTCTTAATCGTCTTGACCTTTGTCGGGGACTCGACGATCACAAGATATTTTGCCATAAGGTGTAACACTCCTCAGCTTTTTCAGCCGATTCTTGCCCGGACCCGTCAGAAAATCTGGAATTGGTCCAAAAGCGATTAGAATATACCGTAATTCGAATTAACATGCAAGTAAATTTGCGCCGGAAGCAAAAACAATTTTCAATTCACTGGAAGATATATTAGGGAAACGTTTCCGTCCGATTCCCGCCTATTGTGCAAAAAGAGTGCGCTTTCTGTCAATCATTTCCTCAATATTCCCGATATAAACCCCGACTTCCTTCGCACAGTCGCACCGCTCGATCCGCGTCCCCTCCCGGAACACGCGCTTGGTCACCGAGCCCGCTCCGCAGGCAAGGATCGTCTGGAGCTCCTCCATGATGAGGATGTTGTAGATTCCGAAATGCCCGTCCTTTGCATAGCCGGTATTCTCGAAGTTGCCGGACATGTTCTTCTGCCGGTAGAGGTAATACGGGTGCATGCCCATGCGCGCTGCTCCCTCTGCTGCAATCCGCATCGTCTCCTCCGTATTGATGAGGACCGGCCAGCCGTTCTTGTCGATCATCTCCCGGAGGCGCGATGCCTTCTTGATTGCCAGAGAGTGCACCGTGAAGTCGTCCGGGGAGAGCTTTTCGATCTCGGAGACCGTATGGGCGACCTCCTCCGGTCCTTCACCCGGCAGTCCCAGGATGATGTCCATGTTGATGTTCGTAAAGCCGAGGCTTCGCGCAAGGTAATAGGTATCAATCACCTGCTGCACACTGTGGTGCCGCCCGATGAGGCGCAGGGTCCTGTCGTTCATCGTCTGCGGATTCACGCTGATTCTCGTCACATTGTGATCAAGAAGGACCTTCAGCTTGTCCTCCGTGATCGAATCCGCACGCCCTGCCTCGACGGTGTACTCCTGTGCCTGCCCCACGGGATAGATCCTGTCAATGGCGGTAAGGAGTCTGTCCAGCTGCTCTGCGGTAAGGGAAGTCGGCGTTCCGCCGCCGATGTAGATCGTATTGAGTTCCTTCCCTTTTACCAGTTCAAAGCTCTCCGTGAGTTCATGGATCAGTGCGCTGATGTAGTCGTCCACGACATTCTCATACAGGGCAATGTTATAGGAAGGGAAGGAGCAGTACAGGCAGGTTGTCGGGCAGAACGGAATCCCGACGTACAGGCTGTAGCCGCTCTTGTGGAGCGGGGCAAGGATCTTCGCCTCCCGCTCTGCGATGTCCGCGGCAAGGTGTGCCTTCCCGGGGCTTACGAAGTGCTCCTGCATCAGCTCCTTGGCAGCCTCTTCCTTTGTCTTTCCCTCTTCCATGGCGATGGAAGCAAGCTTTGTCGGGCGGATGCCGATGAGATCTCCCCAGGGAAGGGTCCGTCCCGCCTCCTTCGTGAGAAGATCGTACAGAGCGTTTTTCAGCGCGTTTTTCAGGGTTTTGCTTTTTGCGGCAAAGTTTATCCCCTCCGGTGCCGGAACGCGCTTTTTGGCGCCCTCAAGGGTGATTTCGACCGCTTCCTCTGAATAGGTGACAGACAATACCGGCTCAAACACAAAGTCTTCTGCTTCATGGGCACGGCGGCGGTTCCGGTTCTCCTCCCTTGTGACCTCCTCCACATCGTCCGGCACGAGAATCTTCAGGTTCCAGGTCGGGTGAAAGGCCTTTACCAGGGAATGAATCTCATAGCGGTAGAGATCCAGATTTACAATGCCGTAGCGCATGCGCTCTTTCGTATCTTCCACGTTTTTCTCCTCAAGAAAAGACCCTTCGGTTTCCCGCGGGTCTTTTCCGTGTTTGATAAATATTCAGATCAGACAAAGCAGTTGTACTGCTTCTCATGCCCGATGGTGGTCGAGCCGCCGTGTCCCGGAAGGACAAGCGTCTCATCGGGCAGGGCAAAAAGCTTGTCCTTCACGCTGTGCACCAGATCGGACATCGATCCCGTCGGCATGTCGGTGCGGCCGACGCTCTCCTCAAAGACCGTATCCCCTGCAAACAGAACCGGCTGATCCCCCGTCGTCTCCTTCGGGAAATACCAGCACACGGACCCTTCCGTGTGGCCGGGTGTTGCAATGCAGGTAAAGTCAAGATCTGCAAGGCTGAACTTCTCTCCATCCCTCGCCCAGACGTCCGGCTTTACCGTGGTCGGTCTTCCGTAGTCCTTCGAGTTGTTGTACTCCGGCATCGAGCAGAGGCGCTTCTCGTTCTCTCCCGCATAGAGGGGAGCCGGGATCTTTTCAAGAAGTGCGGCAACGCCCGCGATGTGATCAAAGTGGGCGTGGGTCAGGAGAATGCCTTTTAGAGACAGCCCCTGCTTTCGGATCTCCTCTGCAAGAGCATCTCCCGCTCCGCCCGGGTCCACAATCAGTGCCTCTTTTGTCGTTTCGTTTGAAATCAGATAGCAGTTGGTGGAGAGATACCCCACCTGATACCCTGAAACCTTCATTCTTCCTGTCCTTTACGTTCCGTTGCGGTTGATGTCGATGACATTCGGGATCTGGCGGATTCTCGATACGATGTCCGCGAGCTCCTCCTTGCCGGAGACGTGGAAGGTCACCACCATGGTCGCATACCCCTGCCGGTTCGTGCGGGTGTTGATGCCCATGATGCTGATGCCGCGCTCCGTGAACACCTTGGAGACATCGGCAAGAAGTCCCTTGCGGTCATTCGCGTAGATGTTGATCTCGGCCTCAAAGGCGCCGCCGGTCTTGTCATTCTCCCACTCGGCGTCGATGAGGCGGTTCCGGTCTCCCTCCGGCAGGGACATGATGTTGATGCAGTCCGTCCGGTGAATGGTGATGCCGCGGCCTCTTGTCACGAAGCCCACGATCTCATCGCCCGGCACCGGGTTGCAGCACCTTGCAAAGTGCACGGCGACATCGTGCACACCCCGGACCATGATCGGGCTCGTGCTCTTGACGTGGCTGTTTGCCGCATTCTCCTCGACCTGCTGGAGGATCTCCTCCTCGGTCAGGTGCGCCTGATGGTCCTTCTCATAGACCTCCTGAAGCTTGTTGGCAACCTGTCCTTCCTTCAGTCCTCCGTGGCCGATGGCGGCCATGACGGCGTCCCAGTCGCGGAAGCCGTACTTCTTGAGAACCGCATCCTCATACTGGGGCTGAAGGATATCCGACTCCTTAATGCCCTTGGTCTTACAGTACGCGGAGAACAGGTCCTTGCCGCGCACAATGTTCTCTTCCTTCTGGTCCTTCTTGAACCACTGGTTGATCTTGCTCTTTGCCGATGCGCTCTTGCAGACGGAGAGCCAGTCCAGGGACGGACCGCGGGAGTTCTGGGACGTGATGATCTCGACCACGTCGCCGTTCTGAATCTCGTAGTCGATGTTGACGAGCTTGCCGTTGACCCTTGCGCCGACCATCTTGTTGCCGACCGCCGAGTGGACGGCGTAGGCAAAGTCGATGGGCGTCGAGCCTGCGGGCAGGGACTTCACCTCGCCCTGGGGCGTAAAGCAGTACACCTGATCCGAGAACAGGTCCAGGTCGGTCTTCAAAAGCGACATGAACTCCTTGTTGTCGGACATGCTCTGCTGCCACTCGAGGATCTGACGCAGCCAGACGAGCTTTTCCTGCTCGGAGGTGTCGACCTTCTTGCCGTCGCTCGAGACCTTATACTTCCAGTGGGCCGCGATACCGTATTCCGCCTCGCGGTGCATCTCGTAGGTGCGGATCTGGATCTCGAAGGGCTGTCCCGTATGACCGATGAGGGTCGTGTGCAGGGACTGATAGCCGTTGGCCTTGGGCATGGCGATATAGTCCTTGAACCGTCCCGGAATCGGCTTGTACATCTCGTGGATGACACCGAGGGCCGCATAACAGTCCTTCACGGTGTTCACGATGATACGCACGGCGAACAGGTCGTAGATCTGATCGAGGGTCTTGTTCTGATTCACCATCTTCTTGTAGATGGAGAAGTAGTGCTTCACGCGCCCGTCGACCTGGGCCTCAATCCCGGCCTCGTTGACCTTCTGCCGCACCTCCTGGGCGATCTCCTGAACGTATTTCTCCCGCTCCTGCTTTCTCTCGCTGACCTTCTCCACGAGTTCATTGTAGATGTCGGGCTTTAAGTATTTCAGGGAGAGATCATCGAGCTCGACCTTGATCTTGCTGATGCCAAGTCTGTCTGCGATCGGCGAGTAGATGTCGAGCGTCTCCTGGGCGATGCGCTTCTGTTTTTCCGGCGGCTGATGCTGGAGAGTACGCATGTTGTGGAGACGGTCCGCCAGCTTGATGAGAATCACGCGGATATCCTTGACCATGGCAAGGAACATCTTGCGCAGGTTCTCGGCCTGCATCTCCTGCTGCTGCTCGGTCTTCGAGGCATAGTCCCCGGAGAGTTTGATCTTCTGCAGCTTGGTCACGCCGTCGACAAGATTTGCCACGTCGTCCCCGAACTCTCTCTGCAGATCTTCCTTCGTGTAGATGGTGTCCTCGACGACATCATGCAGAAGTCCTGCCGCGATGGTCTCCTGATCCATCTCGAGATCCGCGAGGATGATGGCAACATACAGCGGGTGGATGATATAGGGCTCGCCGGATTTCCGCTTCTGCTGCGCATGTGCCTTTGCGGCAAGGTCGTAGGCCTTCTCAATCATCGAAAGATCATCGGACGGGTGGTATCTGCGAACGCGCTGGATCAGATCCTGATAGAGCGTTTCCGGGGACAGGTACTCCCCGAGGCGCTCGATCCTGCCGTCGTCGAGTCCTTTCTCCACAACGTGATCTTCCTGTATCTTATCATCATTCTTCTTGGAGACACCGATGCGGTCCTTTTCTCGGTCCGGAAGAAATTCTGTTGTACGGTCTGTATTTGCCATGGTCTCTCCCGCATGTTCTCTAATAAACAGAAAACAGAAAAATTCTCTGATTCAAAAAACTATAGCACACGTTTCGGTTTTAATACAAGATATGCGAAAAAAAGGCCCGGAGGCCATTCCTAAACGAAATGATCTCCGGACCTCTTCAGGTTTGTTTCTTCTTACCTTCTGTTCAATCAGTAAGCGCCCTGTCCTGCGGCAGCTGCGTTCTTTGCAGCCTCCTCAGCGGGATCCTTGATGTCGGCAACAGCAGCTTCCGTGGTCAGGAACGTGGAAGCAACACTCGTTGCGTTCTGCAGAGCGGATCTCGTGACCTTGACAGGATCGAGAACGCCGTCGTCCATCATGTTGACATAGGTCTCCGTGTAAGCATCGAAGCCGATGCCGACCTCGGACTCCTTGACCTTGTTGACGATGACGGAGCCGTCAAGACCTGCATTCTCAGCGATGTTGAACAGAGGAGCCTCAAGAGCCTTCTCCACCAGCTTTGCACCGGTCTTCTCATCGCCGCTCAGGGTCTCAACAACCTTCTGGACATCCTTCTGTGCGTGGATATAAGCGGAACCGCCGCCGAAGATGACGCCCTCCTCAACAGCAGCCTTCGTTGCGTTGAGAGCATCCTCCATGCGGTACTTGGCTTCCTTCATCTCAGTCTCGGTAGCAGCACCGACGCGGATAACGCCGACACCGCCGGAGAGCTTTGCAAGTCTCTCCTGGAGCTTCTCCTTGTCGTAATCGGACTTGGTCTCCTCGATGGCGCGCTTGATCTGCTCAACACGTGCCTTCAGCTGCTCCTTGTCGCCCTCGCCGTCGACGATCGTGGTGTTCTCCTTCTCGACCTTGACGGACTTTGCGCGGCCGAGCATGTCAAGGGTTGCGTCCTTGAGCTCATAGCCAAGATCGGAGCTGATGACCGTGCCGCCGGTCAGAATGGCGATATCCTGCAGCATATCCTTTCTGCGATCGCCATAGCCCGGAGCCTTGACAGCGGTGACATTCAGGGTGCCACGCAGCTTGTTGACAATGAGGGTCGTCAGAGCCTCGCCGTCGACATCATCTGCGATGATGAGAAGCTGAGCGCCGCTCTTTGCGATCTGCTCGAGGATCGGGAGAAGATCCTGAATGCTGGAGATCTTCTTGTCGGTGATCAGGATGTAAGGATCTTCCAGGTTGGCAACCATCTTCTCAGTGTCGGTAACCATATAGGAAGAAATGTAGCCGCGGTCGAACTGCATGCCTTCGACCAGATCCAGCTCGGTGTGCATCGTCTTGGACTCTTCGATCGTGATGACGCCGTCTCTGCCGACCTTCTCGATGGCATCGGCGATCATCTTGCCGACTTCCGGATCACCGGAAGAAATGGTAGCGACCTTCTCGATGTCTTCCTTGCCCTTGACCTGCTGAGACATCTTCTTGATGGACTCAACAGCAGCATCGCAGGCCTTCTTCATGCCCTTGCGAAGGACGATCGGGTTTGCGCCTGCAGCCAGGTTCTTCATGCCTTCGTTGATCTCGGCCTGTGCCAGAACCGTTGCGGTCGTGGTGCCATCACCGGCGACATCGTTGGTCTTGGAAGCAGCCTCACGGATCAGCTGAGCACCCATGTTCTCGTACTCATCCTTGAGCTCAATCTCCTTGGCGATCGTAACACCATCATTGGTGATGGTCGGTGCGCCATAGCTCTTGTCCAGAACAACGTTGCGGCCCTTGGGTCCGAGCGTAATCTTTACGGTATCTGCCAGCTTGTTGACACCCTTTGCAAGAGCGGTTCTTGCGTCGGTGCCGGTCTTAATATCTTTTGCCATGATAAATATCCTCCGAATAATGGTTTCTTAAAGCAATGATCAGTCAGCGATCGTTGCCAGAATATCGCTTTCCTTGACAATGGTATAGGTCTCATCCTCCGAGAGCTTGACTTCCGTTCCCGAATACTTGGAGTAGACAACCTTGTCACCGACCTTGACCGTCATCGGGACAACCTTGCCCTCATCGTTCTTGCGGCCGGGGCCGACAGCGACGACTTCCGCCTGCTGGGGCTTCTCCTTCTCCTTGCCCGGGATCACGATTCCGGACGGAGTCGTTGTCTCTTCTTCAATCGCCTTTAAGACAACCCTGTCTTCCAACGGATTTAACTTCATAATATCTATGCCTCCTGACTGAAATTGCAATGTTAAGCCGGATCCTGATCCGGATCCTTTTCAATTCTGTTAGCACTCAATCTTCCTGAGTGCTAACAACACGTATGATAATGATGTTGCAAAGGTATTGCAAACGGATTCAAACGGACTTTAGCCGTCGTGTTCTCTTCCATGCTCACTTATTCTCGTTTTTTCTCTCGTTTTCATGTTTTCAGAATCCGGGAACGATTTAATATTTCCTTTATAATCTGTTCTTTTTCGGGATGGAACAGCTTCCCAAAACCACTGTCCGCCACATGTGCTATGATGGAGGCATCAAGGAGGTTACATATTATGAATGAGAAGGAACTGTTGGAAAACGCCCGCGGCCACATGGGACCGCACTGCAAGGCCTGTCCCGTCTGCAACGGCAGAGCCTGCACGAATCAGATCCCGGGCCCCGGTGCCAAGGGAGTCGGCGATGTCGCCATTCGAAACTACGACGCCTGGCAGAAGATCCGCCTGAACATGAACACCATCGCGCAGGGGGGAGAACCGGACACGTCCTTTACGTTCTTCGGCCACAAGATGGCGCTGCCCATCTTTGCCGGCCCCGTCGGCGCCGTCAATCTCCACTACGGCGATCAGCTGGACGACATTGCCTACAATGACATCCTCGTCCGTGCCTGCAGTGACAACGGAATCCTCGCCTTCACCGGCGACGGCACGAACCCGAAGGTCATGGAGGCGGCCTGCGCCGCGATCAGAAAGGCCGGGGGCCTTGGCGTTCCGACCGTAAAGCCCTGGGATATCGATACCCTGAAGGAGAAGTTCCGGCTCGTCCATGAGAGCACCTGCTTTGCCGTCGCCATGGACATCGACGCCGCAGGACTTCCCTTCCTGCAGGGTCTTACGCCGCCGGCCGGCTCCAAGACCGTGCCGGAGCTCACCGCTCTCATCAAAGAGGCCGGCATGCCGTTTATTGTCAAGGGCGTCATGACAGTTCGCGGTGCCTGTGACGCTGTCCGCGCCGGCGCCGATGCCATCGTCGTCTCCAATCACGGCGGCCGTGTCCTCGATCAGGTTCCGTCCACCGCGGAGGTGCTGCCCGCCATCCGCGATGCAGTCGGCGGAAAGATCCAGGTCTTTGTCGACGGCGGCATCCGCTCCGGCATTGATGTCTTCAAGGCACTCGCTCTCGGCGCAGACGGCGTTCTCATCGCCCGTCCGTTTGTCACCGCCGTCTACGGCGGCGCAGAGGAAGGCGTTGCCTGCTACGTGAACAAGCTCTCGAAGGAGCTGAAGGACACCATGAAGATGTGCGGTGTCATGAGCCTCTCCGAGATCACGAGAGACTGCCTGTACAAGCCCAATAACGAGTACGTGCGGTTCTGATCAGAAAAAATCGTAAAACGTAGTATTTATTACCACGTCATGTATTGACATCTCAATTTAAGTAATGTATTCTACATGTAGTTCATGAAACTACATGTCGTTGAAGACATTTATTATTACAGGAGGTGCCACATGACCAGAATCGAACTTGCAGCTTATTTCAGGGAGCATCACGTCCCCGCAAAGTTCTACAGCCTGAAGGAGAACGGGAAAAACGGCAGGATCTGCCTCTCCAGAGAAGGCTCCGGCTGGGATGTGTACTACAAGGAGCATGAGGCAAAGATCGGTGCCCTGCACTTTGCAACGGAGGCCGAGGCTCTTGCCGGACTGAAAACAGAAGTCAGCAAGATGGTGCAGGCGCTCGCCTGATGAATCAAAGGTAAGAAAAACAAAAGCTGCTCCCGGAAGATCAATTGAATGATCTCCCGGGAGCAGCTTTCTTATTATCCGGTTATCGGATTCTGATTCTCAGTTCTGAATCAGCCTTTCTTCTGTTCTCTCTCGAGCTTGATCTGTGCCTGTGCCGCAGCAAGACGTGCGATCGGGACACGGAACGGCGAGCAGGAGACATAGTTCAGGCCGACGCGGTTGCAGAACTCGATCGATGCCGGATCTCCGCCGTGCTCACCGCAGATACCAAGCTTGATATCAGGTCTGGTCTTGCGGCCCTTCTCGACGGCGATCTCGATCAGCTGACCGACGCCGTTCTGATCCAGGTGTGCGAACGGATCCTGCTCGTAGATCTTGGACTTGTAGTAGTCCTGCAGGAACTTGCCCGCATCATCACGCGAGAAGCCGAAGGTCATCTGCGTCAGGTCGTTGGTGCCGAAACTGAAGAACTCCGCCTCTTCTGCGATCTGATCTGCCATGAGGGCAGCTCTGGGGATCTCGATCATGGTACCGATGTGGTACTTGATGTCGGAGTGCTTCTCAGCCTTGACCTTCTCGGCCGTGGCAACGATTTCCTTCTTGACGAAGCGAAGCTCCTTCACGTCGCCGACAAGCGGGATCATGATGTTGGGCTCGATGTCGTATCCGTCCTCTTCGTGGACCTCGATGGCAGCCTCGAGCACGGCTCTTGTCTGCATTCTCGCGATCTCCGGGAAGGTGACCGACAGACGGCAGCCGCGGTGGCCCATCATCGGGTTGAACTCCTTGAGGTCATCGCAGCGTCTCTTGACTTCCTCGACGGTAAGACCCATCTCGTCTGCCATGGCTTTGATCTCAGGCTCGGTGTTCGGGACGAACTCGTGGAGCGGCGGATCCAGGAAGCGGATGGTCACCGGGCGTCCTGCCATGGCCTTGTAGAGACCCTTGAAGTCACCCTTCTGGAACGGAATCAGCTCGTTGAGCGCAGCCTCTCTCTCCTGTGTGGTATCGGAGAGGATCATCTTGCGGATCTTCGGGATACGGTCCGGATTGAAGAACATGTGCTCGGTACGGCAAAGGCCGATGCCCTCTGCGCCAAGACGAACTGCATTGGCAGCGTCTGCCGGCGTATCGGCATTCGTGAAGACCTCAAGTCTTCTCTCACGGTCTGCCCAGTTCATGATGCGCTGGAAGTTTCCGGAGATGGTCGCCTCAACGGTCGGCACATCGCCCAGATAGATCTTGCCGGTGGAGCCGTCGAGGGAGATGTAATCGCCCTCGTGGATCTCGCAGCCGCCAAGCTCGAAGTACTTCTGATCCTCATGGACCACCATGTCACCGCAGCCGGAGATGCAGCAGGTGCCCATGCCGCGCGCGACAACGGCAGCGTGGCTGGTCATGCCGCCGCGCATCGTGAGGATGCCCTCTGCTGCGTGCATGCCGTCGATGTCCTCAGGGGATGTCTCCTGACGGACCATGACGACGCGGTTTCCTGCAGCGTGTGCTGCGACTGCGTCTTCTGCATTGAAGTAGACGCGGCCTGCAGCAGCTCCCGGAGATGCCGGAAGGGCCTGACCGATCTCACGGGCGAGCTTTAACTTTTCCTGATCAAAGCCGGGGTGCAGGAGCTGATCCAGGGACTGGGGCTCAATGCGCATGACGGCTTCCTTCTCATCGATCATGCCCTCATCGACGAGATCGCAGGCGATCTGAATGGCGGCCTGTGCGGTGCGCTTGCCGTTTCTGGTCTGAAGGAAGTAGAGCTTGCCATCCTCGATGGTGAACTCCATGTCCTGCATGTCCCTGTAGTGGTTCTCAAGGCCCTTGGCAAGCTTCATGAACTGCTCATAGCACTCGGGCAGATCCTCGGCCAGCTTCGTGATCGGCTGAGGGGTGCGGATGCCGGCGACGACGTCCTCGCCCTGGGCATTGATGAGATATTCACCGAAAATGCCCTTTGCACCGGTTGCCGGGTTTCTCGTGAAGGCAACGCCCGTGCCGGACGTATTGCCCATGTTGCCGAAGACCATCGACTGGACGTTGACGGCAGTACCGAGCTCGTACGGAATGTCGTACATGCGGCGGTAGGTGTTGGCTCTGGGGTTGTCCCAGGAGCGGAACACGGCCTTGATGGCCTCCATCAGCTGAACCTTCGGATCCTGCGGGAATTCCTCGCCCTGGTTTTCGCGATAGCACTCCTTGTACTTTGCGATGACGTTCTTCAGATCATCGGCGGTCAGCTCGGTGTCGTAGGCATAGCCGTGCTTCTTCTTCTCATCCTCGAGGATGGCATCGAAGAGAGTCTTGGGCTGTCCCATGACGACGTCGGAGAACATCTGGATAAATCTGCGGTAGGAATCATAGGCAAATCTCGGATTCCCGGTCTTCTTTGCAAAGCCCTCCACGGACTGATCGTTGAGACCAAGGTTCAGGATGGTATCCATCATGCCTGGCATCGAGACCGGTGCACCGGAGCGTACGGAGACCAGAAGCGGATCGTTCATGTCTCCGAACTTCTTGCCACGAACACCCTCGAGCCATTCGAGAGCATCGAAGATCTGCTTTTGCGTGTCCTCGTTGATGGACTTGCCATCGTTGTAGTAGTCCGTGCACGCCTCCGTCGAGATGGTGAATCCGGGCGGTACCGGCATGCCCAGGTTGGTCATCTCGGCAAGATTAGCCCCCTTGCCGCCGAGAAGGGAACGCATTCCGGCGTTGCCTTCCTCGAACTTGTAAACCCTTTTGCTCATTCCATTTCCTCCTGCGAAATGTGTTTTCTATTGCAGACTGCAGGAAGCGCCGCACTGTACTGCCCCCTTGCAGCTGTAAACATATGAAAGTTGAACAAAAATAAATGTGTAGGCGTTCAATTCGTGTTCACATTCACTGTTCTCATAATAAGGCATTTTATCAACCTGAACAAGTCCGGCATCGTGAAATGTACCTTAAAAGACGTCTTCAGGAACAAAGGAGTCGAAAATCAGCGCATCGCACTTTGGCTCCATGCGGTCCAGTTCCTTCTGCGACTTGATGGTCCAGGCAACAGCTCTTGCGCCGAACAGCCTGCAGCACAGAAACCAGGACAGTTCGTGCGTAAAGTGATAGTTGAAGGCAATAAAGTCCGGCCTTGTCGCGACGTTTGCAAGGAGCTTTTCAAGTCCCCAGGCAGGGAAGGCCTTCGTCAGGGTCCAGTACTGCCGGTACTGCAGGTAGTTGTCGACCAGCTGCCCCCGTACGATCTCCGGCCGGTGTGCCCGGTACCAGATGAGGACGATGGGATCGAAGGATTCGATGCTGTAGGCAATCTTCCCGCAGACTCTCTCATATTCCCGAAGCAGCGCGTCCGTCTTCTCGCAGAGGACCCTGACCTCTCTCATGTGGACGCTCTCTGTCTTGTACTCCACAATGATCGGGACCTTTCCGGCGACCAGATCCAGCACCTGCTGCAGGGTCGGAATGGTCTCCTTTGAGTTTTCCAGGCGGAATGACTGCAGTTCCTTCAGGGTATAGTCCTCGACAACGCCCTCCTCATGCGCGACCCTGTCGAGCTTGAAATCGTGATAGATGACGGGAATGCCATCGCTCGAGAGATGAACATCGAGCTCGATCCCGAAGCCCGCATCGCAGGCCCGTTTGAAGGCAAGAAGCGAGTTTTCCGGGGCATCTCCCTTGTTGTCAAACAGCCCCCGGTGCGCATACAGGCGGTGGGAGTCGAAGTTTTTCCGGTCCGGCTTGTGGAAGAGCCTCGGGAGAATCAGATAGCTGTAGATTCCGGCAATCGTCAGAAGCTTTGCCGTATGGTTTTTCTTCTTTTTTTCTGACATGAATCGTCCTTTCTGTTCAGTCTGTCCGGACGGCTTTCATCCGGACCTTATTCTCATACATGCGCTTGTCCGCACACTGCTGTGCAGGAACCAGCTCCGCGTATGTATCCGTTTCTTCCGTCTTTCCATCGATTTTCCAGATGGCACTTCCGCAGGCCATGGAGACTCTCTTTTCCGCTTCAAGCTGCCGGAGCTTTTCGACAAAGGCAGCGTATTCCTCTTTCGTGCAGTCCGGCAGCAGCACCTCGAATTCATCGCCGCCGGTGCGGTAGCAGTATCCACCGTCTCCGGCGCAGTCGGAGAGGACAGAAGCTGCCTGTTTTAGGTACTCATCGCCTGCCTGATGGCCGCGAAGGTCGTTGACCTTCTTCAGAAAATTCACATCGATGGAGACAAGCCGGACAAAGGAAACGGTTTTCTCCTTCATCGCCTGCTCCAGTTCCTCGAGCTTTTTCTGGGAGGCGAAGCGGTTTCCGATTCCGGTCAGGACATCACGGTAGGCCATCTCCTCAAAGGCCTTTGCCTTGACGGACTCCCCGAGGCGGTAGCGGATCTCGTGGACGTAGCGGGCATCGATGGCAATCATCATGATGCAGAAGGCGTAGCGGATGTGTGCTGCCTGATCCGGGACTGCCCGTCCCTTCTCAAGGTAGGTGATCATGTCGAGGAGCGCGGCCACAAAGCAAAGGGTCAGGATAGCAAGAATCAGCGCCGCATTGACTCTGGATCTCCGGTTTTTCTCCGTCACCACCTGCCGGATGCTCAGGATCGTGCAGAACAGGCCGGCAATCAGGATGCAGCCGAAGATCGTGAAGTTGCACTGGTGAAGGTCCATCTGGAAGACAATCTTGCAGAAGGTGCACCCTGCGATCTCAATCAGAAGCAGTGTGTTTGCCGCTTTTAGCGTCCAGGGAAACGGGTGATCCATCCACCCGTCGATTGTAAGCACCATCGTGTAGGACATGAGGATCAGCACCGGGTACTGGAAGATGCGAAGCACCTGCGCATGTCCGACAAGAAGCACCGGAATCCCCGTCTGCAGAATCGACCAGATGCCGAACAGGAGTGTTGTGACCGACATCGCCCGAAAGGATCGCTGCAGGGATTTCATCGAGAAATCGATGATAAAGGAAAAGATGGTTAGGAGACCGCCCACAATGATGAGAAATGCCGAGGTCAGAAATGCCGGCATCATCGAGCGGAACGTCTGCTCCAGGTACGTCCCGGTATCTCCGATCCTGATGTCATAGAAATCTCCGGATGAGCGGTAGCACCGCCTGACATGCAGGTGGATCTCCTTTCTGCTCTGAACGTTCTGCACCGGGATCACATGGTAATCCGTTCCGTATCCGTTGCCGGCTATCCATGCGGGTCTGTAATCATAGTAGTAGACATACCACCCCGCGATCTGCACCGAAAAGTAGAGGTTGGAAGAGCGGAACATGAGGCTTGCGCCATTCTTGATTGCGGGCGGCATGGTGTTGTAGATATCCATCTCGGTTACGCCGCGCTCTGCCATCACTTTGGCAAGCCTTGTGATGTCCACGGGATTTCCGTCCCCGTCTGTCCAGCCGTCCGAGAGATCGATCAGAGAATCATCTCCCGTATCAAAGGCCGCGCCCTCCGGCGCCGTATGGGTGTTCGTCGTACCCTCTGCCCTTGCAGGGACGGGGAAGAAAAGCGCAAAAAGAAAGACTGCAAGAAGGAGAAGGACTGTGCCCCTCTCTCTTCCTGTTCGTCTTCTCTTCGTTAGACTTTCCGTCCTGACTCCCATCGCCCTGATCCTGCCTTTTCCCGAGGACAGTATAGTACAAACCGGCCTTTTTTCGTCACTTTCTCCTGCAAAATCTTGGTAAGGCAATCGACTTTTCAAGTCATCGTCCGTATAATGCAAAACGCAGTGTGAAAGTTTTGATATTTGTAGGAAGGAGAACAGGATGATCGCAGCCAATGACGTATCCTATCGCGTCGGGAAGAAGGCTTTGTTTGAAGACGTCAACATCAAATTCACGGAGGGAAACTGCTACGGAATCATCGGCGCCAACGGCGCCGGCAAGTCCACGTTCCTGAAGATTCTCTCGGGCCAGCTCGAGACCACGAGCGGCACGATTTCCATCACCCCGGGACAGAGACTGAGTTTCCTCGAACAGGATCAGGAAAAATACAACGACCAGACCGTCCTCGACACGGTCATTCAGGGCAACGCCCACCTCTATGAGGTCGGGAAGGAAAAGGATGCTCTCTACGCAAAGCCGGACTTCTCCGATGAGGACGGCATCAGGGCAGCCGAGCTCGAGTCCGAGTACGCCGACATGGGCGGTTACGAGGCGGAGTCCGATGCGGAGTCGCTCCTCAACGGTCTCGGTGTCGAGGACGCCTACCACTATCAGCAGATGGCGGATCTGCCCGGTGCGCTGAAGGTCAAGGTCCTCCTTGCAAGAGCGCTGTTCGGGAACCCCGACATCCTGCTTCTCGATGAGCCGACGAACCATCTCGATCTCGACGCCATCGGCTGGCTCGAGGAGTTCCTCATCAACTTCGACAACACCGTCATCGTGGTCTCGCACGATCGGTACTTCCTCAACAAGGTCTGCACCTGCATTGCCGACATCGACTACGGAAAGATCACCCTCTACGCCGGCAACTACGACTTCTGGTACGAATCCTCTCAGCTGATGGTCCGTCAGATGAAGGAGCAGAACAAGAAGAAGGAGGAGAAGATCAAGGAGCTGAAGGAATTCATCTCCCGCTTCTCGGCAAACGCCTCGAAATCCAAGCAGGCGACCTCCAGAAAGCGTGCCCTGGAAAAGATCGAGCTCGACGAGATCAAGCCCTCCTCCAGAAAATATCCCTTCATCGACTTCCGCCCGGACCGCGAGATCGGAAACGAGGTTCTCACGGTGGAGCATCTCTCCAAGACCGTGAACGGCGTGAAGGTTCTCGATGATGTCTCCTTTGTCATGAAGCACGACGACAAGATCGCCTTCGTCGGCTCTCAGGAGCTTGCCAAGACGATGCTCTTTGAGATCCTCATGGGAAATCTCGAGCCGGACGAGGGATCCTACAAGTGGGGTGTCACGACAAGTCAGGCCTACTTCAAGAAGGACAACACGGAACTTTTCGATTCTGACGAGGACATCACCCAGTGGCTCACCAAGTACAGCAAGATCAAGGACGTCACCTATGTCCGCGGGTTCCTCGGGCGCATGCTCTTCCCGGGCGAGGACGGCGTAAAGAAGGTAAGGGTGCTCTCGGGCGGCGAGAAGGTCCGCTGCCAGCTCTCCGCGATGATGATCTCCGGTGCGAACTGCCTCATCTTCGATGAGCCGACAAACCATCTCGACATGGAGTCCATCTCCGCCCTGAACGACGGCATGATCAAGTTCCCGGGCGTGGAGCTCATCGCCTGCCGGGACCATCAGGTCATCCAGACGACCTGCAACCGCATCATCGAGATCCTGCCGAACGGATCGATCATCGACAAGGAATCCACCTACGATGATTACCTTGAGGCGGATCAGGATGCGAGAAAGCGCACGGTCTACGTTGCGGATCTGTCCTCGGATACGGACAGTGAGGAGGAAGAGGAAGGATGAGTACCTCCTTCATTGATCTTCACTGCCATTCCACAAAGTCCGACGGCACCCTGACGCCGACACAGCTGGTGGAGCTTGCCCTGAAAAAGCACCTGTCCGCGATCGCCCTGACCGATCACGACAACGTCTCCGGCATTGAGGAGGCGGTGAATGCGGCAAAGAGCACGGACCTTGAGGTCGTTCCGGGGATTGAATTCTCCACCGAGTACAACGGCATCGACGTGCACATCGTGGGTCTGTACTTTGACTGGCAGGATCCCACCTTCCGCGAACAGTGCGAGGAGTTTGTAAACGAGCGCGTAAACCGCAACAAAAAGATGGCCGCTCTTCTCTGCAAGGCGGGCTTTGACATGCCCTATGAAAAGATCGAGGCTGCCTTCCCTGGCTCTGTCCTTACCAGGGCGCACTTTGGACGGTACATGAAAGAGCACGGGTACGTGAAGGAAATCAGCGAGGCCTTTGAGAAGTACATCGGCGAGGACTGCCCGTACTTTGTGCCGAGGGAAAAGATCTCCCCGGAAAAGGCAATCGCCTTTACAAAGAAGTTCCACGGCTTCGCGATCCTCGCCCACCCCTTCCAGTACAACCTGGGAGATGAGGGACTGGACACACTGGTACAGTGCCTCAAGGCAGCGGGTCTTGGCGGGATCGAGGCCTACTACAACAACCACACGAAGGAGCAGACTCAAAAAATCATCGCTCTTGCAGAGAAATATGATCTTCTCCTCTCCGGCGGCTCCGACTTCCACGGATCTAACAAGCCGGGGATTGATCTTGGCACCGGTTACGGGGACCTCCGGGTCCCGGCGGAGCTTCTCACAAAGATCAAGCACCGCCTGCACGGCACCTCGGACGATACGAAGATCTTCTTCTGTGACTTCGACGGAACGCTGGCGACAAGTGAAAAGGCCATCTCGGAAAAGACCAGGAAAGCTCTTGATGACTTCACGGACCGGGGCGGGATCTTCGTCTTCTCCTCGGGGCGTGCAATGACGGATGTCCGGGAGATCCTGAACCGCACGAATCTTCACTACAAAGACATGTATGTCTCCGCCTACAACGGAGCAGAGATCTGGAACCCGGAGACGAAAGTCACCTACTACCGGGAAACGCTTCCGATGGAAGTCGTCCACAGGGCGTTCGAGCTTGCGGACAAAATGCACCTGTACATCCAGGTCTACGACGGCGATGTAATTGTGACGAAGAAGAACACGAAGGAGATCGACTACTACACGAGAACGGTCCACATGGATGTGCGCTATGATGAGGCGCCGGATCAGCACCTTTTGGCGGCCCCCTGTAAGTGCCTTGTCATCGATCTCGATGACCCGAAGAGAAAGATCCCGCCGTTTGCCAAAGCCCTGTCCGGGGCCTTTCCCGGAAAGGTCCGGTGCCTGATGAGCAATGCCAACTACCTGGAGATCGACCCGGTAAATGCCACGAAGGGAAATGCCCTCCGGTGGCTCTGCCGGTTTCTCGGAATCCCGGTGGCAAACAGCTATGCGGCAGGCGATGCGCCGAATGATATCCCGGCGATTGAGGCGGCGGGGTGCGGCATCCTCATGAAGAACGCGCGCGATGCAGCCCCCACGAAAGAGGACGCGGACAGGATGGAGCAGGCAGCCGATGTCATCACGACAGAGGATAACGACCACGACGGCCTGGTGCCCTTTATTGAGAAGATGCGCTGACAGAAAGGAACAGATACCATGGAGATGACTGGTGATCAGATCGACGCGTTCCGAAAGGACTTCAACGAGGCGATGAAGGCGCTCGAGGAGAAATACGACATCACACTGCGCCTTGGCACAATTACATACTACAAAGACTACTTCGAAAGCACCCTGCACGCGGAGAAGGGAAGGGATCCGGAGAAAATCGCGGAACAGCAGTTTGACCGGGACGCCCTGTATTATCAGTATGATGGCATACACCCCGGCATGTACCGACAGGTATTTGTCAGCCCGAAGGGTACTGTCATGGCGCTGATCGGTTTTCGAAAGAATGCCAAGAAATATCCGCTCCTGGTTCAGGACATCCACACCGGGCTGTACTACAGAGCTCCTTTAACGGTCATCAAGGAGTTCCGCAACGAGAAGTTCTTCCCGAGCACGCAGCAGGATTGAGGAAAGCGCAGGGGCAGAGAAGCAAAAAGTAAAGTCTCAAAAGCACGAATCAAAAAGACAAAGAAATTGAAGGCAGACCCGGCGCCGGGTCTGCCTTCTTTTTACAGGGAACGTTATCTTCCACCGGGAACTTTCAGTGCATCCGTTTCAGGCTTGTCTGCAGCCAGCGGAAATACTGGTGGCGTGTTGCAAGCAGCATGGGCATGTCATCATACAGCGTGTACAGATCAGAGCCCGTATCCGGCTGATAGGCATCTTCCGGAATACTCAGATCGTCGAGCTCACTCAGATCTCCATTTTCGTCGCACATGATATCTGTAAACTTCACGATATCCTTGTTACGGGCCTTCAGCTGTTCTGCATACTCGAACGCTTTGTCCCGATCCCGGAGGTAGTAGTAAAGCATTGAGAATGCAAGAAGGAACCTGGTGCTCTGCATGTCGTATTTGAACTTCCTTGCCAGCTGCTTTGCCCCCTTCTCGTCTCCCATCAGGGCATAAATGAAGATCAGATGATATCTTGCTCCCAGATTGTCGTCCTTGTTGATCTTCAGGATCCATTTTGCCTCATCAATGGCAGGACGATAGTAACCGCCCATGGTGTACACCTGCAAAAGGGTGTAACAAAGTCTCATGTACGGACGTGTTTCGACAATCCCGTAGAAATCCCCCATTTCGTTTTCCAGGAATTCAGCCATTGCCCCTTCTTCGGCTTTCTTCTTCAGAGCCTCAAGCCTGTCAAGAAAGATGTCTGTATCTGTCACCGTCGCCGAAAAGTATGCCAGCTGCGCATCGATGTTGTCCGGCTCCAGAGCAATGGCCTTCTTCAGATACTTGATCCTCTCCTTGTCGGAATTTGCATACTCGGCAAGCTCAACAAAATCATCCGCTGTCTTTGCCGTATCCTTTGTGAGCCTTGGCTTCTTTCCAATCTTTTCGTTGTACTGCTGCAGGAAGTCGTCCAGAGCATTGCCAAACTCCTCATCGGTCAGGTTGTCCGCGTCCTTCTCCTTCAGGTATTTTGCGAGCTCCTCATTGATCTTTTCCATCTCTGTTCTCATGGATTTCTTCTCCTTTCGTTTCTTCGAGAGACCGCATCAGCGCGATCTCCTTTGCATAGTCCTTCGTCTCTTCCTGCGGCGTCTCAAGGATCATCGGCAGGGTCTTGAGGTACGGGTGATTGACCACCTGCCGGAACGTTTCGAGCCCCAGGGTTCCCTCTCCGATCTTCTCGTGCCGGTCCTTGTGAGCCCCAAGTGGATTCTTGCTGTCGTTCACATGCAGGGCCTTCAGTCGGTCCAGACCGATGACCGCATCAAAGTGCTCCAGTACGCCGGTAAGGTCGTTTTTAATGTCATACCCGGCATCGGACACATGACAGGTATCGAGGCACACCCCGATCTTATCCTGAAAGTTTACGCGGTCGATGATCGCCTTCAGCTCCTCAAAGCTTCTTCCGACCTCGGTACCCTTCCCCGCCATCGTCTCGAGGAGCACCGTGGTATGCATGCCCTCGAACATCACCTCATTCAGGGCAGAGGCGATCATCTCGATCGCCGCCTCGCTCCCCTGCTTCATATGACTTCCGGGATGGAAGTTGTAGAAGTTTCCGGGCAGATACTCGAGCCGCTGCAAATCCTCTGCCATCGAATTCCTGGCAAAGACGCGGTTGTGCTCCTTGTCGGAACAGAGGTTGTAGGTGTAGGGCGCATGGGCGACGAGGGGTCCGATGTCGTTTCCTTTGAGGAACGCGCACAGGGCGTTTGCATCCTCCACGTCCATGGGCTTTACATTCACGCCGCGGGGATTTCTCGTAAAGAAGGCGAAGGTGTTGGCGCCAAGGCTTTTTGCCTCTTTTCCCATCGCAAGATATCCGCCGGAGCTCGACAAATGGCATCCGATCCGAATCATTCTCCCTCCTTTGCGGACTGCTCCGGGAAACGCACCGGCTTTCCGCTCTGATAGAGTCCGTCTTTGTTTTCGAGATAAAAGCTTCTCATGTGCAGCTCTTCCGGTGCGGTAAAGTCCTTTGCCCTGTTATCCCCGACATAGGCCATTGTCTCAAACGGCACCTGAAAGCGCTTCTGCATGACCTCGAAGGCCTTTGGATTCGGTTTCCAGAAGGCGCGGCCTCCCAGGGCATCGGTCACGAGGATCGCATCAAAGTACTGCCGGATATTCAGGGCGTCCACCTTGGAAAGCTGCCGGGAAACGGCTCCGTCGGTGATCATGCCAAGGCGAAGTCCCATCTCCTGCAATGTCCTTAAGGTCTCTCGCACCCCCCGATAGGGCTCGATGTCAGGCACCTGATTGCGGTAGACAAAAAGGCATTTCTCCTTCATATCTCCCGACTCCTGCCCTGTTTCCTTCAGCATCTCATCGATTGCGGGCTTCCCCTCCGCAAAGGCCTGAGTCATGCGCTCCATGGCGTCCGGGATCGTATCTTTTACCGCCTCTGCCACCCTGGCAAAGCCGCTGTGGACGTAGCTTCTCTCCGCATAGAGCGTATCGTCGAGGTCAAAGAGGATCACCGAGAGTCCTTTGATATGATCCGGAAGCTCCCGGATATGGGTCAGTGTCTTAATCATAACCGCTTCCCCTTGCGCACGCAGATGCTCTGATCAAACCGGGAATAACACTCCCCGTCCCGGGCTGCCTTCTCCACATAGGAGAGTTTCTCTCCCTTCAGCATCCGGATCACCATTTCCGCGGAATCTGCGCCAGCCTTGATGGAGAGCGGTGCACCGCCGCCAAAGCGGGGATTGATCTCGATATACTGGTCGATGCCAGTGTTCTTATCCCGGATCAGCTGCACCGTGATCTGTCCTACGGGCTTGAAGTCTGCCACCAGAGTCTTCATCTCCCCGATCATGCGATCGTCCTGGGTGATGGTGGTCTTTAATACCTCGCCCGAGCGGACGGCATTCCGCTCCCTCGGGGTGATGAGAACGGGATCTCCGTCAAGATCGCAGAAGATATCGACCGTGTACTCCCGCCCGGTGACATAGGGCTGAATGATATAGTCTCCGATCCGGTCCGCCATCGCCCGAAGAGACTCCTCATCGTCCACCCGATAGGCATCGATCGAAGAAGACCCGTCCTTCGGCTTGATAAACGCAGGGAAATGGGCTTTTCCGGACCGCACCCGCCCCAGGTAGAGATTGACATCATGTACCGGCTGCGGGGAGTGAAGGCCGAGACTCTCAAAATAGTCCGCGGTCAGGTTCTTGTCCCTACAGAGCCTGACCTTGTCGTAGTCCGCAATCAGCACCTTTGTCCCGATAGCCGCAAACCTGTCCTTGTTCTTTGACAGAAGCAAGAGGTCCGTGTCGATCGTCGGGATCAGGGCATCAATCCTCTCCTTATCGCAGATCGAAAGCAGCTGATCAAGATACCGGGGATCCGAGATGCGGCAGACCAGCTTTGTCTCATGGCAGAAGTACAGAGCCGGGGCCGTATCCGTGATATCCGCTCCGACAAGTGTCACCTCGTCCTTCATGCCGAGGCGCTCTGCCGCCTGCTGAAAGCACTGCATGAGTTCCACGCGCCGTCCGACGCTGGTAAAGAGTATCTTCATTTGCTTTTCTCCTTCTGTACCTCTTCATCCCCCATGAATTCCTCCATGGTCGCCGAGGTTGCGGACGAGATCCCGTCCTGATGAACCACAGCCGTTTTGATGGTGCGTCCGATGATCCGAAGATCAAAGAGGAAGCTGATGTGGTCGACGTAGTAGACATCGTAGTCGAACTTTTCCGTCCACGAGATTGCATTCCGCCCGTTCACCTGTGCCCAGCCTGTCAAACCCGGACGCACCTCGTGCCGGCGTGCCTGATGCGCGTTGTAGCGCGGCAGGTACCGGACAAGGAGAGGTCTCGGTCCCACAAGACTCATGTCCCCCTTCAGGATATTGAAGAGTTCCGGGATCTCATCAAGGCTCGTGCTGCGAAGCTTTCGGCCAAACGGCGTGAGCCGCACATCATCGGGCAGAAGCTCTCCGTTTGCATCTCTTTGATCCGTCATCGTCCGAAACTTTAACAGCCCGAACACCTTTCCGTCCTTCCCCGGCCTGTCCTGATGGAAGAACACGGGGCTTCCGAGCTTTACCCGGACCAGAATGGCAAGGACAAGGTAGAGCCACCAGAAGAGCACCAGGACAAGAAGACAGAGGACGATGTCGATGAGGCGCTTCACCACGATTTCATAGATTCCCGCCTTATGGTGCTTCAGGGAATCTTCTTTACTTGTTTCCGTTTCCGCGAAGGTTTTTTCGTTTTCCATAACAGCCATGATACCAGTTTTGGACGGCACAAAAAAGACGGCAGATTCCTCTTCCCGGAATCCGCCGAATTCTCTTGTCTCCAAACCGGCACTGCGAACAGGAGTGCCCGGTTATGTGAATAATCGTCGATACATAAATTATGGTGTAACATGATGCGTGCTGTCAAATCATGACTGTTTCTGTCATAATGTTGCTCGATGAGCATCTTACAATCAGTAGATTTGCTTCGCATTACTTTGAATTTCTTCGCGCAGGTAAGGGTTCAGGCAATTCTCGTATACAAACAAATCGATGGTTTTCAAAGTCGGGATGTTCTGAATTTCTTCGTTGAGCCTGTCGAAGTCTTTTACGCCCTGAACGACAATGTCAATGTCACTGGTTTCCGTCTGTGTACCCTGGGCATAGGAGCCGAACAGGTAAAGATGCCTAACACCATTTCTCTGGCAAATATCCTTAATCTGTCCCAATATCTCATCAATCGTTAGATTCTTCGTCAGTATCATCTAAATATCTCCCTGCCACTCTGGCAAACTCTGAAAACAGCGGTATGTACTCATCCACAATTTTATCAAACGATTGCCTTGCAAGGCTTCCGTCATAGTCATGGGAAAGTTCGTTCCTAAGGTTCAGCATCTGCATCCATCTGTCATCGGAAATAAGCTGCAGATTATGTGCCACCCTCAGGCATTCCCGCGGGGATCCGGTGGCGAAATCCAAAACTTTGAAATATTTAACCGCAATATCTTTCATGACTTTCCAGGAGATATCAAAAGTCAGATTGAATTTCAGTACCGTTCCGCTCATTACAAAATCATCCGATGGATCTCTGTATTTTGCTTCTTCCAGTCCTGCCAGGCTCTTTAAATAACTCCTGTAGCGATTTTGTGCTTTCCTGTCCATTCTGACTCCTCCCTTCCTTTTCTGTGCGATATTATCACAGTTAATGCTTATATTGAATTTAATTCGCGATTCCGGGGCGCATTTTCTCAATACGAAATTACTGTTTTATTATTCTATACGATCCTTGACATCGCAAGCCCCTTTGCATCAATGTACGGCGCAGAATCTTCTATTGTGCAGTTCCGGATGCAAAAAGCAGCCGTTCCTGTTAAGGTTGCGGCTGCTCTTACCATTACAGGGTATTGACCAACGACAGGCATTACCCCTTTTATGTCTTCATCTCTCCAGGTTTTCTAAAGTAACAGGATATCTTCCCGCTTCTGTTTCTACGTTGTCTATCCGCTCTTCAACAATCTCTGCCATTTAGCTTTACAAATTTACTCCTGTTCCTCCAGCCCCTGATGATGCTCCTCGGGGATGAAGTGTCTGGAGTCAGCCTGCTGACGCGCAGCCTTTGCCGCGGCAACGGCCTCGTTGCAGAAGATCAGCTGGGAGTTGATCTTCTCCTTGCCCCTGCGGTCCACCTTCTCATAGGTGCCGTCGGTCTTCAGGAGTGATGCCTGCATCGTATCGGCAAGTTCCACCTGCAGGATGTGCTCCGCCTTCTTCTTGACGTTCTCGTCCTCAAGCGGGAAGACGATCTCGACGCGGCGGTCGAGGTTTCTCGGCATCCAGTCGGCGGATCCGGCATAGTACTCCGGACGTCCCGCGTTCTCGAACTTGAAGATTCTCGAGTGCTCGAGGAAATTGCCGACAATCGAGCGCACCCGGATGTGATCCGAGATCCCGGGGATGCCGACCTTCAGGCAGCAGATGCCGCGGATGATGAGGTCAATCTCCACGCCTGCCGCATTCGCCTTGTAGAGACCCTCGATGATATCCGGATCGCACAGGCTGTTCATCTTCGCCGTGATGTGCGCGGGCTCGCCGTTCTTCGCGTGCTGTGCCTCGCGGTCGATGAGGGACAGGAACCGGTTCTTCATCCACAGAGGGGCAAGGATCAGTCTGTTCCAGCTCTTGGGTTCGGAGTAGCCGGAGAGCATGTTGAAGACAGCGGTCGCGTCCTCTCCGAAGGGCTCCTTGCAGGTCATGAGACCGCAGTCCGTGTAGAGCTTTGCAGTGACATCGTTGTAGTTGCCGGTGGCAAGGTGCACATAGCGGCGGATCCCATCCTCCTCGCGGCGCACCACCAGCGTGATCTTGCTGTGGGTTTTGAGGCCCACAAGGCCGTAGATGACATGGCAGCCTGCCTTCTCAAGCATGCGTGCCCAGACGATGTTGTTCTGCTCATCAAAGCGGGCCTTCAGTTCGACGAGAACCGTCACCTGCTTGCCGTTGTCCGCGGCCTTTGCGAGGGCAGCGACAATCGGCGAATTGCCGGAGACGCGGTAGAGCGTCTGCTTGATCGCAAGAACCTGCGGGTCGACAGCCGCGTTTGCGATGAAATCGACGACCGGCTGGAAGGACTCATAGGGGTGCTGCATGAAGATGTCGCTCTTCCGGATCTGGGCGAAGATATCGCAGCCGGTGGGAAGCTGCGGCACCTCCTGCGGCGGCGCATACCTATGCTCGTGCAGGTCGTCAAAGCCCTCGAGCTTTCTCACCTTCGAGAGGAAGGTAAGATCGAGCGGTCCGTCGATGTGATAGACCTCGTCCTGCGGAAGCAGCAGCTCGCTGCAGAGGATATTCAGCATCCTGGGGTCCATGTCGTTCTCGACTTCCAGGCGGATCGCATATCCGTGGCGGCGCTTCTTCAGCTGTTTCTCGATCTCCCGGAGCAGATCCTCGGCCTCATCCTCGTCGATGTCCATGTCGGCAGAACGGGTGATGCGGTAGGGATAGGCGCAGACGATGTTGTAGTTGAGAAAGAGCCGCGGCATGTAGTGGCGGATCAGGGTCTCCATGAGGATCACCCGCGCGGTGTGCGGCTTCTCGTTCTCCTCGGGAAGCCGGATCACTCTCGGCAGGACAGACGGTACCTGAACCGTGGCAAATTCGAGGTTCTCCGCCTCGGACTTCATGGCCTTCTTGGCCTTCTTCGTCCGGTTGAGGATCCCGGGGCCCGCGTTCTCCTTGCGGGTAAGCAGGGCTCCGATGTTCAGGCTCTTGTTCAGGATCAGCGGGAACGGACGGGAGGAGTCGACGGCCATCGGTGTGACCACCGGATAGACCTCGGTCGTAAAGTAGTCCTCGAGGTAGCTCTTCTCGTCCTCTGTCAGATCCTCATAATCGTCGATCATGGTGATCCCCTCTTCCCGGAGGGCAGGAACCAGCTGACGGTTGTAGGTGTAGTACTGGGAGCTCATGAAGTCGTGCGTGTCGGCAAGAACCGCGGAGAGCTGTTCCGATGCCGTCATGCCCGCGATGTCCCGCTTCGTGTACTCGGAGTGAACCATGTCCTGGAGGGAGGAGACACGGACCATGAAGAACTCATCGAGGTTGCTCGCGGTGATGGAGAGGAAGTTCAGACGCTCCATCAGAGGATTCTCCCTGCTCCTTGCCTCGCCGAGGCACCTTCTGTTGAACTGGAGCCAGGACAGCTCCCTGTTCCAGTAATAGTCCGGATTTCTGTAATCCACAGCCTTTTCGGCCTGTGCTTTGTTCTGCATTGTCAGCTCCTCCTTAGCGGTTGCTCTGCCGGATCACCGGTGTCAGTCCGAGGACCTCCTCAAAGAAGTCCGCGCGGTGCTTGATCATGCCCTTCTCCAGCGTAATGTCAACGCCCTGCCGCACCGTGATCACCATCTTGTCGCCCCGCACCTGAATCCGGATATCTCCGAACTTCTGCTTGTGGGAGCGGTCAAGACCGTTTGCCAGCTGCAGGATGGCGGTCAGGTTCGTGATGGTCATGTAGCTGTCGAGGTCGAGATCGGTGACGTTCTCCTGCTCCTCGTAGTAGACAAACTCACTGTGGTTGTAACGGACGACGTTCGCGACGATCTCACGCTCCTTGTGGGAGAGACCGATGATCTCTGTCGCCATGATGATGTCATAGCCGCACTCCCCGATGTTTGCCATGGAGATGTACTTGCCGCAGTCGTGAAGACGCGCCGAGATGCGAAGCAGCAGCTTCTCCCTTGCTCCCATGCCGTGGATCTTCTTCGTGGCATCGAAGATCTTCGTTGCGATGGTTTCCAGCGTATCGGATCTGGTCTCGGAGCCCATGTAGCGCTTGGAAATCTCACTCGTGCAGGCCAGGATATCCTCGTCGAAATCGTGGCTCGGCGGCAGGATCCGGTGCTTTTCCGCGTACTCATAGGCGATGCCGTCGCAGAGCGTGACACCCGTGCCCCAGATCTTGTCTGCCCCGAACGAGCGGCAGATGTAGTTCACCATGATGCCGGTGATGTAGAGGAGATTCAGCGCCTCATCGGAAAGCCCCAGGGAAGAGCCGATGTTGTGAAGAGAAGACTCTCTGGTCTGGGAGAGCAGCACCTGGAGCTTTTCCGCAGAGACGATCTCCATTCCCCGCGACTGCATGAAGTTTGACATGTGGTCGTCGATGATGATGAGGTTGTGGATCTTTCTCGCACCGAGATAGAGTTTCTTGAAGGTCTCGATCTGTGCCCCGACGATCTCCTCGACAAGGCCCTCGAACTGGTCGGTTCTCGCGTCGATCTGCCGTACCCTGTCATAGAGACGGAGAACGCCGAGCGGCATGTTCTGGGTGGCGGAGAGTCGATCCTCGTCAAACCAGGAGATCTGGAGTGAGCCGCCGCCGATATCGACGATCGCGCAGGACTCCTTGATGAAGTCATTGAACTGCTGGCCCCGCGAGGCAACGGACTTGTAGTCGAGGAAGCGCTGCTCCGAGTTCGAGATCACGTCCACATGGATGCCGCTCATCTGCTCCCACTGACGAAGGACCAGGGACGCATTTGTCATCTCGCGGATGGCCGAGGTGCCGTAGGCCTTGTAGTCCTCGCACCGGTAGGTCTCCATGATCGAATGAAAGTCCCGGAGAACTTCTCCCACCTGCAGGACATGCCGGTGGCTGATCTTCCCCGTGTAAAAGGTATCACTGCCAAGGTCAATGCGGCGCTCGAGGTGATCCACCTCGCGGATCCCCCTTCCGCGTGAGATCTCGAAGATCTTCAGACCAAGCTCATAACTGCCGACGTCGACGGCAGCAAAGGTATGAATCGCCATAGAAAAGTACTCCTCAACTGTTTATGGTTGTGAAAACGACGGATCCAAAGGCGCAGTATCTCCTTTGTCTCTACCGCTATTATAATATCCCGTCCGCCATTTTACCCTTTCCACCGGAAAAGAATGTAAGCTTTTTGTTAAAACGCTGTTTTCCGTTCAAAAGTGCATGTTTTTTTGTTCGTTGGATGAAAAAAACGGGCTCTCTCCGCTCCTGCGAAGAAAGCCCGTCTTACGTCTGATTCTCAGTAATTTCCGAGAATGGTCATGTGTCTTGTCTCTTCCCGAAGGCCCCGGAGCGCGTTCCGCACCGAAGGATCATTCAGGTTCCCCTCGAAGTCGATGAAGAACCGGTACTCCCAGTTCCTGTCCTCGATGGGTCTCGACTCGATCTTGGTCATGTTCAGGTCGTTGTAGATGAAGTGCGAGAGCGTCCGGTAGAGGGATCCGCTCTCGTGTTCGATCTCCAGGATCAGGCTGATCTTGCCCGCGCCCTTCCGGAAGATCTTCCGGTTGCTCACGATGATGAACCTGGTGGAGTTGGAGGATGCCTGATTGATGCCACGCTCGATGATCTGAAGACCGTAGGCCTTTGCCGCATACTCGCTTGCAATCGCGGCCTTCGTGATGTCATGATCCCTTGCGACCTTCTGTGCCGCGAAGGCATTGTTTGCCATCGAGATCTGTTCCCAGGACGGATACTTTGCAAGATAGCGCTCCGACTGCATGAGGGACTGCGCATGGGAGTAGACGGTTCTGATCGTCTCCTTTGTCGTCCCTTCGCACCCCATCAGGCAGTGGCGGATCGGGATGATCTGCTCGCCCACGATGTAGTTTTCAAACTCGGAGAGAAGGTCATAGTTCTCGGAGACGATACCCGCGGTGGAGTTCTCGATCGGCAGCACCGCATAGTCCGCGGCGCCCTCGTCAATGGCCGTCATCGCATCGCGGAAAGTCTCGACGTGGAAGTTGCGGATCGAATCCCCGAAAAACCGGAACATCGCCGCCTGCGAGTAGGAGCCCTCCGCCCCCTGATAGGCCACGATGGTCCTGTCGTTTACCAGGGAGTCCACCTCGAGAAACGGCGTGTTGTGGAGAACACCCGCGTCGTCCATCATCTGGTACTGGCGCTTTCTCGAGAGGGCCATGATCTGCCGGTACAGCTCCTGGATGCCCTTTTTGTTGAACTCGGTTCTTGCCTTTGCACCGAGGGTCTCGAGCTTCTCGCTCTCGCGCTTCCTGTCGAGCACCCGCTTCCCGGTCCGGATCTTGTCCTTTGCCACCTCTTCGGAGATCGCCATGCGCTGTTCAAAGAGGGAGACGATCCTGTCGTCGATCTCATCGAGCTGTTTCCGGTATGCAAGAAGGTTGCTGTCAGTTGTCCCGTCCGCCATGGAATGTCCTCCTACTGCTTCTGTTCGTCCATCTTTAAGAGCTTTGCCTCGTTGTCCGCCGTCGTCAGCGCATCGATGATCTCATCGAGATCTCCGTTCATGATGTCGGAGAGATTGTAGAGCGTGAGCTTGATGCGGTGATCCGTGACACGGCTCTGCGGGAAGTTGTAGGTGCGGATCTTCTCCGAGCGGTCCCCGGTACCGATCTGGGAGCGGCGAAGGTCTGCCTGCGCATCATGGCGCTTCTGCTGCTCGAGGTCATAGAGCTTGCTTCGCAGCAGTGCGAACGCCTTGTTCTTGTTCTGCAGCTGGCTTCTCTCGGTCTGGGAGTAGATGACGATGCCGGTCGGGAAGTGGGTCAGACGCACGGCGGAATCCGTCGTGTTGACACCCTGGCCGCCGTTTCCCGACGCTCTCGTGATATCGATCCGGTAGTCCTCCGGCGGGATATCGATCTTGATGTCCTCGTCCACCTCCGGCATGACCGCGACGGTTGCCGTCGAGGTGTGGATTCTGCCCTGGGACTCGGTGACCGGCACGCGCTGCACGCGGTGAACACCGGACTCATACTTGAACTTCGAGTACGCGCCCTCCCCGTTTACCATGAACTCCATGTACTTCATGCCGCCGATGCCGGACTCCTCGAAGTCGATGACATCGGTCTTCCAGCCCTTCTTCTCGGCATAGTGCACGTACATGCGGTAGAGCTCGCCTGCAAAGAGAGCCGCCTCATCTCCGCCGGCACCGGCGCGGATCTCGATGATGACGTTCTTCTCATCGTTGGGATCCTTCGGGATCAGCATGAGCCGGATCTTCTCCTGCAGCTCTTCTTTTGTCTTCTTTGCTTCCTGATAGGATTCCCGGGCGAGCTCCTTCATATCCTCGTCGGTCTCACCCGTCATCAGCTCCTGCGCCTCGTCCATGTCGGTGCCCGCCTTCTTGTAGGCCTTATAGGCCTCGACGAGCGGCGTCAGGCTGTTCTGTTCCTTCATCAGCTTCGTGTACCGGTCCATGTCGGCGGTCGCCGAATCACTCATCAGCTCCCGGTTGATGTCCTCATAGCGAAGCAGTACACTCTCCAGGTTTTCAAACATAGTTAAAACCTCACAACTACAGGGCGGCCGTCACCACGCGGTCCTTCCCACCATAATCTTTCTTCAACGATGTCTCTGCATATCCCGCTTCCCGGCAAAGGGAAAGAACATCGTCCCCTTCATCATACCCGATTTCCAGAAGAAGGCACCCGCCGGGAGCAAGGAAGCCTTTCGCTTTCGGGATGATTCTCCGGTAAAAGGAAAGCCCGTCTTCCCCGCCATCGAGTGCCATGTACGGCTCCCCGCAGCGCACCTCCTCTGGCAGCGTTTCGATGACGCCGGTCTGAATGTAGGGCGGATTCGAGAGCACAAGGTCAAAGGAATGCTCCAAAGATCGCCCCGAAAGAGCTTCAAAGAGATCTCCCTGATACAATTCTGCGCGTTCTGTAAGGCCCAGTGCCATCCGGTTCTTTTCCGCGACCTGCAGTGCTTTCTCTGACAGATCCGTTCCGACTCCCGTGGCTCCGTTCCCCTGAAGTGTCAGGAACGAGAACAGAAGGCAGCCGCTCCCCGTACACAGATCCAGAACCCGAAGGTTCTTCTTCCCTTTGCCAAGATCCAGCGCCGTCTCCACCAGGGCCTCGGAGTCCTGCTCCGGGATCAGGACGTTTGGATCGACGATAAAATCGAATCCCATGAATCCCGCATGCCCAAGGATCATCGCCGTCGGCTCGTGGGCTTCTCTTCTTATCAGAAATCCGCGGTATGCTGCCATCTCCTGTGCTGTCACTTCCCTATCCGGGGACAGAAGAAGCGTGTTGAGATTCGTGCCGCAGACGGCCTCGAGAAGCAGTCTTGCATCAAGGGCCGCGTCCGCATCAGAAGACAGGGTCAGCGCTTTCGTGCCCTCCTGAATCGCTTCCCGGTATGTCACCCTGACACCTCGTCGTTCTCGACAAAGCCGCCCTTTTCATAGTGCGAAAGCTCTGCCGGGTCGTAGTGGAACTCCTTTACGAGGTACGCCTTCCAGTCGAACACCGCTTCCACGGAGCGGATGCCGGCCTCGATCATCTCCGTGTCGGGCTCCTTCGTCGTCAGGTGCTGCAGCCAGATGCCGGGTGCGGAGACGATGCGGATGAACAGGTTGTCACTGCGGCCGGCCGCGCGGAGAATCTCATAGGCGATCCCCGCAACGACCGGGATCAGAAGAAGGCGAAGGCCAAAGCGGAGCAGCCGGTTATCGACCCGGATAAAGAAGAACAGCACCACCGACACCAGCATGATCAGAAACAGATACGAGGTGCCGCAGCGCTTGTGGAAGCGGGTTGACTGAGCAACATACTGTACGGTCAGAGGTTTCCCTCTCTCAATGCAGTTGATGCACTTGTGCTCCGCCCCGTGATACTGGTACATGCGGTGCATGTCCTTCATCGCACTGATCACGGCCATGTAGGCGATGAAGATCCCGATGCGGATCAGGCCCTCGATGAGAGACAGGAATGCCTGAGAGCGGATCGATCTTGAGAGCAGGTCCGTGAACAGAAGCGGCAGGTACACGAACAGCAGCAGACCCAGGACCACGCCGATGACCATGGAAATTCCCATGACCGCGGAGTTCTCCTTCTTCTCCGCCTCCGGATCCTTTTTACTCTCCTCGTCCTCCATGTAGATCTCCGAGGAATAGTTGATGCTCCGAAAGCCGACGATCATGGAATCGATAAAGGCAAGAACCCCCCTGATCAGCGGAATCTTTGTCCAGATGGTGCCCTCTCCGATCGGATGGTGCTCATCAACCTCGACCTCGATCTCCCCGGTGGGTTTTCGCACCGCGCAGGCGACCATGTCGTGGTTTCGCATCATCACGCCCTCGAGCAGCGCCTGTCCGCCGATCCCGGAGTAGTGCTGTTTCCTCTTTCCTGCCATGGACTCTCCCTTCCTGGTTACGCAAAGAGCCGGGACATACCTGTCCCGGCTCCCATCTGCCTTTGTAGGAAACTACTGAAGGCCGTACTTCTTGTTGAACTTCTCGATGCGGCCCTTGGCTGCATTGGATCTCTGCTGGCCGGTGTAGAACGGATGGCACTTGGAGCAGACTTCGACGTGGATCTCCGGAACGGTAGATCCCGTAATGAAGGTGTTGCCGCAGTTGCAGGTCACCTTGCACTGATAATACTTCGGATGAATTCCCTCTTTCATTGCTTTTCTCCTTTTGTAAGCGCTGTCGTAAATGATCTATCATTTACTCACCCACAGATGGACGATCCTCATCAATGAACCTCAATGATGACGAGACATGATTTCCTTGTTTCTGCCCCCGAAAGGACAGCTTGATCAGTATAACACTGCCCCAGAGCAGGATGCAAGCATTACTTGACGCTGTCAGCGGCTTTTCCAGGCATCGATCCGCACCCGCCGGCAGAGCAAGAGCACGGCTGCAAGACCAAGAAAACCTGCAAGAAGAAACAGCAGGGCTGCAGGAAGGCTCACGGCGATCCCCTGAAAGGAAAGGAACAGGGAAGCCAGGTTGCAGAGGGCATGCATGCAGAAGGCAGTCACAAACTCGCCGGTAATCTCAAGGGCAAGGACAAAGAGAAAGCCCATGAGCATTGCATACACCCCCTGCGGCAGGTTCCCGTGGAACAGGCCGAACAGAAGGGCCGAGAACAGCATGCACACGGGGACCGATCCCCTCGTCTTCTGAAGGAGTCTTCCATAGGTCGATACCCGAAAGACCATCTCCTCGACAAAGGGCGTAAAGAGTCCGTACACCGCCGCCGAAAGGGCAGGCGACAGGCCGGAAAGATCCGTTCCTCCCTCCAAGATGCCGGATAGGGCGTAAACCTCCTGAATCCCGAGAGACAAAAGCACGGCGCACAGCGACAGGAGAATCCCCGCAAGGAGCCGGTATCCCGGAAGGACAAGGTACGGAGTATCGATCTTCCATCGTCTGATCCTCTCCTGTTCCCTCTTCTCCTGATCCTCTTTGTTTGGATCCTCTGCGTCCTTCTCTGCCTTTTCCATGGACAGCTGAAGGGTCCCCGCCTGTTCCATCGCCTGATACCTTTTTTTCGTCCAGACAAGATCCTCTTTGACAAAAGTCAGGACGATGAGAAATGCTGCAAGGTACGACAGGGCGGTGGCGATGGCGTTTGCATCCCCGGGGTGCTGCATGCAGAAGACAAAGAGCGTTCCGCTTCCCGCAGAGACGATGAGGTCTGAAACGTAGGAAAAGAGGAGCTGTGCTCCCTCCAGCACCAGGGTAAAGAGAAGGAACGGGATCAGGGCCTGCAGGGCGCTCAATCGTCCTGCCCCGCAAGGAGATAGCTGCAGAGCTTCGGTACATCCGGTGCCACAAAGACGGCACCTGCCTTCTTAAGTTCCTCCTCCGTTCCATATCCGTAACCTGCGCCCACCGGAGTTACGTGATTTGCGACGGCGCCCTGCATGTCGAACCGCCGGTCTCCCACCATCGCGGTGTGCTCCGGAAGGGCGCAGAGCCTTGTCAGGGCAGCGGTCACGATCTTCGTCTTCGCATCCTCTCCGCTCTGATTCTTCAGCTCATCCGCCGGGTTCGAGCCCAGCGTGAATTCGAAGTACTGACCGATATCGAAATAGATCATGAGCTTGTCGATCAGAGGCTGCGGCTTGCTGGAGGCTGCGGCAACCATGATGCCCGCTTCGTAGAGCTTTCTCAGCATGTCCCGGACACCCGGATAGAGGCGGTTGTCGTAGACACCCCTGTCGTCGTAGTACTCTCGGAAGATCCGGATCGCCTCCGCGCTCTTTTCCGGCGTAAAGCCGTAGCGTCTCTGGAACTCCGTATTCAGCGGCGGTCCGATAAAGCTCGTCAGGTTCGAAGCCTCCTCCTCGATCCCGAGGCAGTGCAGTGCATGCTGTACCGCCTTCGTGATCCCGGGACCGGACTCCCAGAGCGTCCCGTCCAGATCAAACAGAATATACTGAAATCGTTTCATGAATGTGTGTCCTCACGATAAGAACTTACTGCCACGTGACGCTGCCGTCACCATCAACGGTAACGCCTTCCGACATCTGCTGCATTTCATTCAGGATCCTTGTCTTTTCGTCCCCTTCTGCCGTTGTGACAAGGCAGTTGGACGAGATCATCGGAACAAAGGAGATGGACTGTATGTTCCCCTCCGTCGTATCCACCTGAACTTCGAGGATCCCGGTATCCTGGGTTTTGGAGTGAAAGAGGAAATTTCCGAGACTGTAGAGCACCGGCATCCCGTTTACGGAAGTAAAGCCCTGCAGGACATGCGGGTGATCGCCGATTACAAGGTCCGCGCCCGCCTCCTGCATGCCCTGTGCCTGCTCCACCTGCAGGGCGTCCGGCTGCGTTTCGCCTTCCGTTCCCCAGTGGACATAGACAAAGACAAGGTCCGCGTCCGCCTTTGCCTGTCGGATCGCCGCATAGAGATTTGCCGGATCATAGCACCGGAACACCCCGGGTTCCGTGTCCGTTGCACCCTTCGTCTCCGGATTGTCATATCGCTCGATCTGGGTCGCGTTGAGGATGGCGATCTTCACCCCGCCTGCGGCATAGGTCCTCGGGCGGCTTGCCTCAGCAAGGTTCCTGCCGGCGCCGATATAGGGCATGCCGTCCGCCGTCAGGGTATCCAGCGTATCCAGAAGCCCCTGCTCCCCGTAGTCATAGGCGTGGTTGTTGGCAAGTGTCACAAGATCACAGCCGATGGCATCAAGGTTGGTAACGGTCGAGGGATCCGCATGGAAGGTGTATTTCTTTCCCTCCAGAGCACCGTCCGATGTGGTGTAGGGAAATTCGTTGTTCAGAACAAATACGTCCGCGCTCTGCATGAGGGACAGCGCCTGCCCGTCAAAGCAGTTCGTGATGCCAAGCCCTGCAATCGTCGCCCCTGCGGCATAGGACGTATCAAAGAGGATATCCCCGGCAAAGGCAAAGGTCACGGTCCCGTCGTCCGCCTCAAGCACCTCGTCGGCAGATGGCGTCTCCGGTTCGGATTCTTCGACGCTTCCCGCGCCCTCTGCTTCCTCCTTCTTTTCCGCGGACTCTTTTGCCTGTGCAGCCCTCACTCTCTCCGCCTTCTGACTTGCGGCAAAAGCTGCCTCCTCCGGGGAGATCGTTCTCACCAGGGTGGAAGACTCGGAAGACTCCGGCTCTTCTCCTCTGACGGCGGCAAGGATCTGATCCCTGTGCTCCGTGACGGCAAAGCCCGCAAGCGCTGCCGCACCGGCAAGAAGGAGAATCAGGAGCACACGAAACGGACGAAGAGAATGGCCGGAATCTTCCTCCCCGTCCTCTTCGTCCGTTTCCGGAGCGAAATCCTCTTCCGATTCGACTCCCGTATCGGCTTCTTCTTCGATGTGATTATCTTCATTGCCGTTTTTGCTCATGGACCCATCCTACCACAGGCGCGCTTTCCGAGAAAGAAGAGAAACGTGAAAACAAAAACTGATGAAAAAAGACAAAAAGAAAGGCCGCAGCCTTTTAGAAGCTGCAGCCTTCCCGACAAAGCCCTTATTCGAGCATCGAGAGCTGGACATCGACGCTGTTCAGTTTGTTTTCCACCTCGCGGCGCTTTGTCTGGCTCCGCTCCATGTTGCGGCAGGTCTCCATCACGGACTCTGACTGGAACGTCAGATAGCCGTTGACAACGGCCCCCGGCAGAGCAAATTTCTTGGTCGATTCCGGAAATGCAACGGTCAGGTACTTGCCGTTCTGCTCTGTCACCGTGCCCTCTCCGTAGGCCTGATGGCTGGCATGCGTATCCACAAGCGAAGGGATCTTCTCCTGCGCCTGTTCCGACTTCACATGGTTCAGTTCGTCGACGACGGTTTCCCGCACATCGAGCAGATGGGCACGCTCTCTCGTGCGCCCGAGTTTCCTCTGTGCCACCGCACTGATCTTCGACTTCCTGTTTGCCGCCTTCTCGGAGTAGAAATCCTTCTGGTAGGCGGAACTGATGAGATCGTAGACCAGGATGTGATGTTCCGGATCAATCCCGACAAGATCGGAATTTCCGGTCTGCTTTGCCTTCTGCGTCAGTCCCTTGTTGACGGTCTTTAACAGATCCTCGCGGGTGCCGATGTATGCGGCGGTATCGTCGCACATGCGGTAGTAATTCTGCAGGGAGAAGCTTCTGTCGTAGCCGATCTCTTCCTCCGTCTCGGTATACCCTGCAAAGGCGGTTGCCTCAGATGCCCGGAAGAAGTAATTCTCCTCCGGATGAATCAGTGCCAGATACCGGATGGCGGTCCGCATCTTCTGGCGGTACTGCCACTCCTCCGGTGCCTGATCGGTCAGGAGACTGTTGATGGTATCCACAAATCGCTGAGCCTTTACCTGCTTTTCCGATACCTCGGAACCGTCGCGGACTAACAGGTCAGAAAACGCATCCCGCACTTCAGACGAAAATCCGTGATTGCAAAGATAGAGAATTCCTGCCCTCGGATTGACGGCACCGTCCTCGATGATGGAGTTGGCACCCTCTGTCGCCTGCTCGAACATATTTCCGAAATCGGCTGCATTCAGATCCCATGTCCTCACACAGTCGGCTACCGCCTCCCATTTATGGCGTACATCATGATCTCCTGCAATGAGCTCAGGATATTTCCCGATATAAATGTTCACCAGTACTTTGAGACGTTCTGTATTCATGTGCTTCCGTACCTCGCGTAATCTTTCCCAGCACTGTACCTCCTATGCTGTAATATCTCTCGACCCTCCTTGACTGGCTATATTATACACCCAACGGTACGGATTCTCAATTTATTTTACGACAATTTTGATTGCTTTTTGAAAAATCTAAAATATTGTTTTAAATCTTTTTATGATAACATCCATTCCTGCTTAAAGCAAGCACGGACCATCCAATAAAAACAGATGAAAATCGGTAAGACAGCCATTGAAATCGGCATTTGACATGTTTTTTGCAGGTCTCTGAAGACACAAAAAAAGGAAGCAATTTCTTGCTTCCTTCACGCTGCGACCAAGAGGGCTCGAACCTCTGACCTCCCGCACGTCAAGCGGACGCTCATCCCAGCTGAGCTATGATCGCATCAGTTCTTGGAACTGTCTGCCGGTGTTTCGCACCGACGAACGCTATAATACCAGTCCCCGGGACGTTTGGCAAGCCCTTTTTTGCGTTTTAAGTGTCTGTCTTTTTATCTTTCTGTCTGGTATCTGTTCTAGGACTCCCGGCGCTCCGACAGACGCCAGATATCACGGTTGTACTCGCGAATCGTGCGGTCGGAGGAGAAATACCCGGCCTTTGCGATGTTGACAAGGCTCTTCCGGTTCCAGCCGATCGGATCCTCATAGTCCCGGATCATCTGATCCTTCACGCGGATATATTCCTCCAGATCCGCGAGGGTCATGTAAGTATCCCTGCTTAAGAGTTCGTCGTGAACACGGCGCAGCTTCTCCTCGTTTCCGATCGCCATGCACTGCTCCCCCACCAGAAAGTCCAGTGCCTCACGGATCACCGAGCTCTTTTCATAGCACTCCCTCGGATTGTAGTCCCGGAGACGCTCGTGTTCGATGACCGATTTTGCATCGAGGCCGAACAGGTAGATGTTCTCATCTCCCACCAGCTCATGAATCTCGACATTTGCCCCGTCGTTGGTTCCAAGTGTCACGGCGCCGTTTAACATGAACTTCATGTTGGAGGTGCCGGAGGCCTCCTTTGAGGCGAGCGAGATCTCCTCCGAGATATCCGCGGACGGAATCAGCTTCTCGGCATAGGAGACGTTGTAATTCGTGACAAACACCAGGTGCATGAAGCGGTTGACGTCCGGATCATGGTTGATGATGTCCTGCAGTACCAGCAGCACATGGATGAAATCCTGGGCCAGTACATAGGCCGGCGCCGCCTTGCCGCCGAAGATATAGTTGACCGCACGCCTTGGCTTCTCGCCGTTCTTGATCGCAAGATAGCGGTGGATGATGTACAGGGCATTCATCTGCTGTCTCTTGTACTCATGCATCATCTTGATCTGTACATCGAAGATGCCGTTCACATCCAGGCGCACGCTCTCATGCTGCGCAATGTACTCCGCAAGTCGCGCCTTGTTGTGCATCTTGATCTCCGACAGGCGCATCAGCACCTCCGGGTCGTTCTGATACTCGAGCAGGCGCTCGAGCTGCACCGGATCCTTCTTGTAGGCATCCGAGATCTTGAACGAGAGATAGTTTGCCAGCTCATGATTGCAGGCAAGAAGCCAGCGGCGGAACGAGATGCCGTTGGTCTTGTTGTTGAACTTCTCGGGGTAGATCTTATAGAACGGTGCCAGGGCCTCGTTCTCGAGGATCTTCGTGTGGTTTGCGGCAACGCCGTTCACCGAGAATCCGTAGTGGATGCAAAGGTATGCCATGTGCACCACGTTGTTCTCATCGATGATATAGACCGAGGGATCCGCATACTTCTCCCGCACTCTCCGGTCCAGCTCGCGGATAATCGGCATCAGCTGGGGGACGACTTTCTCGATGTCCTCGACGCGCCAGGTCTCCAGTGCCTCATTCAGGATCGTGTGGTTCGTGTACGCACAGGTCCCGGATACCGCCTTGATTGCCTCGTCCATGCTCATGGCCTTCTCCGTCGTCATGATCCGGATCAGCTCCGGGATGATGAGGGAGGGGTGCGTGTCATTGATCTGGATCACCGCGTGGTCATAGAGATGCCGCAGGTTGTACTGCCGGTTCTTCATCTCCCTGAGAATCCACTGCGCCGCATTGGAGACGAGGAAGTACTGCTGATAGAGGCGCAGGATCTTCCCGTCCGGACTCGAGTCATCGGGGTAGAGGAACAGTGTCAGGTTCTTCTCGATGTCCTTCATGTCGAAGCTGATGCCGTCCTTTACCAGGGACTCATCGACACTCACGACATCAAACAGGCGCAGCTTGTTCACGCCCGCATCGTACCCGACAACGTCGATGTCATACATGTGGCTTGTGACCTTCCGGCTGCCGAAGTAAACATTGAAGTAAACATCCGTCGGGCTCTCCCAGGAGTCCTTCGTAATCCACGGGTTCTTCTCCGTCTTCTGCATGTGATCCGAGAGTACCTGCCTGAAATCCCCGAAATGATAGTTCAGCGTGATGCTCTCTCCGGGAAGGCCGAGCGTTGCAATGGAATCCATGAAGCAGGCCGCAAGGCGCCCGAGGCCGCCGCTTCCAAGTGCCGGCTCCGGCTCTACCTCCTCGATTCTCGAGAGGTCCTTGCCGTACTTTTCGATGAGGGACTTCATGCGGTCATAGATCTTCAGGTTGATGAGGTTGGTGATGAGAAGGCGTCCGATCAGAAACTCGGAGGAGATGTAATAGACCATCTTTTCGCCGGTGTTTCGCTCGGTCACGGCAAGAAGGCGCTTGCAGTAGTCCTGCAGAATGTAGTACAGCTCCTCGTCGGTGCAGGCATCCAGCGTCTTGTTCATCTTTTCCTTTGCCAGCATCTTGAGTTCGTGCTCCATGTTCATGTTCAGGACATCGCGCTGCATGTTGGTTGCCTGCATTTTCTGCCTCCGTTCAATATAACTTTACCTGTCTATCATAACGCAAGTGCCCCAAAACGTCCGTTGAAATTTCCGCGCTGCAAAATCCTCAAATCAGGCACAATACACAAAAGGACCGGCCAGATGGCCGGTCCTCTCTGAATCCTGTTCTCTTTTCGTACAGGAAATCACACGGGAACACTTCGTCCCGTCTGCTTCCTGTCTTTTCCGCTCCCGAATCAGAAGTCAGCAAGCTCCTTCATGACCAGGTGGCGAGGCGTGCCATCGCACCAGAACGGAATCAGCTCGCCCTGGATGAGCGGCTTTGCGTAGTTGATGTAGTCCTGGGTCAGGCCGTCATGGGTCTCATTGATCCACTCAAGCGGAACGTTCTTCACGCCGTTTGCGATCTCGTGGACATCGTAGCGGGAGAAACCGCACTGATACGGCTCGCCGGGCTTGTTGAGTCTCTTGAAGATAACCATCTCACCGGTAGCGCCCTCACTTGCAGCCTCTGCAGCAAGCTTGCCGGCAGCAAATGCCTCGTTGATATCGGTCAGGGATGCGACGTGAGAGCCTGCTCTCTGCATCGTGGAGAACTCGATGGCACGGGTCTTCAGGCCGGTCTTCTGCGCGATCATCTTGCAGAGGGTCGAAGCAGTGCCGGAGAGCTGCTTGTGGCCGAACGCATCGACCATGGCGTTCTCGGAGCCAAGCTCCATGACATAGCGGCCGTCTGCGAGCTTGACGCCCTCGGACACTGCGATGACAACGGAGTGCTTGTGCGTGGAGAGGTAATCAACCTTTGCCATGAAGGCATCAACATCGAAGGCGGTCTCCGGAAGGTAGATGGCATCGACACCGGTGCAGTCATCACCCTTTGCAAGGGCAGCTGCTGCGGTAAGCCATCCTGCATCACGGCCCATGATCTCGCAGACCTCAACGGTGGGCTTTGCAGCGCCGAAGGACTCGTTATCGCGGATAACTTCCTTCAGGGTCGTTGCGATGTACTTTGCAGCGGAGCCGTAGCCCGGGCAGTGATCCGTGACGGGCAGGTCGTTGTCGATGGTCTTGGGAACGCCCATGAACTGCTGCTTCTTGCCGTGTGCCTTCGCATAGTCGGAGAGCATCTTGACGGTATCCATGGAGTCGTTGCCGCCGGCATAGAACAGGACATCGATGTCATGCTTCTCCATGACTTCGAAGACCTTCTCATAGACATCCTCATGTCCTTCGGGCTTGGGCATCTTGTAACGGCAGGAGCCCAGGAATGCGGACGGGGTTCTCTTGAGCAGCTCGATGCCCATCGGGTTGTCGAGATACTCATCGAGATCGACGAGCTTGTCCTGCAGGAAGCCCTCGATGCCGTGGATCATGCCATAGACATGCTCAGCGCCGAGCTCCTTTGCGCCGGAGTAGACACCGGCAACCGAGGAGTTGATGACGGCGGTGGGGCCGCCGGACTGTCCAACTACTACGTTCTTCATTTTGATTTCCTCCATCAGAAATGATTTGATTTCCTGCGCCGCTTTTCCCCTCACGTGTTGGGCAAAAGATGCGCCTCGTGTATTATAGCAAATCTTGCGCAAAGCGTGTTGGCCAATTCTTCCGTCTTTCCGGGCACGAAAAGACAGGTCGCTGCGGCCTGTCTTTGATATTTTCTGTTCTCTTTTTGTGCTGCTTACTGTTTTGTAAGGAACGGCAGCAGTACCTTGTTCCAGTACTCCTGAAGAATCGGATCCGTTGCGCGGTAGATCTCATGAGGCGCATTCTCGACCCGCACAAGTTTTACCTTATTGGATCCCTTCGCATACGCTTCCTGCCCTTTGGGCGGGATCAGCCTATCACTCCCTGCCTGCACCAGCAGCGTATCCGCCTTTATCTTTTTCAGGTTTTCCTTCCTTTTCGCGTCCCGGATCATGTCGTCGAAGGAAACCGCGCTGTTGACCGTGGCACCAGACATCTGAAGCTTTTCATCAGCCTGGCACTGACGGAACCAGTAGAGGTAGCGTGCCTCACAGTTGGTGCTCGCATCTGCAAAGTCCGGCTCCTGTTTGAACGGCCCGGCACCCGGCATGTAGTCGGATCCGTGGCCCCGCTTTTTCAGGTTCCGGATGACGGTCCTTGCAAGAAGATAGGGAGTCTTTCCGGAGTTCAGATCCAACATCGGCGAGGTGAGCACCGCCTTCGGGAAATCCTCCGGATAGAGCTCAATGTAACGGGATGCCACGCACCCTCCCATTGAATGACCGAACAGGATCCAGGTCCCCGTTCCCTGTCCGTGGGCGTTGGCATAGACAAGCGGGCTCTTCTCAAAGACAATCGCATGTACGAACCGGTGAGCGTCCTCGACAAGATCGTGATAGTCCTCAATATTTACCTTGGAGGGATCGCTCGTCGAGCGATAGCTCCTTCCGTGCTCCCGCTGCTGCAGCAGGTAGACCTCGAAGCCGTTTAGCAGAAAGTAGTAGACCGTCTCATAGAACCTTCCGATTCCCTCGGTAAACCCGTGCAGGAGAACGATGGTCGAGGTGCAGGTATCATCCGCGTAGTGCTCATAGTACAGGCTCTGTCCCGGCACACGCTCAAAGGTTCCGGCTTCTCTCCTCTTTGCAAGGAAGGGAAGCACGATCTGCTCCATCTTCTCCTGATAATTGTCTTCCGTAATGAATTCCATGACATTCCTCACCCCTGCTGCTCTGCTTTATTCTCCCGCGCGGCATTGATCGCTGCGATCTTTTCCACGTTTTCCCTTACGACATCATCGGTGAGTTTGAACTTCTTCTGAAACACGACGAGGGCCACGAAAAGAACCGCCATCGGAATGATGGTCATCAGAAGGCGAAGGCCTGTCAGCGTTGAAGCCGACTGCGCAGCCTGCTGTATTTCATCCGTTGCATTGTTGCCGTGCAGGCCGATGAGCTTGAGGCCAAGGCCTGCGATGGCGACCGCGATGCCGCTCGATGCCTTGACAACGAAGGTCTGCATCGAGAAGATCACGCTCTCCTCCCGGTGTCCGGTGCGGATCTGCCCGTAGTCCACGGAGTTCGAGAGGAACACGGTGGTGAGGACGGACAGCATGCCGTTTGCGGCAAAGATCAGGATCCCGGGTACAAGAAGTGCGGGAATGCTGTGGGCAAGGCCGAACGCCATGCAGAGAAGCAGCAGGATCACATACCCTCCGATCGCAAGGAGCAGGCAGAAGCGGAAGATCACCGTATTGTCGAGCTTTTTGCGAAGCAGCGGATAGAGCACCATCATGCCGAGGATCTGGCTCACGCCGCCGACCATCGTGAACAGGGTATAGGCGCCGCTCCAGGAAGTGCCGCCGAAATCATACTTGAAAAAGTAGATGACAAGGTTTGAGGTGATGTAGAGCGCCGTATCGATGAGGACAATGGAAAGCACGACGACCAGCGCCTGGTCGTTCTGAAAGAGCGACCGGAACATGCCCTTCACCGTCTGGGTCTCCATCGAGGAATCCGGACGTTCCCTTACGTTGGAAGCACACAGAAGTTCGGAGACCACGAAGAACACCGCGACAATGAGCGCGAAGATGCCGAAGCCACGCCGCTCGTTGCCGGCACCGAGTGCCTGTACGGCGACCACGGTCAGGACCTGCACAATCGCGGAACCGAAGCCCGCGCAGGTTCTGCCGATGACGGAGAGGTGCTCGGTATCCTTCGGCGTTGTGGTGATCGCCGGGATCATCGACCAGTAGGGGATATCCATCATCGTATAGGTGACCCCCCAGAGGACGTAGATGATCGGGAAGAAGACCATGAGCCCTGCCCCGGACAGATTTGGCGCATTGAACAGCGCATAGAGGACGAAGGCATTCAGAACCGTGCCCGAGACGAGCCAGGGGCAGAACCTGCCGAAACGGGTCCTCGTCTTTGCGACAAGAACGCCCATCAGGGGGTCATTGGCGGCATCAAAGAACCTTGCCGCCATGAGGACGATGCCGACAAAGCCCGCATCGATCCCCAGAAGATCCTGATAGTAATACATGACATAGTTCGCAGACAATGCGTAGACCATGTCCTTGCCGACCGCGCCGATACCGAAGGCGGCCTTCTGCCTGAGTGAGAGCTGCATAGAGATAACCCCTCCCTAGACCGTGATGCCATCCAGCAGGATGTCCATCATGTCATTGAGCGCTTCCGTATAGCTCTCCCCCGCACTGTCTCCGCGGATGAAAGCCTCGATGGAAGCCGTGAACATCGTCTGCAGGATGCCGATATTGGCACTTTCCCTGATCCAGCCGTCCCGCTTGCCCTCTGCGATGAGGCGCAGAGTCGGTTCCCACCCGGTCTGCAGATACATGCGGACCTGGTCGTAGACCTCGGGATATTTCTCCTTCAGTCCGTCCATGCGGCCAAAATCAATGAGCCGGTATTCATCCGGCATGGCGATCATCACCTTCTTGAGTTTCTCGCGGGGAGACAGGGATCCATCCCGTATGACAGCAGCCTTTTCCCGGTAGATGTTCGCGAAGCCGTCGTCTACTACTGCCAGGAGCAGTTCCTCCTTTGAAGTGAACTCCGTGTAGATCGTCTTCTTGGAGATATGCATCTCATTTGCAATGTCCTGCATCGTGAACTTCAGGCCCTGCCGTGCATACATTCCAATGGCTGCGTCAATGATCTGTCCTCTGAGCTGCTTGTCCATGAGTCTCTCCTTGGAAACCCGTTTTCAGTTTACGGTTTCTATTGTAGAAACCGCCGGGTTTCCTGACAATGTGTATTCTGACCAACAGTATCCTCTTTTCCTGTGCAGGTTGCCCTGCAAAGAATCGTTTTCAGTGCCGAGAGCACGGTGTCCATCTCTTCCATCGTATTCTCGGGTCCCAGGGTAAACCGAAGGCTTCCCCTGGCAAGTTCCTCATCCCCTGTCATCGCAAGGATCACATGGGAGGGGTTTACGGCTCCCGTCGTGCAGGCAGAGCCCGCACTTGCCGCAATTCCCTGCAGATCCAGGGATGCGAGAACAAGGTCCGAAAAGATGCCGGGAAAGGAGACAGAGACATTGTTGGAAAGTCTCTTCTCTCCCGGTGCGGGACCTGTCACATGCGCATGAAGGCTTTTCAGCCCCTCAAAGAGATGGCGCTGCAGTGTCCTCATCTTTGCATTGCTCTCTTCTCTTTCCCGGAACGTCTCCTTAGCCGCCGCGGCAAAGGAGACAATGGCAGGCACTGCCTCCGTTCCGGCACGCCGCCCTCTCTCCTGCATGCCGCCGCGAAGGAGAGCTCCGATGGAAATGCCGGGGCGGATATACAGAAGCCCCGTCCCCTTCGGTCCCCCGATCTTGTGGGCGGAGACAGAAAGAAGATCGATCCCGTCCCGGGACACATCAAGATCGAGCTTTCCGAAGGCCTGCACCGCGTCCGTGTGAAACAGCGCCCCATGGCGGTGGGCGATGGAAGAAAGCTCCTGCACGGGCTCGATGGTTCCGACCTCGTTGTTTGCCGCCATGACGCTCACAAGAACGGTATCCCTGTGCTCCTGAAGATCCCTCTCAAGATCCTCCGGGGATACAAAACCCGAAGGATCCACCGGAAGATACGTCACAGTAAAACCACGCGTCTCCAGATACCAGGCGGTCCGAAGAACGGCCTCATGCTCGATGGACGAGACTACAAGATGCCCCTTTCCTGCGCCTTCCGCAGCGGCGACAAGTGCCTGATTGTCGCTTTCCGTCCCGCCGGACGTGAAAAAGACCCCGGAAGGGTCCGCGTGAAGGTACCCCGCAAGGCTTCTTCTTGCGCTCTCCAGAGCGCTCTTTGCCGCCCGTGCAATCCCGTAGGAGGCGCTCGCATTGCCGTAAAGCTCACGGCTTGCCTGCATCAGCGCATCGAGCGCGCACTCTTTCATCGGCTCTGTCGCCGCATGGTCCAGATAGATCATCGCATCCCTCATCAGTACTGCTTTCGAAGTCCCTTCGGATAATGGTTCTTCAGGACACCGCCGGATGCCTTCCCCCAGCCGATGGAATAGTGATCCACCAGGACAAGGACCCAGCCGGACAAAGAAGGATCGCAGGAAATGCTCTCCCCGTGAAGATACCCCGCGATGTCACTCGAATCCGCAGGAAGGTTTATGCTCTGCAGGACATCGCTTTCCGCAAGAAAGAGCGCGAGAGCATGGGACGGCTCAAACCGCTCCTTCTTTACCGTGCCAAGATCAAGGCCGGCCCGAAGGACCTTGAGGCCCGTAAGATCCGGGAGCGGGCAAAGATACAGCTCATCCGAAAACGAGAGGACATGCCCCTGCAGGCGCTCCCCGGCGCAAGGCGCAAGGCTCTCCTTTGCAAAGCGCTGGAACAGAAGATCCTTTCCGCTGTCTTTCCTTCCTTTACGTCGTTCCATCTTCTGCCTCCCCGCGGCGCATCATGGCGATGAAATGTCCCTCTCCCTCCAGCCTGTGCGGATAGAGCCGGATGCAGGAAGAAAGGCTCTCTTTTATGCTTTCCGGAATCGGAACGCCGCAGACAAAATCACCGGCAAGTCTTCCATCCCCGTGGGAGAAGCCCCAGGTATCAAAGACAGGGTTCCAGGGTATCAGGTGGAACTCCGGATTTTCTGTCAGAAACAGGGCAATCTGCTCCTCGTCCTCTTCCGGTGCAAAGGTGCAGGTGGAATAGATAAGGGTCCCGTTCCAGGAGAGCATGGACGCCGCAGCAGGAAGAAGTCCCCTCTGTATGTCCGCACACCCGGAAATCTTCTCCTCGGACCACTGGGTGATTGCCGCCTCTTCCTTTCGGAACATCCCCTCGCCGGAGCAGGGGGCATCAAGGAAGATCCGATCGAACATTCCGGGGAAGTGCTCCGCAAGAGCCGGAGCTGCCATCGAGGTCACAACGTCATTTCCGATTCCCATGCGCTCGATGTTCTGGGAGAGAATCCTGGCCCTTGCAGGATCAATCTCATTGGAGACAAGAAGTCCCTTTCCCTTCATCTTCGATGCGATCTGCGTGCTCTTGCCTCCGGGTGCCGCGCAAAGATCCAGGACCTTCTCGCTATCTTTCATGTCCGCGCAGCCGACCGCCGCCACTGCCATCGCCGAGGCCTCCTGCATGTAGTAGAGACCCGCGTCATGATAGGGGTGACGCCCCGGGGCATCGGATGCATCGACGTAAAACCCGCTCTCCTCCCAGGGAATGGGAGTCAGGGTAAAGGGGGAAAGGGTCCGGAATTCGTCCACGGTGATCTTTGCCGTATTGACGCGAAGACAGCGCCGGTACGGTCTCTCATAGGATGAAAAGAAGGCAGCGGCATCGGAACCAAGCTGTCTTTCCATACGGGACACAAAGCCCTGCGGCAGATCATCTTTTGTCATGGCAGCTTCCTCCCTTCTTCCTGCTCTTTCCTGTCGTTTTCTTTCGAACCGAGAACCCGAAGGTGCCAAGCTTCTCGCCGAGGGCATAGTAAGCTCCGTGGGAGTAGGCCACAAGATCTGCCCTCTCATGTTGAGATGTAAATAAAATCCATAATATGTAATTAAAATTCATAAAGTCGCCCAGCATTGTCGATTTTTTAATTATCTTTCATAATGTAGCCGTGTCCTTCCTGAAAATGGAAATATATTTCATA
>Ga0256406_1000916_pt1 | contig 50248 bp, 46 predicted proteins | sample RumenRJG_03DNA_FD_185986 | JGI IMG/M metagenome (GOLD analysis project Ga0256406, IMG submission 185986) | Bovine rumen microbial communities from Lethbridge, Alberta, Canada - RJG_03 | ecosystem: Host-associated > Mammals > Digestive system > Stomach > Rumen | place: Canada: Alberta | collected...
GGACGCGAGGTCCAAGGAGGACTCCGTCCAAACCAATGCCACTACATTCTAACAGCTTAAGCAACGAGAGGACTATACCCCCAGCTGGCTGTTGGGGAGTACAACCACTACACTTTTATATTAGGAGAAGGACGGTGTGAAGCATGTTTAAAAATACGGTAAAGATTGACGGGATGGCGTGTGGAATGTGCGAGGCACACATCAGCGATGCGATCCGCGGCGCCCTCCCGGATGCGAAAAAAATAAAGGCGTCCCGCCGGAAAAAAGAAGCGGTTTTCCTTACGGAACAGCCGGTCGATGAGACCGGGATGCGTGAGCTGATCGACGCAACCGGGTATCATTTTATGGGAATGGAGTCGATTGAAAAGTGATCCGGTCTGCTGCACGTGTGGATTTCAGATCCGGGTCAGATTTTGATGAAGGGAGCGTTCCGCTCCTTTAAAAAAGCCGCATAGTTAGAAAAATCTAATTCATAATAAGGAGATCTACCATGAGCATTGTGATCCTTGGAGGGAACAACTGTATGGAACGGCAGTATAAGCAATTGTGCCGTTCGTACGACTGCGAAGCGAAGGTATTTATCCGGGCGGACGGAGGCCTCAAAAGGAGGCTCGGCGACCCGGATCTGGTGATCTTTTTTACCCGCACAATGTCCCATAAAATGGTAGCGGGCGCGCTGTGCGAGCTGAAGGGACGGAAAGCGGCGATTGAGCGGTGTCATTCCAGTTCGATGAGTGCCCTCAAAGGGATCCTTGATAAGTACATGCCGGAGGGACCGCTATGTCCGACGAGTTACTGATCCTGCACTGTTCGCCGACGTTGGCGGGAATCAAGACGGGAAATCTTTTTTCGTGCGCAGTGAATTCAAGCGAGGAGCTGAACAGCGACATTCGGCGCGTGAATAAAAAGCTGGTGCCGAAGGGACTCCGGCTTCTCCCGCTTCGCTGCGAAAATGGCCGGGCATTGCTTTATCTGTACCGCCCGGAGCGTCTCGCCCGGGATCTGGAGGATGAGTACGCCGCCCGGATACTGGATCGTGCGAGTTATCCGGACGACAGTCCGGAACGCCGGATCGTTGAACTTTCGAAACGGCTGAAGGCATACCGGGTGTTTCCCCATGAGATCGGGCTGTTTCTCGGTTATCCTCCGGAAGATGTGGACGGCTTCATCACGAACCGGGCAGGGGGATATAAATGCATCGGCTGCTGGAAGGTGTATGGCGATGAAACCCGCGCGAAAAAAAGGTTTACCGCCTTTTCCGAGTGTACCGCCTGTTACCGCAGGCGGATCGGACTGGGGATGACACTGGAACAGCTGGCGGTCACGGAGCGGATGCGGGACCGGTCACTCGCCGGGCAGGTTTTGGCTGATCACTGAAGGCATTTATTAAAGAAAGGCTGGTATAAACATGGCAAAAGCAGCAGTTGTTTACTGGAGCGGAACAGGCAACACGGCGCAGATGGCTCAGGCCGTTGCTGAGGGCGTGAAGAGCGCGGGAGCGGAGTGCGAGCTGATTCAGGCATCGGAATTTGATGAATCCATGCTTCCCTCGCTGAGCGGAATTGCCTTTGGCTGCCCGGCGATGGGCGCGGAGCAGCTGGAAGAGACGGAATTTGAGCCGATGTGGGAGGCTGTTTCGGGAAAACTCGGCGGGAAGAGGGTCGCGCTGTTCGGCTCATACGGCTGGGGCGACGGCGAGTGGATGAGAACATGGGAATCCGACTGTGCGGATAACGGCATTTCTCTCGTCTGCGAAAGCGTGATCTGCGCCGACGCGCCCGATGACGGCGCGGCAGCGGAGTGCAGAAATCTTGGCGCAGCGATCGCAAAATAATCATACACGTCTTTCGTACCTATCCGTTCCGGCTCGGCGTCATCATCGTAATGAACGAATGCGGACAGATATGGGAACCGGTCGGATAATAATTTAGCAGATCTCCCGAATCGGAACATACCGGTCCGGGATTTTGTTTCACGAAAATCACCGGATCACCGGAAATCTCATCGCGGTGCGTAAACTTCGGATCAGAACGTGCTATAATAGCGCTGAATATCGGATTTTCCGGGTCTTGCGGATAAACCGCTCATGTGGCAATAAGAGTCTGAGGCAGGAACGTCAAAGAACGATCCGCCTGATCGGAGGAGGAAAAAATTGAAGTATGATTTTACGACGATAATGGATCGTCACGGGCACGATGCGATCGCCTGGGACGCCCCCGGACCCCGGCCCTCCGGGATGGCGCCGGCAAAGCCGGATCCCGGATTTGATCTGATCCCGATGTGGGTCGCAGACATGAATTTTGCCGTCGTTCCGACGGTTCAGGAGGAACTGATCCGCAGGGTACAGCACCCCACGTTCGGATATTTTGCCCCGACGAAAGAGTATTATGAGTCGATCATCCGCTGGCAGAACATTCGAAACGGCGCCGGGAATCTGAAAGCGGGGATGATCGGCTTTGACAGCGGCGTTCTTTCCGGAGTGATCAGCGCCGTCAATGTGCTCTGCTCGAGGGGCGACCGGATCCTGATCCATACACCCACGTACATCGGCTTCACGAAGGCGCTGGAAAATAACGGATATCGCCTGATTCACAGTCCGCTGATCTTCGGCGATGATCAGACCTGGCGGATGGATTTTCAGGATATGGAAAAGAAAATCGTGAAGTACCATATCCACACGGCGGTCTTCTGCTCACCGCATAATCCCTGCGGACGGGTGTGGGAGAGAGAAGAGCTGGAACAGATGATGGATCTGTTCCGGAAATACGATGTCTACGTGGTCTGCGATGAAATCTGGTCGGATCTTACGATGGAGGGGTATCGCCATATCCCGCTTCAGTCGGTTTCAGAAGATGCGCGGATGCGGACGGCAGCGTTTTATTCTCCGGCGAAAACCTTCAATCTTTCCGGCATCGTCGGCAGCTATCACATCATTTATAATTCATGGCTTCGGGACCGGGTCCGGAAGGAATCATCCCTCGGCGGCGCGAACGAGATGAGCGTTCTGTATATGCATGCACTGTGCGGCGCGTACCGTCAGGAAGGGATGGAGTGGCTCGACGAGCTGAAAACGGTGCTGACCGGAAACGTGCGGTTCGCCTGCAGCCACATCCGCAATCATTACCCGGGAGTTACCTGTGCGGTTCCGCAGGGAACGTATATGCTGTTTCTCGACTGCACCGGGTGGTGCAAGGCCCACGGGAAGACGATCGATGAGCTTCTCGCGGCCGGCTGGAAGGTCGGCGTCGCGTGGCAGGACGGGCGCATGTTCAACGGCCCGTGCCACATCCGCATGAACCTGGCATCACCCCTGTCGCGGATACAGGAAGCGTTCCGGAGACTGGATGAGTATGTATTCTGATGCTTTCTGATGTTTTCCGGATCGGATTACCGTCGCAAACTCACGTTTCAATATTTGACGGCACGTTTACACCCTGCGTGCCATCGCGGACACACCTTTTTTGACCTGAAGGTAAATCACCAACCCGTCGTGCCACCGCAGACATACTTTTCTTAATTTTATGGCAAATTCCCGCCGGGATATGCCATCGCAATTCAGCTTTGCAATCTTTGAGGGTGCCAGGTCTTCTGAAGCTGAAAATCATCCTGAAAATCATCCGGTTTACAAGAGCACCACGCTGTCCGATCGACAGCAGTGGTGCAGGAAAGCAGGAAATTTTAAAACCGGGTTGACAAATACCCGTGCAGGGTATAAGATTACCCCGCAATCAGAAATACCACCTAAGGGTATCAAGGAGAGATATATGGCAGAACGGTTTGATAAAACACAGGAGTTGACTCCGGAGCAGGCGGAGGCGGAGGGCGAGGCGAGTGTGCACAGCTGCTGCGCGCGGACGAAGAGAAGATCGGACGCTGAGGTCCGGAAGCTGATGAACCGCCTGAAGAGAATTGAAGGACAGATCCGCGGCATCGAGGGAATGCTCGAGAAAGATGCCTACTGTCCGGACATCATGATTCAGGTCAGCGCCGTAAACTGTGCGCTCAACAGTTTCAACAAGGAACTTCTGGCCCAGCATATCCGGAGCTGTGTCGTGGATGACATCAAGGCGGGAAAAGACGAGAGTATCGACGAACTGGTCAGGGTTCTTCAGAAAGTTATGAAATAATGACTTCAATTTATAATACTTAAGGAGATGATTTAAATGGCAGAACAGTATGATGTGACCGGGATGAGCTGCGCCTCGTGCCAGGCTCATGTGGAAAAAGCTGTTTCAAAGGTCCCGGGCGTGAAAAGCGTCTCGGTCAGCCTGCTTACGAATTCGATGCGTGTCGAAGGAGACGCGAAGGAAGCGGATATCGTGAAGGCGGTGGAAGATGCGGGTTACGGCGCGAAGAAGCGCGATTTCGGCGGGAATACGGCGAAAAGCGGAAGCAGTGCCGGCGCAAAACTTGCCGCGGAAGAAGAGGCGCTGAAAGACAAGACGACACCGGGAATGATTCGGCGCCTCGTGTCGTCGATCGCCGTTCTTCTCGTTCTCATGTATTTTTCCATGGGCGCGCATATGTGGGGCTGGCCGGTTCCCCCGTTTATGAAAGGCAATCACGTGGCGATGGGATTGACACAGATGCTGCTCACGATCATCGTCATGATCATCAACCGGAAATTTTTTATCAGCGGGTTCAAGAGTTTGTTCCACGGCGCGCCGAACATGGACGCTCTGGTGGCGATGGGCTCCGGGACGGCGTTTGTTTACAGCACCGTGATGCTCTTTTTTATGACTTATGTGCAGGTGCATCAGGGAAGCAAAGCTGCAGCCGCGGTGATGAACGAGTTTTATTTTGAGTCCGCGGCGATGATCCTGACGCTGATCACGGTCGGGAAGACCCTGGAGTCCTATTCGAAGGGCAGGACCACTGACGCGCTGAAGAGCCTGATGAAGCTCGCGCCGAAGACGGCGAATCTGATCCGGGACGGCGAAGAGGTGACGGTCGGCATCGACGAGGTGCGGAAGGACGATATTTTCGTCGTCCGCCCCGGCGAGAACATCCCGGTCGACGGGGTGGTGATCGAGGGTACGAGCGCGGTCAATGAGTCCGCGCTGACCGGTGAGAGCATTCCGGTCGACAAGGAACCGGGAAGCCCGGTTTCCAGCGCGACACTGAATCAGAGCGGATTCCTGAAGTGCCGCGCGACCAGGGTCGGCGAGGATACGACACTCGCGCAGATTATCAATATGGTAAGTGATGCGGCGTCGACGAAGGCACCGGTCGCGAAGCTGGCGGATACGATTTCCGGATACTTCGTACCGGCGGTGATCGGCATCGCGGCTGCGGTGATCGTGATCTGGCTGATCATCAGCGGAGGAAACATCGGTCTTTCCCTTCAGAGAGGAATCTCGGTGCTCGTCGTTTCCTGCCCGTGCGCTCTGGGACTTGCGACTCCGGTGGCGATCATGGTCGGAAACGGCATGGGAGCGAAGCACGGCATCCTCTTTAAGACGGCGGAGGCTTTGCAGGAGACGGGAACCGTTCAGATCGTCGCGCTGGACAAGACCGGAACGATCACAAACGGAACGCCTGTGGTGACCGATCTGATTCCGGCCGCGGGCGTGACAGAGGAAGAATTGATCCGGAAGGCGGCGGCGCTGGAGAAGAAGAGCGAGCACCCGCTTGCCAAAGCAGTCATGGATTATGCACGGACGCGGGGGATTCGTGCGGATGAGGCGGAAAATTTTGCGGCGCTGCCCGGAAACGGACTGACAGCGGTCTATTCCGGGAAAACACTGGCCGGTGGAAACCGGCGGTTTATTGAGACAAAAGCTGCTCTTGACGGGAAACAGAAGAAGCGGGCGGAAGACCTCGCATCGGGTGGAAAAACGCCTCTGTTCTTTGCGGAAGACGGAAAGCTGCTGGGCATCATCGCGGTCGCGGATACGATCAAGGAGGATTCCGCGGAGGCGATCCGGCAGATGCAGAACATGGGCATCCATGTCGTGATGCTCACCGGCGACAATCAGAGGACCGCGGAGGCGATCGGGCGTCAGGCGGGTGTGAATGAGGTGGTGGCCGGAGTCCTCCCGGAGGGCAAGGAAGCGGTAATCCGCAGCCTTCAGGAGAAGGGCAAGGTCGCGATGGTCGGCGACGGAATCAACGATGCGCCGGCACTTACCCGTGCGAACATCGGAATCGCCATCGGCGCGGGAACGGATGTGGCGATCGATGCGGCGGATGTCGTCCTGATGAAATCCGGGCTGACCGACGCGGCGGCGGCGATCCGCCTTTCGAGACAGACCTACCGCGACATTGTCGAAAACCTTTTCTGGGCTTTGATCTATAATGTACTGCTGATTCCTCTTGCGGCAGGTCTGTACTCCCGCTGGGGACTTTCGATGAGCCCGATGTGGGGTGCGGCGGCGATGAGCTGCTCCAGCGTCTTCGTCTGCCTGAACGCGCTTCGGCTGAATCTGTTTCATGTATACAGCACAAAGCACGATAAGAAGATGAAACATCCGGTTTCTTCCGGATCGGAAGATCCGGCGGCAGGTCCTGCCTGCAGCGCGCCGCTTATTCGGTCGACGGTCCGGATCGACGGTATGATGTGTGAGCATTGTGAAGCACGCATCGAAAAAGCGATCGGTTCGATCAGCGGCGTTCTTGAGGTGAAAGCAGATCATGAAAAGGGAACCGCGGAAGTCGCACAGAGCAGACGGGTACCGGAAAATGAGTTCAAAGAAGCAGTTGAAACCGCGGGTTATCAGTATCTTGGTGTTGATACAGAAGATGGAGGAAAGAAAACGATGAAAGAAACAATTAAAATCAATGGGATGATGTGCGGCCACTGTGAGGCGACGGTGAAGAAGGCGCTGGAGGCGCTGCCGGAAGTGGACAGCGCGGAGGTCAGCCACGAGAGCGGAACAGCTGTTCTACAGCTGAACGCACCGGTCGGCGAGGACGTTCTGAAAAAGACGATCGAGGATAAGGATTACGAGTTCGCCGGCGTTGAGGCGTGACCGGTTCTCCGCTGCGGCCGCGTGACCGGTTCTCTGCTGCGGCCGCGTGACGGATGTATGGTCTCCCGGCCGTTCGGACGCGGCAGTGGACTTCGTATGTTACAATAGAAGAGGCCAATTCTGGCAATCGATATCAATAGAGAGGAGAAAGATTATGCAGGATATACTTGATGTGCTGAAAACCAGACGTTCCATCCGGAAGTATAAGGCAGATCCGGTTCCGGAGGAATTGATTGACCGGGTGATCGAGGCAGGTCTCTGCGCGCCCACCGGGATGAACCGGCAGGAGACGATTATTCTGAAGATCACGGATCCGGAGACGGTCCGCACCCTCGGGATTATCAACGGAAAACGGATGGGAAAGGATGAGTTTGACGCGTTTTACGGGGCTCCGGCCGTGCTGGCGGTTCTGTCCGCGAAGGATAGCCCTACAGCACTGTTCGACGGATGTAGCGTAATCTCCAATATGCTGAATGAAGCGGCTTCGCTGGGACTCGGCGGCTGCTGGATTCACAGAGGGAAAGAGCAGTTCGAGACGGAGGAAGGCGCCGCAATTCTGAAAAAAGCGGGGATTGATCCGGATCAGTATGAAGGAGTCGACAATGTCATTATCGGATACATCGACGGAGAAATGCCGGCGCCGCATCCGGTTAAGGACGGACGGGTGTTCCGCATTGAATAAAACGTATACGGTCTCTTCCGGAAAGCTGCGGGGCTGATCACACGCCGACGTCCGGAAGATCGTTCATGCGTTTGGCGGCCTCACGGATATTATAGCACCGGCGCAAATCCGAACGATTCAAATGTACGGCAATTCCATGTCAAGGATTTGTTAATCGCGGACTGAAGCTTCTAAATCGATCAGGCGCCGCATATCCTCTGGTACCGGCGACTCAAAATGCATCGGCTCTCCGGTGACCGGGTGCGTGAAATCAAGTTTCCAGGAGTGCAGTGCCTGGCGCGTCAGCGAGAGGGGATTGCCGTCCTTCGGTGGTACGCAGGTGCCGGGAGGCGGAAGGACCGCGTCGCGGCGGAGGCAGTTCGGGTTGTAGAGGGGATCACCCGCGAGCGGGTGCCCGAGGTACGCAAGATGAACGCGGATCTGGTGGGTGCGGCCGGTCTCCAGCTGCAGCTGCAGCACGGAAAGTCCGGGAAACGCACGGCTTCTCGGCTCCTGTTTCCATTTCCATTCCGTAATGCGCCGGAGCGTCCGGTAGTGAGTGACGGCGCGGGCGCCGCGCTCATAGTCGACCGCACGCAGGATCAGCGATCCGTCAACCCGGGCGATCGGCAGGTCGATGGTGCCTTCGTCCGGGAGAAGTCCTTCCGCGGCTGCGAGGTACGTGCGGTGAATTTCGCGTCTCTGCAGAGACTGTTCGAGGACGCTGGCGGCGAGAAGATTTTTCGCGACGATCAGAAGCCCGGTCGTATCGCGGTCGAGCCGGTTGATGCAGCGGAATACAAACGGGATGTTTTTTTGGGAAAAATAGTAGGCGAGGCCGTTCCCGAGGGTGTCTGCCGGATGGCTGACGGCCGGGTGGATTGCCTCATTCACCGGTTTGTCGATGACCAGAAGATCTTCATCCTCGTAGAAAATCGTGAAGGGAACCGGAGCAGGTATGAGTGTTTCGGACGATTCTTCATCCCGGAGGCGGATTCGGAGGGTATCGCCGGCGGTGAGCGGATGACGCATGAAGACATGTGTTCCGTTCAGCAGGACCGCTTCCGGATCCGGCTTCATCGAAGCGAGGATATGGCGGGAGTATCCTTTTTGACGGAGGAAGCTGTGGACGTCGGATCCGGCGTCTGCTTCTGTTATTTCGTAAGTGATAATTCGTTCCATGACTGTTACTATAACAGATTTTCCGTGTGACTGAAATCGTGAAAATCTTGTACATTAAAAGTACTCACCTAAGACTTGAAATATATTAAACAAGTGCTATACTGCTTTCTTGGATGGCGGGTGACTTACCGGTGGCCCGCCGGCGAAACTGAACAGCCTGTAAATTCGTTGATAAGAACACGCTGTTTAAAGCATAAGCTTTCCAGAGAGTCCGCGGACGGTGCGAGCGGATGGGCGGTTTTAGACGGTATCCTCTTAGAGAAGCATGGTGAACGGACCGCCTCCTTTTTCGGAGCGGTTTTCAAGTAATCATCGCCGGAATCCTCCGTAAAAGGGAAACGTATGCTGGTACGTGAGTGCCGCCGGAAGTGAAGACGGATGGCGGAAACAGGGTGGTAACGCGGAAATTTATTTCGTCCCTCACATAGCCGTAACGGGTTGTCGGGGACGTTTTTTTTATGCAGAAACCGGTGCATCTTTCAGGAGGTAACGAGATGAAAACATTGCAGAAAGCGGCAAAGTTCATGTCCGATCATACCGCGGCGGTCGTCATCGCATTTGCGGTTGTGACGTTTCTGTTCCCCGCATGGATGGGATGGGTTAATAAGGCCTGGTTCGTAGATTTTGCGACAAACAAATTTACATCACAGACGTTCATCATCGGCATCATCATGATGAGCATGGGAATGTCAATGACGACGCGGGATTTTAAGATTCTCGCGGAACGTCCGCTCGATATTTTTATCGGCGCCGCAGCGCAGTACGGTATCATGCCGTTCCTTGCATACACGCTCGTTCATCTGCTTCATCTCCCGTCTGATCTGGCACTTGGTCTGATTCTTGTCGGATGCTGCCCGGGCGGCGTGTCTTCGAATGTCATGTCGTATCTGTGCAACGGTGATGTAGCGTTTTCGGTCGGAATGACGACGGCGTCGACGATCCTTTCGCCGGTGATGACCCCCCTTCTGGTATCGCTTCTCGCCAGCGGAGCGACGGTGCAGATCAAGGCATTTCCGATGTTCGTTTCGATCATCGAGACGGTGATCGTGCCGGTGGCGGTCGGATTCACTCTGAACGCATACCTTGGCAAAAACAGGAAGTTCCAGGAATTTCAGAAGATCATGCCTGCAGTCGCGGTTCTCGGACTGGCTTTCGTCGTCGGTGGAGTTGTAAACTCACAGGGATCCAGCTTTTTCTCGTCCGGCGTGATTATTTTCGTGGCGGTTTTCCTGCACAATGGGCTCGGGTATCTGCTCGGCTATTTTATCGGAATCCTGACACGCATGAATCGTGCAAAACGCAGAACGATCTCGATCGAGGTCGGCATGCAGAACGCCGGAATGGCGACGAACCTGGCCACAACGACTGCCCAGTTCGCGTCTCTGCCAAACGCGGCGATTATCTCCGCGGTTTCCTGTGTGTGGCATTCAATCTCCGGAACGATCCTTGCCGGATTCTTTGCATCCCTTGATAAAAGAGCGGAGAGAAAAAACGCGAGGGCCGGCGGGCAGTCTGAGGATGGGCGGAAGATGTCAAACGAGCAGCTTCAGGAGAACAGAAAGCCGCAGGTCAGCAGGAGCTGAGCAGCCGTGTAGGTTTCCATCACGCCCTGAAAAACTCTTCCTTTGAATACGTGCAGGGCAAGCAGGACATCCGACAGTATGAAGAAGGACGAACCGGCGAGACAGATCAGTGCGGATGAGAGTGAAACGGATCCGGTGCGGAGCAGCATCGAGTAACTCATCAGGATGATCACGGTCATATAGAGAACCACCGGCGCTTTCATTTCCCGGGGAACGGACGGGAGAATCGTCCGCACGACCCGGATGAAGAGAAGGACGTACGGTACGGCGCCGATCAGAAACAGCAAAGTCAGCTTCTCCGGCCGGATGTCGGACACGGCCGCCAGTATGTAAAACACATGACCGGCCAGAAATGATCCGAGTCCGAATACGAGCGGCTTCCCTTCTTCTGAAATTTCCAGAAGCGTATCCCCTGCACAGCCGAAGGAAAGGGCGATGATGATGAAAATCCTTCCTCCGTTTCCGGGAAGCAGATGTGCGCCTCCGCTCTCAAGAAGAAAGAAGACGATCAGAAGCGGAGTGAGCGCGGATTTCAGAATTCCGCATTTTCCGGTCTCCGCCGCGCGTCTCGCGATGGCGGAAGAAAGTCCGAGATAGGCGATCAGTACGATGATTCCGTAAATTGAAAGAGCCATAACGATACCCCCTTATTGCTATAAGCCTCCGGATTTTCCGGGGGCTTGTTCCATCATAACACAGGGGACGAATGAATGGTTCAGGAAGGTCCGCTCACTCATTCCCTTTTTTATAATAAGCACGGACCCGTTTGTTTTTAATGAGTTCATCTGCCGTCATCCAGTCTGTTTTCCTTTCTCATGCACTGTGCGTTTTATCATTTATCTTACACGACACCTGTAAAATCCAGGTAAAGAGTTCCGAAAATTCCCGTAATTGTTCCGGGACGGAAGTATTTATGCGTGCTGCTGCACAGATCCATCTTCAGCCGGCTGTTTTTTGTTGGTTTCTTTTGAAGGATGTGTGGTATAATTGCCGATGGTAATTAACAATGGTAAATAATCGCGAAACGGTCGGGATGCAAGGTGAGGAAACGGAGGCGCAGGATGGATTCGAAGACGGTGAAAATGGTGATTGACGCATGCCACGCGGCAGGCCAGGCGGTGGCGATGATGCCGTCTCTTCCAAGAGGGGTGACGCCTCTGTACGTGCGGATCATCGATGCAATTGAACAGCGGAACCGGACCGAGGGACACGTGTATGTCTCGGATATCGGCCGGATTGCGGGCGTTTCTATGCCGGGCATCACCCGCGCGCTGAACGCGCTGGAGAAGCTGGGCGCTGTGAAAAAGACGGCGGATCCGGCGGACCGGCGTTTCGTGAGCATCGAACTTACAGAACTCGGACAGTCGTGGTATCAGACCTTCGTCGGGGACTTTTATGAGAAACTGTCGGCTGAGATGGGAGACATCAGCAGGGAAGACGTCGCGGCGATGAGCCGGGTCGTCAGCCGGGTGAGGGAGGGATTAAACCGGATGTCCGGAAAGACGGGATCCGCAGATCTTGCAGAGAATGGAGCAGATGAAACATGAGTGGGGAAACAAAAAGCATGTCGGAAAAACGGAATGATTTTACAGAGGGGAGCATCCTGAAAAAGCTGCTGCTTTTCATGCTCCCTGTGCTCGGAGCGCTGGTGCTGCAGGCGATGTACGGCGCGGTCGATCTGCTGGTGGTCGGAAGATTCGGAACGACCGAGGGGCTTTCCGGCGTATCGACGGGCAGCCAGGTTCTGAATCTTGTGACGTTTGTGATCACCGCGCTGGCGATGGGGCTGACCGTGCAGATCGGTCATTATCTCGGGGAGAAGCGTCCGGAGAAAATCGGCCGTCTGATCGGAGCGGCGATCATGGTATTTCTGGCGATCGCGGCGGTGCTCTGCGTCATCATGGTGGTGTTTGCGCGGCCGATCGCGGTCGTCATGCAGGCGCCCCCGGAAGCGGTCGATGAGACAATCACCTATATCCGTATCTGCGGCGCCGGCATCGTCTGCATCGTCGCCTACAACGTCATCGCGGCCATCTTCCGGGGACTGGGAGATTCCAATACGCCGCTGGTTTTCGTGGCGGTCGCCTGCGCGGTAAATGTTGCGGGAGACCTTCTTTTTGTCGCGGTATTTCACTGGAACGTCGCCGGAGCCGCCTTTGCGACGGTGCTCGCGCAGGGCGTCTCGGTTGTGCTCTCGCTGATCATCATGAAGAAAAAAGATCTGCCGTTCCGGATGAAGCGGGGCGACATCGGATTCAACCGCGAGGCCGGAAAATTTCTGCGGATCGGATTTCCGATTGCGCTTCAGGAATTCCTGACGCAGATTTCTTTTTCCGTGCTCTGCGCGTTCGTCAACGCGGTGGGGCTGGAGGCGTCGTCCGGATACGGTGTCGCCAGCAAGGTGGTCAGTTTTATTATGCTGATCCCGAGCGCGCTGATGCAGTCGATGGCGTCCTTCATCTCACAGAACGTATCGGCCGGAAAAGAGAAGCGGTCCCGCAGGGCGATGGCGGGCGGCATGCTGTTCGGCGCCTGCATCGGCGCGGCGGTCGTCGTGCTGATCTGGACCTGCGGCGGTTCGATCGCCTCGATTTTTACCGGTGATTCACAGGTAATTCAGAACGCCTGGAATTATTTGAAGGGCTTTTCTCCGGAGGCCTTTCTGACCGCGTTCCTCTTCAGCTATTATGGTTATTTCAACGGCCATGATCACACGATGTTCGTCATGATCGCGGGAATTCTGCAGACGTTCTGTGTCCGTCTTCCGTACGCGTTCTATCAGAGTACCCGAGCCAATCCGAACCTGATGAAGATCGGGACGGCGGCGCCGATCGCGACCTGCGCCGGGATCGTGCTGTGTACGGTCTATTATATCCGCACCGTACGGGCCGCGAAGAAAACCGGAGAACCTGAGCCGGACCGGGAATCATGATCCGATGGCGTTTCGAAGGCGGATCCGACCGGAGAAGGTGTCCCCGGATCATTTTCCCGCTTTCATTCAGAAAATGGGAGAATAAACGGACCGCATGAAAAGATCATGAATCCGGGCGGGATTTGACCGAAATCCGCTCTGCGCCGCCTTGCCTGCTGCCTGTTTCTTCGTTATGATAGAGTTATCCGTTGTAGCAGAATAGTTTAAAGGGGATAGCAAAAACGATGAAAGAGGAGTTTATATTTCGCGCGGAACCGTGCGATATGCCGGTTCACGCGATCAAATGGCTGCCGGATCACGGGGAGCCGAAAGCGGTTCTGCAGATCATCCACGGGATGATCGAATTTATCGGGAGATATGATCGTTTCGCGGAGTTCATGGCTTCCAACGGGTATGGGATCGCCGGTATCGATCTTCCGGGACACGGTTCCTCTGTAAATGATCAGGGCGATCACGGATATTTCGGGGAACCGGACGGGAACGCGTCCGTGATCAGCGCGATCCACGGACTTCGAACGATCATGCAGAAAGAATACCCGGGTCTTCCGTATCTGATGCTCGGGCACAGTATGGGTTCCTTTTTCGTGCAGCAGTATGTGATGATGTACGGAGAGGGCATCCGCGCGATGGCAGTCATGGGAACGGGATGGCAGCCTTCGTTCAATCTGAAGCTCGCGCGTCTGATCTGCAGGCTTCAGGCTGCGCGGCACGGATGGCGCTACCGCAGTCCGCTTCTGACAAAGATGGCGCTGGGAAGTGCCAACAAGAGAATTCCGGATGCGAAGACGAAAAACGACTGGCTGACGAGAGATGAGAAGATCGTTGCTGCCTATAACGCGAATCCGTGGGACAATTTTATGTTCACGGTCAATGCCTTTGACGGAATGTTCAAGGCAATCGGATACGTAGAGAAGCCGGACCACGTGAGGCGGCTCGCCCCGGATCTTCCGGTGTTCTTTCTTTCGGGAGCGGAGGATCCGGTCGGAAATTACGGCGAGGGTCCGAAGAAGGCGGCGGGAAATTACCGGAATTGCGGGATGAAAAATGTTCAGATGAAGCTTTATCCGGGGGACCGCCACGAACTTTTAAATGAGACCGATCACGAGAAGCCGGATGAAGATCTGCTTGCGTTTTTCGATGATGCCGTGAACTCAGGCAAAAGCTGAAACCGGTGGAAAATACTGCCGGTCTGTGATATGATGAAACAGGAATTGAACGAATTCGATACTGGTGTACTAAAATTCTAAAAAGGTTGGTGGGCTGCTATGAACAAAGTACAGGATAAATTTCAGGATCTGGTGAGCGAGATCAAGGAGCAGAACAGAATGATCAAGGAGCAGAATGAGAAGATGAAAGAGGAAAAGGCAGGAAAAAGAATTCTTTGGATTCTCGCGATCATCGGTGCGGTCGCGGCGATCGCAGGAATTGCTTACGCGGTTTATCGTTATCTGACACCGGATTATCTCGAGGACTTCGATGACGATGACTACGAGGACGATTTCGACGATTACTTCGAGGATGAGGATGAAGATCCGGAGAAGAAGTAATTTCTGACCATCTGAATCAAATAGGAAAAGTGCGACAGAGCCGGCTGCTTATGATGCCTGAAAAGACAAGCGACGGCTCTGTTTTTCTGCAGAGAATTATTGATGCAGAGAGAACACCGTGATCAGTATAGACAGTGGCGAAAGGATATTATGAAAAAGGGAGATATTGTCGAAGGAAAGATTGAGCGCGTCACCTTCCCGAATAAAGGACACCTTCGCGCGGATGATCGGGATGTGATCGTGAAGAATACAATTCCGGGGCAGAATGTACGTGCGCGGATCAATAAGAAGAAAGCGGGAAGGCTTGAGGCACAGCTTCTTGAGGTGATCGAACATTCTCCGCTTGAGAAGAGGCCCCCGCTTTGCCGGAATTTTCCGGCGTGCGGCGGCTGTCTCTATCAGACGATGGAGTATGCAGATCAGTTGAAACTGAAGGAAAATGAGATTCGGGATCTCCTCGCGCCGGCGATCACTCTGAATCCGCCGGCCGGAAATGAGCGGGGAATTCTGCAGGAACCGTCGGATTGCAGCTGCGGGGCAGACGGGATTTTTGAGGGAATTCTTCCGAGCCCGGATGAGTCCGGCTATCGAAACAAGATGGAGTACGCGTTCGGCAATGCGGTGAAGGACGGTCCTCTGACCCTCGGGCTTCACCGGAAGAACAGCACCTATGATATATTGACCGCGGATGACTGTATTCTGGTGCATCCGGACTTCAACGCAATTGTAAAATGTGTGCTGGATTTCTTCCGGGAACGTGGCATTCCGCATTTTCACAAGGTGACGCATGAGGGCTGGCTCCGTCATCTTCTGGTGCGGCGCGCCGCGAAGACAGGCGAGATTCTTGTCGATCTCGTCACGACGTCACAGGATCTGCCGGATGGAGAGACGGAAAACGAGGTGCTTTGTGCGTTCTCAAAGCGGCTGCAGGAGCTCGTCCTGGAGGGTTCTATCGTCGGAATTCTTCATACGGTCAATGATTCGGTGGCGGATGTCATCCGAAATGACCGGACGGATCTTCTGTACGGGCGGGATTATTTCTTTGAACAGCTTCTCGGTCTGTCGTTCCGGATCACGCCGTTCTCGTTTTTTCAGACGAATACGAGAGGGGCGGAGGTTCTGTACCGGACGGCAATTGATTTTCTCGGGGATGTGAGCGGAAAGACCGTATTTGACCTTTACACGGGAACCGGGACGATCGCCCAGGTGCTGGCGCCTGTGGCGAAGAAGGTCGTCGGCGTGGAGATCGTCGAAGAGGCGGTGGGAGCGGCAAGAGAAAACGCCGCTGCGAACGGACTCACGAACTGCTCCTTCATCGCCGGCGACGTCCTGAAGGTTCTGGATGGCCTGACAGAAAAGCCGGATGTGATTGTTCTGGATCCGCCAAGAGACGGAATCCACCCGAAGGCGCTGCCGAAGATCATCGCCTACGGCGTGGACCGGATCGTGTATATCTCCTGCAAACCGACGAGTCTGGCGCGGGATCTGGAGGTGTTTCGCGAGGGCGGTTACCGGATCGAACGGATCCGGTGTGTGGATCTCTTCGTGAACACCCAGCATACGGAAGTCGTGACGCTGCTGCAGAAGAACAGCGGGCTGTGAAGAAGAACAGCGGGCTGTGAAGATAAACATATTTCAGGAGGTTGAATCGATGGAAAGAGAGGCAAACTGGCCGGGACCGGAAGGACTTATTCCGGCGCTGCCCAAGGATGCGTCGAACGCGAGCCGGCACACAAGGAAGTTTCTGGATGAGATTCTCATAGAAGAGAGGATCATCGGTACCCGGGTGGCAGATATCTCAATGCGGCTGTGGGGAAAGGAGTTTTCCTCGCCGGTCATGATGCCGGCATTTTCACATCTGAACAGGGCGGGGCTCGATCACCGTCCGATGGAGGAGTACGCCCGGGCCGCAAAAGATCTCGGTATCGTAAATTGGGTTGGAATGGAGCCGGATGAGGATTATGCGGAAATTGCCGCGGTCGGCGCCGATACGATCCGCATCATAAAGCCGTTTGCCGATAAGGAAAAAATCCGGTTACAGATGGCCTTTGCGGTGAAATGCGATGCACTTGCGGTCGGTATCGACATCGATCACAGCATCGGAACAAATGGTGATGTAGATGTAGTCGACGGCGAGAAAATGGGTGTTCTGACACCTCAGGATATCGAAGCATTTGCAGGTTATGCACATGAACTCGGAGTTCCGTTCGTCGCGAAGGGAGTCCTCAGTACCCGGGATGCGGTCATCTGTGAGAAAGCGGGAGCCGATGCCATCGTGGTCAGCCATCATCACGGGAGACTGCCCTTCGCAGTGCCGCCGGCGATGATCCTTCCGGACATTAAAAAGGTCTCCGGAAATATGAAGGTATTTGCCGACTGTTCGGTAGATGACGGAAGAGATGCCTATAAACTCATGGCGCTCGGAGCCGATGCGGTCTCCACCGGACGTGCGATTCTGCCGGGGCTGCTGAAAGAAGGAGCTCCGGCGGTCATGAAAAAGATCCGGCAGATGAATCTTCAGCTGAAAGAGCTCATGGGTTATACGGGTGTAGCCGCGACCGACCAGTTCGACCCGTCGGTGCTCTGGTACCACGGGAGGCATTTGTGAATCGGGAATCGTCTGCGGCGTGGCAGCCGTATTTCTCGCCGAACGCATGATCGGGTGAGTCAGAAACTTCTTGACATCCATTTAGATTTTGCTAAAATAGATTGTACAAAATGCAAATGAACTGATGCGCCGGTTTCGGCATCTGTAATACAGGAGGATGAGTCTATGAGTAAGTTTTATGATTATGCTGTAACGAAACGGGATGGTTCGGAGTTACCGATGAAGGAGTTCGCGGGAAAGGTCGTGCTGGTCGTCAATACAGCAACCGGATGCGGGTTTACGCCTCAGTATGCGGATCTCGAGAAAATCTACGAGGAGTTCCACGATCAGGGTCTGGAGATCCTTGATATTCCCTGCAATCAGTTCGCGGGTCAGACGCCGGGAACCGATGAGGAGGTCCATGAATTCTGCACACTGAAGTACAATACGAAATTTGATCAGATGAAGAAAAGCGAGGTCAACGGCAGCGGTGCGCTGGAGTTGTACAAATATCTCAAGAGTCAGAAGACGTTTGAAGGCTTTGGAAAGGGACCGAAGGCGCTGATGATGAGCGCGATGCTGAAGAAAATCGATCCGGATTATAAAAATAACGCGGAGATCAAATGGAACTTCACAAAATTTCTCGTGGACCGCGAGGGAAATGTCGTCCGTCGTTTTGAACCCACAGCCGATATGAAAACCGTCCGTGAAGCGGTGCAGGAGCTGATCTGACCGATTCCGGCCGTTTTGAATGGGAGGAAAACAGAATGAAACTGGAACTTTTTGTGATGACCGGCTGTCCCTTCTGCGGGAAGGTGCTGGATTTCCTGAAATCGTCGGGACGTACGGATGTGCAGATTCTGAATATCACTGCGGATCCGGCTGCGAACGAACGACTTCTCCGCGAGGGCGGGATGGATCAGGTTCCCTGCCTGTTTATTGACGGAAAGCCGCTCTATGAAAGCGGTGATATCATCGAATGGCTCGGAAGTCATCCTGCGGAAAGTGCGCAGGCGTGACTTCCGAAAAACATTGCAAGGCTGCACGGGCAGGCGATGGCTTCCCGTGCAGTCTTGTGGCGGATGAGGAACCGGTTAAAGATCTTTTCAAAAAATGTCCCGGTCAAAGAAGCGGCGCGATGAAGCGGAAGAGTGCGCGCCCGGTCCGCTGGAAATGGTTCTGTGCACCTTTGCGGTAATGATCAGTGACCTCGTCGGATTCGGAGAACATCTTCTCGAAATCCTGCCGGATTTCTTTTACGATCCGGCAGTGATGGAAGAGAACACCGTTTTCAAAATGCAGGTACAGGCTGCGGTAATCCAGATTGATTGTGCCGACTGTGGCGGAGACGTCATCGCTGACGCTCATTTTCGCGTGACAGAACCCGGGTGTGTACTCGAAGATCCGCACGCCGCCCCGGACGAGCCCCGCGTAATAGGACCGGGTTTCCTGATAGACCATCTTCTTATCCGGAATTCCCGGGGTGATGATGCGCACGTCCACGCCGCGCTTGGCAGCAGCGACGAATTCCCGTCGCAGCTCGTCCGTGATCAGGAGATACGGCGTTACGAACCACGCGTAATGCTCTGCATTCCGCAGCATATTCATGTAGACTTCTTCGCCGGTCGGCTCCTCGTCGAGCGGGCTGTCCGCGTATGGCTGGACAAAGCCGGATTCTTTCGCGTGGCAGGCAGGCACGGAGAAAAAGCGGTTCCCGTTTTCAAGATTCACATGATCGGACATCAGTCCCCACATTTCCATACAAATGACGGTCAGGGTTCTGACCGCATCTCCTTCAAGGCGGACGCCGGTATCCTTCCAGTATCCGAACGGCTCGGTCAGGTGAAAATACTCATTTGCGAGGTTGTAGCCTCCGGTGTAGCCGATTCTTCCATCAATCACCGTGATTTTGCGGTGATCCCTGTTATTCATGAAAATATTCAGAAACGGCACCAGAGGGTTGAAGCGCTGGCAGTGGATTCCGCATGACTCCAGTCTGTGCACGAAGCGGTTGTTCAGAAATGTGATACTGCCGATGTCGTCAAATGTGACACGGATTTCCACACCTTCGGCCGCTTTCCGTTTCAGAATCTCCAGGGCGCGTTCAAATGCGCCGTTCTCCTCGATCGCATAATATTCCAGAAAAATAAATTTCTCCGCCTTTTCCAGATCCGCGAGCTGGGATTCGAAGCAGTCCGCAGCGTCCGGGAAATATTGAACATCAGTATTTTCATAGACGGGAAAATTGCAGGTTCTCAGAAGATAATTGGATGCCTGGGCGGCCCTCCGGTCTGATTCTGACAGACGTTTCAGAACCTCTTCCTGCTGAGTCAGGTGACGGAAGAGAATTCCGTCCACGCGATCGAGGCGCATCCGCATTCTCCTGGTTGAATTTTTGCGCCCCATCACCGCGTAGAAGGGAATTCCGAGCACAGGAAAGGAAAGCACCATGATCACCCAGAAAATACGGTAAGAGGCATTCAGATGTCTCGCACTGATCGTCAGCGCGAGGATGAACGCGCCGAATGTGATCACGGTGGACAGCCACGGAATCCGGGATTCCAGCGAGGTGATAAGAAAATAAATCCATGTAAACTGGAGTGCGATCAGAATTAATACGAAGACCAGCCGCACAATACTGTTCTTCGTCGCTGTTTTCTGCTCGACCCGCATCGTTGTTTTATTCAAGCTCTGCCCCTCCCGCTGGCGTCCCAGGCTCCTGACGGTAACATCTCGATTCATTCCTGTTCGGACGAAAAACGTCCGCCAGGGCTATTGTTAAAATTATACACAGCGGCGGGAAAAAGCGCAATCCGGCCATGGCAGGGCGGACAGCGTAAGGATACAAAGGGCGGAGGACACACCGTTTACGATGCGGACAAGAGATCCGGCCGAACGTACGCCATCAAATGTCATGCCAGAAATTTACCATCAATAAAGAAAAGTAAGCCTATGATGGTACTCCGGCCGGAAATCCTGCGGTTCCGGATCTCAGAACAGGAGGATCGGCCTGCTGTGGAGTGGAAAACTGCAGCCGTCGGCGGTCTTGCATCCTGCAGAATAACCTGCCGGTTTTGAAGATGCATATAGTAGAAATATAAGGAGAATGGTAAAATAAATATCTGAAATAATGATCGGTCTTAGATGCCATTGAGCGGATCGGGATCGTTCGGGAATGGGAAGGAAAATTGCTCGACAAGGACAAGGACGGATTATGAGATCAGACAATCAGGAAATGCTCAAGGAATATGCGAGAATGATTGAAAAGGGAACGTATTCAGCTTTCATTGACGGCTCTGTCAATACGAATCTTGCCTATAAACCGGAATTGGTATCCAACAATTATCAATCAGGCAGGAAAGTCCTTTCCACATTGGAAACGGAATTGTTCCATTGTGAGGAGTTTTATATCAGTGTCGCATTTATTACACTTGGCGGGATTACACCGCTGCTGCAGACGCTGAAGGAACTGGAACAGAGGGGGATTCGAGGCAAAATTCTGACTACCGATTACTTAAACTTCAGTGATCCGAGAGCGATTCAGAAGCTTCATGAGCTGTCAAATCTGGAAATTCGTATGTACATGGCGGATGAAGACGAAGGATTCCATACCAAAGGTTATATTTTCAAGAATCAAGAGATCTATCGGATCATTGTCGGCAGTTCCAATATGACGCTGACAGCACTCACGAAAAATAGGGAATGGAATACAAAAATTATCTCCACAAAAAACGGAGATTACTTGGAACATATTCTGACGGAATTTCGTGAACTGTGGGATTCAGAAAAAACAAAAAAATATGATACCTTTATCGGACAATATAGAACCGCGTTCGAAATTTCACGGAAACAACGGGAGATTGCTCGGAAAACGATTCGTGAAAGCGGGGTGTTGGATTTTGAGAAGTTTCGGTTGAAACCGAATGCGATGCAGACAGCTTTTATTACAAATCTTAGGGCATTGATCAATCGGGGAGAGAGGAAAGCATTGTTGATTTCTGCGACGGGTACAGGAAAAACTTACGCAGCCGCCTTTGCAATGAGAGAACTTGCGCAGAAAAAGGTATTGTTTCTGGTCCACAGGGAGCAGATTGCCGAACAGGCCAGAAAAAGTTTCCGAAAAGTTTTGGGAGATGAGGTAACATACGGAATTGTGTCCGGCAATCATAAGGAAATGGGAGCGGATTATCTGTTTGCAACGATTCAGACTATGTCCAGAGATGAAACATTGTCATGTTTTCCAGAAAATCAATTTCAGACTATCATTATTGATGAAGTCCATCGGGCGGGTGCATCCTCCTATCAAAAGCTTGTTGATTATTTTAAACCGCGGTTTCTTCTTGGCATGACAGCGACGCCGGAAAGAACGGACGGATTCGATATTTACAGCCTGTTTGATCACAACATTGCAACTGAGATTCGTCTTCAGGATGCGATGGAAGAAAATCTGCTCTGCCCGTTCCATTATTTTGGGATTACTGAACTGGAAATCAATGGACAGATCGCCGATGATCTCCAGAGCAATGCGAAACTTTCCTTCCGCGATTTTCAGTATTTGACGGGAAAAGATCGCGTGAAGTATATTCTCAGAGAAGCGAATTATTATGGATACAGCGGGAACCGGGTCAAGGGAGTCATTTTTTGCAGCCGGAAAGAGATAGGAAAAGAATTATCCTGCAAAATGAATGAAATGGGACGGCAGACCGTTTTTCTGTGCGGAGAGGATTCACAGGCTCAAAGAGAAGAGGCAATAAAACGTCTGACTGCTGACGATATTCCTCGGAGCGAGCAGCTGGATTATATACTGACGGTGGACATCTTTAATGAGGGTGTGGATATTCCTGATATCAATCAGGTCATTCTTCTTCGTCCGACAGAAAGCCCGATTATTTTTGTACAGCAGCTGGGTAGAGGACTTCGAAAGGCAAACGGAAAAGAATTCGTGGTCATATTGGATTTTATCGGTGCTTATACAAATAATTACATGATTCCCATTGCACTTTCCGGAGACCGTTCTTACAATAAGGACAATATCCGCCGCTATGTGCAGGAGGGATCCCGGGTAATCCCCGGATGTTCAACGATCCATTTTGATGAAATTTCCCGAAAGAGAATTTTCAGTTCGATAGACAGTGTCAGACTGAATGATACAAAGCTGCTCTGTGATGCCTACAGAAAATTAAAATATCAGCTGGGCAGGATTCCCACGCTTATGGACTTCTCAACATTCGGAGCCATTGACATAACAAAATATTTTGCCAAGTTCAACTCTTACTACAGTTTTTTGAAAAAATATGAAAAGGAATACAGTGTCAGACTGGATGAGGATGAAGAACAGGTGCTCGCGTTTATTTCGAAAAAGCTGGCCTTTGGAAAAAGACCGGAGGAGTTAATGATTCTTCGGGATATTCTCGGGAACAGTGCGTTTCATTTCCGCGTAGAATCCTATGCAGCTGACTTGTCGCAGTCAGGTATTGCTGAAACGGAGGAAACGATCGGTTCTGCAATTCGGAACCTGACGAATTGCTTTGCAAAAGAATCGGATCAGAAAAAACTCAGCGTCTGTGTTTTTCTGGAGAAGACTGAGGACGGGGCGTATAAGGCTGCTGCAGGGTTTCTCAGAATGCTACAGAATGAACCATTTCGCGATATGGTAAATGAGACCGTGAATTTTGGTCTGCAGGAATATCGAAAAAACTACAGTCGGCGGTATAAAGATACGAATTTTCAGTTGTACCGGAAATATACGTATGAAGAGGTCTGCCTTCTGCTGAATTGGGAGAGAAATATGAATGCCCAGAATCTGGGCGGATATTTTTATGATTCCAGAACGAAGAGCCTTCCGGTGTTCATCAATTATGATAAGACCGATGATGCAATCGCATACGAGGATCGTTTCCTCGCTGCGGACCGATTAATCGCGCTGTCCAAACACCCGAGGAAGATTACATCCGGCGATGCGGATCATTTTTACAAACGGACGGAAGATGACCGGGAAAATCGGATCTACCTGTTTCTTCGTAAAAATAAAGACGATCGTGAGGCAAAGGAATTTTACTTCCTGGGCGAAATGCATGCGGAGGGGGAACCGCATCCGATCAAGATGAAATTTGATACGTTTGATGAGAACGGGATCGTAACCAGAAGCCGGATGGATGACGCCTTTGAAATCGACTATCGGCTGGAGGTTCCGGTGCGACAGGATCTTTACGACTATATTGTGAATGAATAAACTCACCTGTTTGCGACGGGGAGGATTAAAGCGGAGGAATCTGATGGATACAAAACATGTGGTTGCGGCGGTTATCATACATCAAAGAAAAGTGTATGCCACACAGAGAGGGTACGGAGAATTCAAAGACAAATGGGAGTTTCCGGGAGGAAAAATTGAGCTCGGAGAAACACCGCAGGAAGCGCTTCGCAGGGAAATCAGGGAGGAACTGGATACGGAAATCGAAGTGGGAAATCTGATCGGTACGATAGAGACGGACTATCCTTCTTTTCATCTGTCCATGGGATGCTACTGTTGCACGGTACAGAGCGGAAAGCTGACGCTGCTCGAACATGAGGCGGCAAGATGGCTGGATGCGGATCATCTTGAAGAGGTGGATTGGCTTCCGGCGGACCGTTCGCTTCTTCCGGAGATACGGGAGCAGTTGATCAAAGATACGGGAATGCCGTGCTAAAAATTTCGCCTGCCTTCCGGGCGCAGATCCGCATGGCAAGCGGTGCTTGCGCGGGAAATCTCCGTACGCAAGGAGGACTTTCTTGTCCGGAGGCGGGTTGTGGGGTATTCTTCCGGAGTAAATTCAAGACAGAGGCGACGGACTATGGAATTCAGCGATCAGATCAAAACTCTTAGAAAAGAGAAGCAGCTGACGCAGGAAGCACTGGCGGTTTTAGGAGTCCTCACGATGATGCAGGAGCGGGTGGAACTGCAAAAATAAGATGATGTTTGCGTTCCGGAAAAGAATCTGTTAAAATGGCGGCGTGCGTAAGGGGCATCCCAGTTGACGGGAGTGCCTCTTTCTTTGCGCGGATAGCAGGAAACATCCGGCCACGCCGTGACAGGAGAACGGATTGCGGAGTTGCTGTGACTCATGAAGAGGGACGGGGAGAATGGTTTGAAGAACGATTATTCCGATGGTTATATTTTTGAAGAAGCGCCGGTGATGAAGTCCATCGCGGTTCTGGCAGTTCCGACTGTCATTACGCAGCTGATCAATATTGTTTACAATTACGCGGATACATGGTTTGTCGGCAGGACGGGAAATCCGGCTATGGTGGCGAGCATGTCGGTCACCATGCCGATCTTTGTCATCATGGCAGCCATTGCCAATCTGTTCGGCATCGGAGGATCGAGCGTGATCAGCCGGAGCCTCGGGCAGAAGAGGCCGGAGCGCGCGCGGAAGGTCTTTGCCTTCTGTCTGTACGGCGGAATCGCGGCGGCGATTTTGTACGCGGCCTTTATGGCGCTCTGCCGTTCCTGGCTGATTCCGCTGATCGGAGGCGACAGCAGTTCCTACTCGTATGCCTACAGCTATATTTTCTGGACGATGGTGATCGGCGCCATTCCGACGGTCGGAAATGTGCTCTGCGGTCATCTGATCCGTTCGATCGGTGCAGCGAAGGAGGCGGGGGTCGGCATGTCGATGGGCGGCCTTCTGAATATCGTGCTCGATCCTCTTTTTATGTTCGTGCTGCTGCCGAAGGGGATGGAAGTGACCGGGGCGGCGATTGCGACGATGCTTTCCAACACCGTATCGCTGGTGTATTTTATTGTGTTTCTGGTCCGTCACCGTGACAATCCGGTCTTCACCGTCAATCCGAAGGACATCTCTTTTCAGGAGCGGATTCCGGCGGACGTGCTCGCGGTCGGTTTCCCGGCGGCACTGCAGACGACGCTGGCGATGGTGTCCAATATTTTCGCCAACGCGCTGGTAAAGCCTTACGGCAGCGAGGCCGTGGCTGGCATGGGCGTGGCAAAAAAAATCAATATGATCGCGTTCAATACCACGATGGGTCTCACACAGGGCGTCCTTCCGCTGATCGGATACAGCTACGGAGCCGGGAATTTCAGAAGACTCCGGGAGACCGTCCGGAAAACGGGCATCATAGGCGTGATTTTCGGCTGCGTCTGCACGGTGCTGTTCCGAATCTTCGCTTCGCCGGTGTGCCGCTTCTTCATCGACGAGGACGTGTCTGTCGCCTACGGCAGCATGTTTTTGAGGACGATTGCCTTTGCCGCGCCGCTGGCCGCCGTGTGTTATCTGTTCAACACGGTCTTTCAGGCGACCGGGAGAAAGACGCAGTCCTTCGCACTCTCCACGCTTCGCAAGGGATTTCTTGACATACCGGGGATGTTTCTGTTCGGAAACGTTCTCGGCGCAACCGGCGTCGTACTGGCGACTCCGGTTGCGGAGATCATCTCCACAGGCATCGCGATCATTCTCTACGCGCGGTTCATGAGAACCCTGCGGGACACACAGGATCCGCATATCTGACCCGGAAGGGAAAGGAAGGGACGAAATGACAATTGATCAGCTTCGCTACGCGGTGCTTGTCTCCGAAACAGGCAGCATCACGGAAGCCGCAAGGCAGCTTTTTATCTCCCAGCCGAGCCTCAGCGCTTCTTTGCACGCGCTTGAGACGGAAATCGGCATTCGCATTTTCCGCCGCACGAACCGCGGCGTGACCGTCACAGGGGAGGGAGAGAAATTTCTCGGGTACGCGCGTCAGGTGATAGACGAGATGGGTCTCATCGCCGAGCGGTATCTGGGAGAGAATGCGGTGCGACACAGGTTCTGCGTCTCCACCCAGCATTATTCGTTTGCGGTCAAGGCCTTTTCGGAGCTGATCCGGAGATTCGGCGGATCCTCCTACGAGTTCCGGATCCGGGAGACCAGAACCTATGAAATCATCGAGGATGTGGCGCAGCTTCGAAGTTCCGTAGGGATCCTGTTCTGGAATCCGTTCAACCGGTCGGCGCTGCACCGGGTTCTGCTCGATCACGAGCTGGTTTTTCACCCGCTCTTTACGGCGTCTCCCCATGTTTTCGTCGGACGGTACAGCCCGCTGGCCGAAAAGCAGAGTCTGAAGATGGAGGATCTGGATCCGTATCCGCGGCTTTCCTATGAGCAGGGAGAGCACAACTCCTTCTTTTTCTCTGAGGAAATTCAGAGCACCCGGCACTGCAGCAGAGATATCTGCGTCAGTGACCGGGCGACGCTCTTTAATCTTCTCATCGGACTTGACGGGTATACAATCTGCAGCGGGGTGCTGAACACGGATCTGAACGGGAGCGACATCGTCTCCCGTCCGCTGGAGGTCGACGACTGCATGCACATCGGGTACATCACGCCGCGGGAATCCGTACCGGGGTATTTTACCGCCTGTTACATCGATCTTCTGAAACAGTACGCGTCGCCGGATGAAGGGCAGGACAGCCGGTAAGCTCACACGCCGCCGATGCTGCATACGTCTCAGATGCGGTCATTCCTTCCAGACTTCTTCCGCGATTTCCTTCACGAGCCGGAGCTTCGCCCATTGTTCTTCTTCTGTCAGGCGGTTTCCGATTTCGCAGGAAGCGAATCCGCACTGGGGGCTCAGGTACAGGCGGTCCAGCGGGACGTACTGCGCGGCCTCGTGAATCCGGCGGATGACGGTCTTTTTGTCCTCCAGAACCGGCGACTTGGTGGTGATCAGCCCGAGGACTACTTTCTTATCCGGAGAAACCTTTGCCAGCGGCGCGAAACCTCCGGATCTCGCATCATCATATTCCAGATAGAGCGCCTGGACGTTTTCCCTGGCAAACACATAATCGGCAACCGCGTCGTAGGGACCGCTGCTAGCATAGGTGGAGTGATAATTTCCCCTGCAGATGTGCGTGTTGATGACAAGATCGTCCGGCTTTCCATCCTGAGCGAGGTTATTCACAAGCAGGTATTTTTCCGCCTCCTGTTCCAGAGAGGTGCCGTCCCCGATGTGGGATTTCCAGTACGCATCATCTACGATCATCCCCCAGGTGCAATCATCAAACTGAATGTTCCGGCAGCCGGCATCGTACAGATCACGGATGACCGTGCGGTAGGCGGCGGCAAGGTCCGCGATCAGCTCCCGGTCGTCCGGATAGACAGCATTCGTAATTTTTGCGTTGTCGCCCCGGTACAGCTCCGCCAGGGTTTGAGCCGGTGCGGGAATCGTCTGCTTTGCCACCGTGTTCTCATCCTCAAACTGTTTCACAAAACGGAAGTGACGGACAAACGGATGATTGGCGCCGCCGATTTTTCCGGTCACGATCGCGGAGCCGTGGGTCGTCTCCTCGCCGTGGAAGAAGTATCCGTGGTCCAGCTCGATGTGCTGGATCCCTTCCAGTCCCCACATAAAATCCAGGTGCCAGTAGCTGCGGCGGAATTCTCCGTCTGTGATTACGTGATAGCCGGCCTGCTTCTGTTTTTCAATCAGCTTTTCGATTTCCTCGTCCTCGGTCTTTGTGAGCTCTTGCCTGGAAATTTTACCTTCCTCATAAGCGGCGCGCGCCGCTTTTAATGATTCCGGTCTGAGAAAACTGCCTACAAAATCATATCGAAAGGGTGTGGTGTTTGAATTCATGTGGATCTGCCTCCTTTTCATTTGCCTGTTCTGTTACCTGCCATTATAAGGAGTCGGTCCATTCCCGTAAAATACCTTTGTCAGGGCGGCAGCCATAGATTGAAACTATGACAGGGTACACCCGAATGATCACGTAAATATGGCGCAGTCCACCAACGATGTGATTCCGACAGCCGGGAAGATGACGGTTCTGACCCTTCTGGATCCCCTCATCGCGGAACTCGGCCGGCTGGAGAAGAAACTGTACGGGAAGGCGTATGAATTCGGCGATGTGATTAAGATGGGCCGCATGCAGCTGCAGGACGCGGTTCCTATGACCCTGGGGCAGAGCTTTCACGCCTATGCCGTGATGACCGGAGAAGAGCTGGACCGGATCCTGAATCCGTACGCGCTGGCGTCGGCGGAAGGGGCTGATCAAAAGGCGGCCATGTAAATACAATTTAGATGAAATCCGATCAGAAAAAAGGCTGGTGATCCGTACCGTCAGGTACCGGAGCCAGCCCCTTTTGTGTGTATAAAAAATCAGGTTCAATCAGAACGCGCGGTCGAAGATTGTCTGAATGTCTTCTGCGCTAAGCGGTACGAAGCAGCCGACGCATCCTTTCGCGGCCTTTTCCGACATCACGGCGAAGTGCGTCTTTTCGGTGATGCCGACCTCGCGAAGGGTTGACGGAAGCTCCATCGTATCAAACAGGAAGGTTCGTGTGCACTCGATCGCCTTCTTCGCGATATCCATGTCGGATCCTTCACGGATATCCCAGACATTGCGTCCGTATTCGGCAAATTTTGGCGCGGTCTTTTCACTCAGCACATACTCCATCCAGACCGGCGTGAGAATTGCGAGGCCCTGTCCGTGGGTGATGTCATAGAACGCGGAGAGCTCATGCTCCATCGGATGGACGCACCAGTTTGGCTGTGCGCCGTCGGCGATGATGCCGTTGATCGCGTTGCTTCCTGCCCACATCAGATTTGCGCGGGCATCATAATTGTCCGGCTCTGCGAGAGCAATCGGCCCATATTTGATCATGGTCCGGAGAAGGCCTTCCGCGAAGCGAGCCTGAACATCCGCTCCTTCCGTAAAGTTGAAGTAATTCTCAAACGTGTGGCTCATCATATCCGCGGTTCCCGCGGCAGTCTGTTTTTTGGATACGGTGAATGTGTAAGTCGGATCAAGGACAGACATGGTCGGGAAGAAAAAGTCGGATGCGGTGCCCCATTTTTCATTTTTGCTCATATCGGAGATGACAGAAAATTCGTCCATCTCGGAGCCGGTCGCCGCCAGAGTCAGGACAGAGAAGATCGGAAGAGCTGCCTGAATCTTCCTGCCGTGCCGGACGAGATCCCATGGGTCCCCATCGTATTTTGCAGCTGCCGCCACCATTTTCGCACAGTCGATGGTGGAGCCGCCTCCGATGGCGAGAACCATGTCGATGCCGTTCTGCTTACAGAGTTCCGCACCCTTTCGGACCGTCTCGATCTTCGGGTTTGGCTCGACGCCGGCGAGATCTTCAACTGTGAGACCGGCCTCTTTCATAATTGAGACAGCCTCGTCGTAGATGCCGTTGCGTTTGATGCTTCCGCCGCCGTAGCACAGGAGAACTTTGGAGCCGTAATTCTTCAATTCCGCGAGATGAGAAATCTGACCCTTGCCGAAATAGATTCTGGTTGGGACATAGTAATTGAAATTGTACATTGCGCGTATGCCTCCGTTTTTGATATAGTTGACGGGCTTCTGATTCTAATTTAACATGGTGAGAGAAGATATACAAGCCGGGAGAAGTGCGGCAGGGAGCCGCGGGGAAGGAGGGAATCATGCAGTATCGGTCAGAATATCATTCGCCCATGGGGCGGATTATACTGGGATCGGATGAAGAAGGCCTGTTCGGATTATGGTTTCAGGACCAGAAGTATTTTTGCAGTCATCTGGATCCGGACTGCAGAGAGAAAGAAACCGATGCAATTCGATCGGCGAAGAGTTGGCTGGATCTTTACTTTTCAGGAAGTGAGCCGGATTTTACCCCTCCGCTTCATCTGATCGGAACGGAGTTTCAGCATATAATATGGAAGAAACTCCTCCGGGTTCCGTACGGAACCACGACGACATACGGAAAAATTGCCCGGGAACTTTCCGGGGAACGCGGGGGAAAGCCCGTGTCGCCCCAGGCGGTAGGGGGCGCGGTGGGACGCAATCCGATCAGCATTATCATTCCGTGCCACCGGGTTCTGGGGAGCAGAGGGCAGCTCACGGGATACGCCGGCGGACTGGATAAAAAACGGGGACTTCTTGAACTGGAGAGGGGACGCGGCTGGATCTGCCGGGAAAAATAATACGGCAGATCCTGAAAATTGTAAGATTCATCTTGCAAATCTTCGCGGGGCTTTGCTGTTATCGTATCAGTAACATTTCTTAGTTTTATTTTTATATTGGGGTAAAGGAAAAATGAAAAATAGTGATGGATAAGTGCCGTTAGCCGCGGCACTTTATTTGTACCAGAAATCATACTAAAATATATCCTGCAACCACAGAAAAAGAGAGCCCCCCGCTTCTACCACAGACCTGGATCTCTCTCATACAACCCTCAAAAAGAGGGATTTAACCGCGGAGAAAGTGTTCCCGCCGACAAACCAATGATACGATTATTCCATCCACTCTTCAATCTCTGGAGCAAAAAAAATTTAACATCTGGTTTCAAATTTGTGAAGGTTCTTCTAAAATATATATTTCCGGTCCGGCGTACCATCGCAGATTTGCTTTTCTTCATTTGATGGTACATTCCCTGCCCCGCGTACCGTCGTTGATTCTCGTTTCTTATTTGATGGTACTGAGACTGGCGGAGTTGAGATTTTCGTATGGGAAGTTTTCGGATTTTATTTCTCTCCTGTTGGTACATGAATTGACATCTCTTCGTTTGTGCAATATAGTGGTTTTATCGGAAAATCTAATTGAGTATTTGCATATTATGACAGGAGCCAAACCGCTTTCATGGATAGTCTGACAAAAATTACGCTTAAGTTAACAGAATTTTCCGGCGAACGACCTTCTTTTTCGATGTCTTCTCTCTTTCAGGGCGTTTTAATGGAACAAACGGATTCCTCATTCGCTGAGAAAATGCATGTGACCGGTCTGCATCCGTACAGTCAGTATCTTCAGTTTCAGGGGAATCAGGTGATTTGGACGGTCAATGCACTTAACCGGGAGGCAAAAGAGCATCTGATTTCAAAACTTGAGGCGGATGATTTTCAGAGCGTCTTTATACGGGATCACCAGGAAACTTTTTCGATTGCCGAAAAACAGATCCGCTCCGTTTCTTATGAGGAACTGGTACGAAAATATTATCTCGGTCAATGTAGTCATATCCTGAAGATCGCGTTCGTGACGCCGACTTCCTTTAAAAGCAGTGGCAGGTATCAGTTGTTTCCGTCTGCAAAACTGATTTTTCAGAGCCTCATGATGAAATACGATCAGGCGTCCGGAGACAGTACGATTTACTCGGAAGAGATGTTGAATGAGTTTGAGCGGTACAGTGAAATAGTCGGATACAGGCTCAAAAGTACTTCGTTTTCGATGGAAGGAGTGCGGATTCCCTCGTTTCTCGGTACGGTTACAATACGGATACACGGACCGCAGCAGCTGGCTAATGTTGCATGGATGCTCGCAGCATACGGAGAGTATTCCGGAATCGGGATTAAGACGGGCGCGGGCATGGGAGGCCTGAAGATCATAGAAAAGCAGATGGGGAAGGAGCTTAAGTGGAAGAAGTAATGTTAAAGCTGGCCGTCGGAGGAATGCTCCATGATACAGGAAAAGTGCTGTACCGGGGAAATGATGGAAGAAACCACAGCCAGAGCGGATATGATTATCTGAAAGACGACATCGGACTGAAGGATCAAGATATACTGGATCAGGTCCGTTATCATCACGCAAAATTTCTGAAAAATGCGGGATTGTCTGACGACTCTCTCGCCTACATTACCTATATGGCAGATAATATCGCGGCAGCTGCTGACCGGAGAAAAGGAGATTCTTCCGAATCCGGTTTTAACCGCTCTGCTGCGCTGGAAAGTATTTTTAATCACCTGAACGGGGAACACGGCAGGATGAAGTACCGCCCGGCGCCGCTGAACGGAAAAGAAAAAATTGAATTTCCGATGGATGAAGCAATTTCATTCGATGAGGAATTTTACACACATCTTCGCCATGCCCTGACGGATGTTATGAAGCAAGTGACGGATGGGGAAATGATTCGGCAGGAATATGTAAACTCACTGTTGGAGGTGCTGGAAGCAAACCTCAGCTTAGTTCCATCCTCGACCGATCAGTCAGAGATCGCGGACGTGTCGCTGTTTGATCATGTGAAGCTGACAGCAGCGATCGGATGCTGTATTTTTCGGTACCTGAGTGAACAGAACATAACGGATTATCGGAATTGTCTGTTTGCATCCGGCAGGGATTTTTATGACCGGCCCGCTTTCTGCCTGTTCAGCATGGATATGTCGGGCATTCAGTCCTTTATCTACCAGCAGTACGATACCGGTGATGTTCTGAAAAATCTCAGGGCGAGATCTTTCTATCTGGATATTCTGATGGAAAATCTGGTGGATGAGTTACTGGAGATGAATGGACTGTGCAGGGCAAATCTGATTTATGCCGGGGGTGGCCATGCTTATCTGCTTTTGCCGGGAACAAAACAGACCGAAGAAATTTTGAAGACGTTTCAGCAGATCACGAATCAGTGGATTCAGAAGGTGTTTCAGACCGATCTCTTCGTCGCCTGCGGATACACATTTTGTACTGCAAATGAATTGATTAACAGGCCGGAGGGAAGCTACCAGAATCTGTTCCGCCGGGTATCCCTATCCATCTCGCAACAGAAATCGCAGAGGTACAGCGCGGATGATATTCGTTATCTGAACGCGGCGGGACATGACAGCGGCGGCAGAGAATGCCGCATCTGTCACCGGTCAGATGAACTGGATGAGGATAACTGCTGCCACATCTGTTCGGGGCTGATCCGTCTTTCAAGAGGGATCCTGCGAAACGAGTTTTTTGTAGTAATGGACGGATCCTGCGGGATGGATGGGATGCCGCTCTGGAAAAACCGGATTCTCGTTTCTGCGGACCGTGAAGCGACCAGAAAGCTGATCCGTGATAACCCTTATTATGTGAGAACGTACGCCAAAAACGACAGGTACACCGGGGATATGGTGGCGGCAAAACTGTGGGTCGGCGATTACTGCACGGAAGGAAAAGACAAACTTGAAAAGCTCGTGGAAAACGGGAAAGGGATCCGGCGGCTGGGGGTTCTCCGGGCAGACGTCGACAATCTCGGGCAGACGTTCGTTGCGGGATTTCCTCCGGAATATCAGACGTTATCGAGGGCGGCGACGTTCTCACGAAAGATGTCCCTGTTTTTTAAGCGGTATATCAATGATATTCTTCAAAATGGCAGCTACTCGCTGGACGGCGGAGAAAAAGAGAGAAATGCGGCAGTCGTTTATTCCGGAGGAGATGATGTCTTCGTGGTCGGTGCGTGGAAGGACATCATTGAGTTTGCGGTGGATCTTTCTCATGATCTGGAACGGTTTTCCCAGGGAGCCCTTACAATTTCTGCAGGCTTTGGAATGTACCAGGTGAACTATCCGATCGCCTACATCGCTTCTGATACGGGAGCTCTTGAGGATCGATCCAAGCGTGAGCCCGGTAAGAACGCGATCACGTTGTTTGCAGTTATGCCGGTCGAAACGGAAGGAAGTCTGAAAAGCACGTATCCGTGGAAAGAATTTTGCGACCGGGTACTGAATGAAAAATTCCGTGTGATCTGTGATTACTTTTCCCATACCGAAGAGCACGGAAAGGCACTTTTATATAAGATTCTCGAGTTGTTCCGGAACTGCGGGGAGCGTATCAATCTCGCCAGACTGGCCTATCTGTCTGCAAGGATGGAACCGGGGAAAAAGGCGCCGGAAGAAGAGAGAGAAAGCTATCGCCGTTTTCGTGAGAAACTATATGAATGGATCCAGACTCCATCAGACAGTTCGGAAGTTATCACAGCACTGTATCTGTATATTTACCTGATCAGAGATCGAGAGGAGAACGATAAAGATGAATGAAAACAGATCGTATTTTCAGGGATCGAAAAGAGGATATACAAATCAAAACAGACATTTGCAGAATTTACAGAGAGATGAGATCCGGCACATTGAATTGACAAAGGAAAATTATGTCGGAGAAGCAGAAAGCGTGATCCGGCAATTGAAGAAGGGTTCGTACCGACTTACGACTTCGAAAATCAGGAAATTGCTGGCGCTGGTATCTGAACTTTATAATGATGTAAAGAGGGAGCGGAGTAATACGCTGAATTCTGACTGGGTCAGCCGGATTCAGTACGTCCGTATGCACATTGCCTATGAAGCGGGAAGGGATCCGGTTGTTAAAGAGTTTGTTCAGCAGGCGGACCTGCTTGATATAATCAGGCACATCGGTACCGATAAAGAGAAGCTGATTATTTTCTGTCACTACATGGAGGCATTGGTCGCATATCATCGCTTTTACGATGGAAAAGACTGACAGGGAGGGCATTTGGATGTTTGCAAAAATAGAAATTACCGGAACGATAAGAATCCTGACTGGAATGCATATCGGAGGGAGCTCGGAATTTGCGGCGATCGGCGCGGTGGATTCACCGGTGATCCGTGACGTATACACGGATCAGCCGATGATTCCGGGAAGCAGCGTCAAAGGAAAAATGAGATATCTTCTTTCCAGACAGTACGCGAACGAGCATTCCTTTGTAAAAATTGAGAATGAAGACATAAGGATAAAAAGACTGTTCGGTTATCCAAATGAAAAGAAAGAGAACCCGGAGGATCAACGTGAAGCGCATGCCAGTCGTCTTCAGATTCCGGATATGTTTCTTTCAAACGGAGACGAGTTAAAACTGGAGGAAATTCCGGCTACGGAGATCAAGTTTGAAAATACAATTAACCGGATTACAGCGGTTGCAAATCCAAGACAGATTGAGAGAACTTCACGGGGAACAGAATTTGATATTCACTGGATCTATAATGCTGAAGAAGCCGGGGAAATCGAAGAGGATTTTCGGATGCTCGGAGAAGGACTCCGCCTCCTGAAATATGATTATCTCGGAGGCCACGGCTCCAGAGGTTACGGGAAAATAACGTTTGAGGATCTGGATGTCGACTGCGTCGTCGGAGAAGTAGAGGATGAAATTCTGGAAAAATGCAGAGCTGCTGTGACAGGAGCATGATCAGTTATGAAATATCAGATCTTAAAAATGAGCTTTCCAGGTGCGGTGCATTTCGGAGATGGCGGACTGGCGACGTGCACGAAAGTTCTGTGTGCAGACACTGTGTTTTCCGCATTGTGCTGTGAGGCGGCACGAATCGGAGAAAGCAGGTTGAAACAGCTCGTTGCGGATGTAAAAGGCGGAAAGCTGATCATCTCAGATGCGCTGCCGTTTATCCGGGATCGCTACTATATACCGAAGCCTCTTCTGGAACGTAAAGGGGATCATGAAAGCGACCCGTCCGTCGCAAAGCTTTATAAAAAACTGGAATATCTTCCGGTCAGCCGACTGAAAGATTATCTTGCCGGAAAACTGGATGTCAGAGAAGAGACGAATTACTTTCACGACCATTATGGCAAATCGTTTCTCTCACAGAAAGCCGCGGTTTCCGGTCGGGAAAACTCTAATCCATATGCGGTGGGGCTGTTCCGATTTTCGGAAGAAAGCGGCCTGTATCTCTGTGTCGGATATGAGGAGGACGAAACATTTTTCGGACTTCTCGAGATTTTTGAGTCTCTCCAGTATTCCGGTATCGGCGGGAAATTATCCTCAGGGTATGGACAGTTCCGGATCAGGATAGGAAACTGTATTCCGGATTTTGAAGAGCGTTTCAGCAGCGATCGTTGGGAAAAGAAAATGACACTGTCTATCTGTCTTCCAAGAGATGATGAATTGGAACAGTCGCTTGATGAGGCAAGATATCTTCTCGTGAAACGGAGCGGATTCGTCGCATCCTTCCGTTATGCGGAAACCTCCCGTAAGAAGCAGGACTGCTATCTTATGAGAGCCGGTTCTGTATTTTGTCATGGATTTCAGGGAGATGTCTTTGATGTATCTGCCGGCGGTTTTCATCCGGTCTATCGCTACGCAAAACCGTTCTTTCTGGGGGTGATCTGATGAGCAGCTATCTGAAGTCGATCCATCTGACTTTCCGGACGGTCGGCCCGGTTTTTATTGGAAGCGGGAAATCCGTACATAAGCGGGAGTATCTTTTCAATACGAGAACCGGCGTGATCCAGTTCATCGATGTCGATGAGATGTACAAAGGGATGCGCAAACTGCATAAAGAGAACGATTTTGAACAGTATCTGCTGGGAAAAACGAGAGACAGGGACCTGTATAGTTTTCTGAAGAACAGGGATATTCGGCCTTCTGTATATGACCAATGGATCCGGCAGACCTGTACGGTCGGAGACCGTTCATTGAATGTGCACAGCATCAAAGAGGTTCAGGAGTTTTGTAAAGATCCGCAGGGATTCCCTTATATTCCGGGAAGCAGCATCAAAGGCATGCTGCGTACCGTGCTGGAAACCGCCTGGTATCTGGAGCACAGGGATCATGCGTATGACGAGTTGAAGAACATAAGGGAGGCTCCGCGTGAAGGCAGAAATAAATACCTGAAACGAAACGATCAAAGTCTGTCAAAGTGGGCTTTTCACCGGGATATATTTCCTGATGAGGATGGGAAAAGCGTTCCGGGAGAAATTAAAAATGATTTCTTTCGCGGATTTATCGTCGGAGACACAAAACCAATTTCTCTGGAAGATATGTGTCTCTGTGAGAAAATTGATCTCAATGTGGATGGGGTTGAAAAAAGAGAAAACAAGGTGCCGCTGCTGCGTGAATGTATAAAACCGAAGGTGGATTTTACGGTTCCGATCACAATCGATACCCGGATCTGTGATCTGGATGTTCTCCGTTTGCTGGATGCAGTAAGGATCTTCTACAGCAATTATCAAAAAGAGTTTATCCGAAAACTTACGAACGCGCCGAAAGTACCTGGCAATGACACAACTTTATTTTTAGGAGCAGGCTCCGGATATCCGTCGAAAACCGTAACTTATGGTCTGACGCAGGGAGAGGAAGCGCACCGGATCGTCAGCGAGGTGATCAATGCGACACTTCCTGAACAGTTGAGAAAAGAACATGGACATGATAAAGATGTGGAATTCGGTGTATCGCCGCATATGCTGAAATGTACAAGGTATAATGATAAACTGTATCAGATGGGAGCCTGCTGCATTGTAAAGTATTCCTCCAGCGATGTCTGACTATCAGATTTGCGCCGCACCGCATCGGCACTGACTTTAGGGTGTTTCTTCGCGTATATGCAATGGCATCTTTCGGAAGAAACGGCTTTAAGCCGCAAACATGGATCGGAGCCCGGTAATATCAAGGGCTCCGGGAGGCAGGGTTGGAGAAAAGAGAACCCCGAGAGGGGACGGAAACTAAAAGGGCGGAATAAAGAATGGAGGTAACCTTGTTGGAGAAAAGAGAACCCCGAGAGGGGACGGAAACTGAAGCCACTCGTTGTAAGTCATTCCAGAAGGCTTGGTTGGAGAAAAGAGAACCCCGAGAGGGGACGGAAACGGTGTTATGGGCATATCATGGGTGTTGATGTACGGCTTGTTGGAGAAAAGAGAACCCCGAGAGGGGACGGAAACTTTTTCTTGGCTCTCTCTAAATCCGTCCTTTTCTGTTGGAGAAAAGAGAACCCCGAGAGGGGACGGAAACGAACGCTCAATCCACGGAACGCACACGCCGTGCGGCTGTTGGAGAAAAGAGAACCCCGAGAGGGGACGGAAACACGTATTCATTCCACCAGTCTTCCGGCAGATTTGCCAGTTGGAGAAAAGAGAACCCCGAGAGGGGACGGAAACACAAAACAATATTCTGTTGTTGAACATCTTTTCTTTCTGTTGGAGAAAAGAGAACCCCGAGAGGGGACGGAAACATACTCACAGAGTGAGTATAGTTGAACGGCGTCAGGTTGGAGAAAAGAGAACCCCGAGAGGGGACGGAAACTGAATCAATTCCGAATTTTCATCATTGATTATCCATGTTCTAGGGTTGGAGAAAAGAGAACCCCGAGAGGGGACGGAAACAATTTCCGCAAGTGCACTATACAGGATATCGCTATCCCTGTTGGAGAAAAGAGAACCCCGAGAGGGGACGGAAACATCGCGTCAAAATCGCTGATATAATAGTCAATGTGAGTTGGAGAAAAGAGAACCCCGAGAGGGGACGGAAACTCATACTGAAAATCTCTACATGTCAGATCTTTGTTAGTTGGAGAAAAGAGAACCCCGAGAGGGGACGGAAACATCTGCGGCGGATCCATGCCTTTCTTGTCTTCCGGCTCTCGTTGGAGAAAAGAGAACCCCGAGAGGGGACGGAAACTGTCAGCTTCCCGAATCGCTTCTTCCTTGCTATCATATTCGTTGGAGAAAAGAAAACCCCGAGAGGGGACGGAAACTCAGACGGATTAACCATCATTGCAAGCGGAAGCTGAGTTGGAGAAAAGAGAACCCCGAGAGGGGACGGAAACGTTTTGATCGCCATCGCGTCAAAATCTTTTTCCCGTTGGAGAAAAGAGAACCCCGAGAGGGGACGGAAACGGCTACACAGCAGCCATATGTTTTGCGGTCATGTGTTGGAGAAAAGAGAACCCCGAGAGGGAACGGAAACTGCTACGCGGCTGAAAGTAGCCGCTTTTTTCTTCTTCTGTTGGAGAAAAGAGAACCCCGAGAGGGGACGGAAACTGTAAATGTGACCGTTCCGTAGTGAAATTTTTCTGTCTCTTTGTCAGAGAGAAGAGAGCCCCGCAAGGGGACGGAAACTGTATATTGTGTATGTACGCACTAAGATTGTCAGAGTTAAAGAGAAGAAAATCCCGCGAGGGGCCGAGAAGATCTGTTGTCGCAGCCTGTCCTGTATATAGAAGGGAGTGAAAATTGTGTCGTGTTTGTACGTGACGGAACAGGGATCAAAAATCATGGCGTCTGGAGGAAGGATCATTGTCGCCTGCAAAGACGGTTCAACGAGGTCTGTTCCGGTTGAGACGCTGGAATCAATAATGATTTTCGGTGGGATCGAATTGACGGCAAAAGCGCAGGAGGAATGTCTGGAAAGGGGAATTAGTGTCACATTTCTTTCGACCCGGGGACATTATTTCGGACGATTGCAGTCAACCAGCCATATGAATGCATTTCGGCTGAAAAACCAGATCCGGCTTTCGGAGAACAAGGAAGAAAGTCTCAAGATCACGAAAAAAATATTGGAAGCCAAGGTTCATAATCAGATCGTTCTGGCGAGACGATATTCCAGAAGCAATCCGGATGTTGACAATCGATCGCTGATAAACAATATGTCAATGAATGGAAGGAAAATTGAAAGCTCGGAAACGCTTGAACAGGCGATTGGATACGAAGGGATCGCTGCGCGTGATTATTTTAAAGTGCTGTCCAATATCATTGATACGGATTTCAAATTTACAGGAAGAAACAGGAGACCGCCGAAAGATCCGTTTAATTCCATGATAAGCCTCGGTTATACGATTCTTCTTTATGAAATTTATGCTGAGATTGAAGCCAGAAGCCTGAGTCCTTATTTCGGATTTATTCATCAGATCAAGGAGAATCATCCGACGTTGGCCAGTGACCTGTTAGAGGAGTGGCGGGCGGTAATTGTAGACGCGACGGTGCTCAGTCTGATACAGGGACATGAGGTGCATGCATCAGATTTTGATCAGGATCCTGAAACGGGAGCAGTTATGCTGAACCGGACCGCACTTTCGGCACTGATCAGAAAGCTTGAGAATAAAATGCGAACTGACACGCAATACATCGATTATCTGGATCATCCGGTTATGTTTCGCAGAGCAATCTGGTGGCAGGTGAAAACATTGGCCGGCTGTATTGATCAGGGCGATTTTGACAGTTATAAACCGCTGAGGATTCGCTGATGATGAGAGCAAGTGATGGCTCGGCCATATTTACAGTATTGATAATCTACGATATCACAGACAATAAGCATCGTCTGAAGATTTCCAAATTGTTGGATTCCTATGGAACGCGGGTTCAGAAGTCCTGTTATGAGGCAAAATTGACCTCAGGGCAATATCAGAAACTTCTGCGTGATATCAAGAAGAATCTTATGGAAGAGGACAATATCCGAATCTATAAAATTAACGGCTGCGATGAAATTATTTCATTTGGGACAAGGGATTATAATGAGGATACAGAAGTGATCATTATCTGAGCGATCACAGTGGAGGATGAAACAGTGAACGAAACGATTCTTTTTTCTCCGGTTGGAGGGACGGACCCTATGTCACAAAATAATTATCATGACGGGTCCATGATCCATATCTGCAGAGTATATAAACCGACCAGAGTCATTCTGTACATGTCGAAGGAAATTCTGCAGATTCATGAAACGGACAATCGCTACATTTATTGTCTGGACAGGCTTGCGGAAATGCAGAACCGCAGGATGGATTACGACATTATCGAACGGAGAGATCTGAAAAAAGTATATGACTTCGACTATTTTTATCAGGATTTTAGAGAAATTATCGAAAAAATCATAGACGGGATGGACAAGACCGATGAATTGCTTTTGAATATTTCTTCCGGAACACCGGCGATGAAAAGCGGGCTTGCGGTGCTTCAGACCATCGAGGAATATTCGTGCCGGCTGATTCAGGTAGTCACGCCGGTTCGGAGTATGAATGAACATAATCATGAAGGCTATGATGTGGCAGGTCTCTGGGAGGTGAACGAAGACAACCGGCCGGATTTTGAGAACCGCTGCAGAGAGGTGAAGTGTCCGTCGCTGTCGCTTATCAAGCAGGAAGAGATCATCAAGAAACATATTCATGCGTATAATTACAGTGCGGCCCTTGAGGTTACAGATGCTCTTCCCAAAGAAGCCACAGATCATTATCGGGATCTGATTCAGGCCGCGTTTTATCGCGCTCAGATGGATTTAAAGAAAATGCGGGCTGTGTCGGAACATTCGGAAGAATACATGCACTTTATTCCTGTAAAAGATGACGGGATCCGGCCTGAACTGGAATATGCACTGAATATTGAAGTTAAGATGAAGAGAAAAGAGTATGCGGATTTCCTGCGCGCTCTGACGCCGCTTCTTGTGAATCTTATGGAAATCGTATTAGACAAAAAGTGCGGAATCAGTATTGATGATTATTGCTCAAAGAAAGGAAACATACGAATCTGGGACAGAAATCGTCTGCGGGATTCGGAAGTATATCGTGTATTGGATGATTCCTATCGTGAAAGGTACAGGGGCAGTGATGGATTCCGGACCGGCGGACCGGTCTCGTCCGATCAATTAGTCATTCTGATTGACCGCTTTACACAAGACAACAAAGTAAGAAGACTGACGGAAGAACTGCGGAAGGTCGAGGAAAAAGTCAGAAATATGGCGGCGCATGAAATCGTTTCGATCTCGGATGAACAGATAGAAAAATATACCGGATTTCGCGCAGAACAGATTATGGGTAAGATTCATGAGCTGTTTAAATACACTGGGTTTTCAATTCCGGATACGGTATGGAAGTCCTATGACAAGATGAATGAATATATCATATGCCATATCTGAAGGTTTGCAGTTGCATCGGGATCATTTTATAGAGGGAGTCGATCAGATATGGAAGACATTATGAAACTGGCAGAGATCGCCCTGAATCTTTTGAAAAAGCCGTTTCATCGTATTCTTCTCGGCAGGCCGTGGGACGAAAAAGATGAGTTGTGTGCCTGATGGAATATGATGTGCTTTCCATCTCCGTCCTTCTGTACATTTAGTGATGCAGACGGACGGGAGAAAATCAGATCCGGTCTGAATCATCTGTTTGAGATCGAAGATCCGGAGGGCGCAATCCTGTTCTTCCTGAGCACCAAAGTGAATGCCCCGTATGAAGGAGAAAGGCTGTTCCGGCGGGTGGACTTTTGTGTCGGTTTTTTCCGGGAACTGGAGAACGAATCCCCTGGAGCAGAGGGAGTGGCGGCCACCATGCATCAGGTTCAGGAATGTGTGCTGCTGGCGGTCATGAAGAGTTCGGATGGCTGGTCAAACGACTTCATCCGGATGCCAACCCGAATCAGACGGAGGAAGAGGCTGAGCTGCTGCGTAAGACCATGGAGGCATACAAAAACGGAGATCTTGATCAGCTGAAGGAAATCTTCCAGACGCTCAAGGACAGCCGGCCGGAGGAGGAGTTTACGGATACGCCGGAGGATCTGGCTGAAATGGAGGAAATCATCGCAGATCTGGAAAAGAAGAGGACGGTACTTCAGACGGAGATCGGGCAGATTGAGCAGGATTATCCGTACAGATGGAAGACGCTTCTGGAAAATGAGGAAGAAGTTGCTGCCTTGCAGGAAAATCCGGCCGATCAGCTGGATCTATACGAGAGACAGTATCAGGAACTGATGGAGCATTTTTCTGCTGAAAACGAACGCTGCCGGCTGTAATTATGTGGAGAACATCGGACGATACCTGACAGAGGTTGAAATCGGACAGAAACTGACGCTGTTCCGCGAGCCGCGCAATCCGGTGGATAAGCGTGCCATTCTGGTCATGAACGGAGAGCAGAAACTCGGTTACATTCCAAGAAGTCAGAATGAGATCCTGTCACGGCTCATGGATGCGGGGAAATATTTGTACGCGACGGCAGATGATAAACTTACAGATCAAGAAGACAGTGAATTTTACTATGCGGCGCTGACGATCAGCGTGTATATGCAGGATTGACGCTTGATGGAACCAATCGGTTATTTTTGAAAGGCAGGGGGATGTTTTATGTCAAATAAAGGGCACAGTGAACGTAATATATTTGGCGGCTATGATCATTACGATGAACACGGTAAGAAAATCGGACACAGCGAGCGAAATGTTTTTGGTGGCTATACAAACTATGATGAAAAGGGGCACCGTGTAGGTTCCAGTGATCCGAATATCTGGGGCGGCTATACACAGCGTGATAATCATGGCCGCAAGGTAGGAGAGAGTGATCCCAACATTTTTGGCGGATACACTCATCGTGATGCGAAGGGAAACAGGATTGGAGAGAGCGAACCGAATCTGACCGGAGGGTACAGAAGCACCGATGGCAAACAGGGCTGTTATATTGCCACTTGTGTCTATGGTTCCTATGACTGCCCGGAGGTATGGACATTACGCCGATTCCGGGATGATATTCTGCGAAAAACGGCGCCGGGACGAATGTTTATCCGGGCATACTACGCAGTCAGCCCGTCTCTTGTAAAGAGCTGCGGAGATAAAAGGTGGTTCCGGAACGGATGGAGATTATTCCTTGACAGGATCGTGCGGTCACTGAAACAGAGGGGCGTCTCGGACAGCCCTTATCAGGATGAGTTTTAACTTGTGGAGAGGGGAAGTGCTATGAATCAGGAAAATCCGGAAAACCGAAACAATCCATATACGGTAAATCCTGTATCAGGCTGCGGATATCACTGGGATCCATCGGGTAAGAAGCTGGCCGTTTTCTGCAGGATTCTTTCATTTATCTGCAGGCCGGTACTCTGGCTGATCCTTGCGATACTGGTTATATGGAAGGCGTTGCTGACAGAGATTGTGACGCCCGCCGGGATTTTATGGTTTTTCCTTTCTATACTGATACTGCTCTTCGGAGTCCAGATCGCGATTAATAATTTGTTTGTGCGGCGCTCGCGCAGGCTTTCTCCGGAAGGCAGGCACGATTTCCTGCTTTATCGTTTTCATCATGTATTCCGGAAGAATAAAAAGCGAAGAGCCGAATCGCTCCTCCGGATGGCGGAACTGGATCTCCGGATGCACCATTTCCGTGCGGCGGAATCTGCGCTGCGCGAGGTCGACACAGAAGTGCTCACGGCCAGACATTTGAAGTATTATGATTTTTTGTGGATGGCGCTGGAACTTCTTACAGAGAACAGACAGGAGTCCTCCTCCGCGCAGGAGTGGTATATCCGTTTTGCCGGGATAAAAGCAAAGTCAGACATATTCCCGGATGATGCAGTCATCAAATCCTGGATCGGTATGGATGAGCCGGACAGAGATGCGGTCTGCGGTGAAATCCTGAAGGCAGTGGAGGATGCCACAGAAGAATCTCCGGTGCCTGTTGCCGCGCCCCTTGTTTTTTTGGCGATGGCAGCCCATTGTGTCTTCTATTTTGCCGCATCGAGCTGCCTTCGCAGGGGATGGCACCTTCAGCCGGATTACAGCTGGCCTGCGTCTTCCCTGACGTGCCTTTTCGTGATTGCGCTGGGAGTCTGGATTTTGTATCTGTTTGTCCGAACCTCGCGGCGGGAAAACGGACCGGCAAAGGGCGGACGGCTTGTGCTGCATATTATCACGGGGATCCTGTGGATCTGCTTTATTGTCGCACTGGACGGCGTTTTACTGCCTGGGGCGATTTCAGGCGGTTCGGAACGCGTCATTGCACGGAATGTCGGGGATACGTATTCTCTTTCCGGCAAGAAATATAATTACATTGCGGTGGATCTGGATTATGGCGGAACGGAGTATTTCCGGGCTCAGGATCCTGTGTTCATGGAAGAGTGGCAGGAAGCGGCAGCATTTGATCAGAAAGCCGGGAGCGCGGGGGCAGCGGCTTTGTCGGATGGTGTGTCTTCATCATCAGATGGGCTGTTTTCGGATGGTGTATCTTCATCATCAAGTGGGCTGTTTTCGGATGGTGTATCTTCATCATCAAATGAGTCGCATCCGGACGGTGTTTCTCCGTCAGGTAATCTGGCCGGGCCGGATTCAGGTGAAGGCGCCGGAAATTCTGAATCAGATGAAACAGACAGCGGTTTCGCCGTGCAAAATGCGATGCAGCGGGTTTTTTCGTATCTGGAGAAATCCGGCGTGTATCCTGATCTTGCTATTTCGTTCGATGCCAATGCAAAGGGCGATCTCTATGCACTCATTTTCAGCGGATCCGAAAATAAAGACGGGAAAGAGGTTTCGTTTGAACTTTGCCTGTATGATAACGGCGAAAAAGATACGGACAGCGGAACGGAGCAGGAGATCGTTCTGGAAAAAGTTTATCCGTCGGGCGATTATGATACGGAGCTTCTCGGATTTTACCTCGTAAATACTGCGACGGGCGAGGTCACAGATGAGCACAAAACAAGCTGGTAGGAATATCCCGCTGCCTCTCCAGAGGCAGCGGCTGTAAACATGATCAATCGGCATCTCCTGAGGATTTCTTTATAAATAACAGCCTTCAGGGGTGCTTGCCGATGAACTCTTCTCCCGGCAGCCTTCAGGCGATGCACTTTGTAATATCGGATGGTTCTCTTTGCGTTGGATAGAGAACGAACTCTGAATGCGAAGGATGGTTTGTATTTTCGTTGATTTACGGCTTGTAATTTGCTTCTGAATGAAGTTATTATAGCGAATAGAATCAGTACATCATTGCGCAACTTGAAAGAAAGGGAGAAAGTTGAAGGGTCGAAGAAAATTTTTAGGATTGCTTTTGACATTTGCGCTGATTGCAGGAATGGCACCGAACGTTTTTGCGGAGGATCTTTCCGGAAAAGCTACAGCGCAGGAAGCAGGGACAACGACAGACCAGCAATCGGATGCGGCCGGATCAGCTGAGAAGAAGACGGACGCAGGATTAAGTGATACATCTGACCCGGATGAGGAGACATCGGCCTCCAAAGACAATACGGACAGATCCTCAGATACCGGAGATTCGGATCAGAATTCCGGAAAAGCGGAGGACGCAAAAGCCGGGGTCAATTCACTGGACGGGAAGTCTGCCACGAATATCAAGATTCAGTATGATGAAGATACGACGATCCATTACGTGACAGAAGACGATGGTACGAAAATCATACTGTACTGCATGAACAATGAACTGCACTGGCCGCATGTGACGAAAACCATTCAGACAGTTCCTGAATATGCAGAGACGTCATTTGAAGATTTTTTCACTGCAAATAATATCACGGGAGAGGCACAGGTTAAACTGAAGAACGAGCTGGAAAACATCTTGTATGCCGGCTATCCGTATAACGGATACGGTCTGTATGAGATCGTCGACAAGATCCCTGCTATCTCGGAGAAGGATTTTGATCAGATCCTTACACCGCCGCAGTTTCTTCGGGACGATTTCCCGGACAGCATCGGAAACAATACTTTCACCTATGAAAAACGCAATGACAGCGCCCAAAAGGCTTCGTTGAACAGTTTTCTTATTGCGGTTGGCGGATATTATCATTCAAGCGCAAAGACGCCGTCCGGCCTGACTTATCAGCAGCTGATTCAGCTTCCGTTTTACCGGGCTGCTCTCTGCATGGTTGGTTTTTCGGGCGATCCGATTGAGTCCTATTCCAGTGTATATCTCGCAGATTATTATGTGGAACAGGAACAGGCTTACGGAGGTACGAGAGACGCCATCTGGTCACTCCTGAAGAAAGCCGGATTAGATGATAACCAGGCGCCTGTTACAGAAACTGCGCTGGTAAAAAAACTGCTCGACGCGGATTCAACAAATCAGATTCCCACGACGCAGCCAAATGCAGATGAGGTCAGCATAACCGGCGATCAGAAGTTCTATTACAGCACAGATGATCAGAAGTGGCACACGGGCAGTTTGTCGCTCACTGCACCCAATACGTATAATACGTCGTTTGAACTTTCGCTTCCGGACGGGGTCACAGAAGAATCCGGAAAGAAGCAGGTAAAACCGGGAGAGATTTTCTCGCTGGTTTCTTCAGAAAAACCGTCAGATTCAACAGAGATCACGCTTTCGTCCACGGTTCCGTGGATGGATCCGGCGTTGAAGGTTTATGTAGCGGACAGTACGGTGACCGCTTCCGACGGTAAGGGATTCCAGAACATGATCGGCGCGGTTATCCATCAGACGCCGATTAAAAAAACTGCGGAGCTGTCGGTATCGAAAACGGATTTCACATTCACGAAGGTTTGGGATGACGGCGATAATCAGGACGGGAAACGTCCGGACCCGACCTTGTTTGCTGCCAATCTCCAGCTGAAGGCAAACGGTGTCATAATGACAGGGTATGAGCCGGCCGTAACCGATAACGGGGACGGAACCTGGAAGGTCACGTATCAGAATTTGCCGGGACTTGCAAGAGGCAGCTATACAGTCACGGAAGGAGAAGTGGATTCTTATACAGGAAATACGGGGCCGGTTGAAAATGGCGGAAGTCTGACGAACGTTCACACGCCGGAAACCATCACCGTATCCGGCACGAAGACGTGGGAGGATCAGAACAATCAGGATGGAAAACGGCCTGAGAGCATCACGGTCAACCTGCTAGCGGACGGTACCCCAGTTGACAGAAGGACCGTGCAGGCGGGTTCGGACGGAACGTGGACCTATCAATTTACAGGTCTTCCGAAGTATCAGAACGGCCAGGCGATCAACTATACGGTGACGGAAGATGCTGTGGACGGGTACAGCACGGAAATCAGCGGGTATGACATCACCAACCGGTACACGCCGGGCAAGACCAGCGTGACGGTCACCAAGGACTGGGAGGACCAGAACGATCAGGACGGAAAGCGGCCGGACGGCGTACAGGTTCAGCTGTACGCGGACGGAACTGCATCGGGAGATCCTGTGACGCTGAACGAAGCGGACAACTGGACCTACACGTGGACCGGTCTGGATGAGAAGAGCGCCGGCAGTGCGATCAAGTACACCGTTCAGGAGATGAATGTGCCGGACGGTTACACCGCTTCGGTTTCGGGAAGCGCCGGGCAGGGATTTGTCATCACCAACACCCACCAGCCGGAGACCATCGAGGTGTCCGGGACGAAGACCTGGGATGACGGAGACAATCAGGACGGAAACCGGCCGGGAAGCATCACAGTCAACCTGCTGGCGGACGGCACCCCAGTTGACAGAAGGACCGTGCAGGCGAGTTCGGACGGAACGTGGACCTATCAATTTACAGGTCTTCCGAAGTATCAGAACGGCCAGGCGATCAACTATACGGTGACGGAAGATGCTGTGGGCGGGTATAGCACGGAAATCAGCGGGTATGACATCACCAACCGGTACACGCCGGGCAAGACCAGCGTGACGGTCACCAAGGACTGGGAGGATCAGAACGATCAGGACGGAAAGCGGCCGGACGGCGTAAAGGTTCAGTTGTACGCGAACGGAACTGCATCGGGAGATCCGGTAACGCTGAATGAAGCGGACAACTGGACCTACACGTGGACCGGACTGGATGAGAAGAGCGCCGGCAGTGCGATCAGGTACACCGTTCAGGAGATGAATGTGCCGGACGGTTACACCGCTTCGGTTTCGGGAAGCGCCGGGCAGGGATTTGTCATCACCAACACCCATCAGCCGGAGACCATCGAGGTGTCCGGGACGAAGACTTGGGATGACGGGAATAATCAGGACGGAAACCGGCCGGGAAGCATCACGGTCAACTTGCTGGCGGACGGCGTTCAGAAGGAAAGCGCGGCCGTGCAGGCGGATGCGGACGGAAACTGGACGTACCGCTTTGACAATCTTCCGAAATACGAGAACGGAAGAGAAATCGTCTACACCGTGACGGAAGACGCAGTGAGTGGGTACAGCACGGAAATCAGCGGATATGACATCACCAACCGGTACACGCCGGGCAAGACCAGCGTGACGGTCACCAAGGACTGGGAGGACCAGAACGATCAGGACGGAAAGCGGCCGGGCAGCGTACAGGTTCAGTTGTACGCGAACGGAACTGCATCGGGAGATCCTGTGACGCTGACCGCATCGGGCAAATGGACTTATACCTGGGAGGAACTGGCTGAGAAGAGCGCCGGCAAAGCGATCCAATACACGGTTCAGGAAGTAATAGTGCCGGATGGCTACTCCTCCTCGGTCAGCGGCAATGTGAGGGATGGCTTTACCATTATCAATATCCATACGCCGGAGACAATTGATGTGTCCGGGACGAAGACCTGGGATGACGGAAATAATCAGGATGGAGCGCGGCCTGTGAGCATCACGGTCAACCTGCTGGCGGACGGCGTTCAGAAGGAAAGCGCGGCCGTGCAGGCGGATGCGGACGGAAAATGGACCTACAGCTTTACCGGTCTTCCGAAGTATCAGGACGGTAATCCGATCGACTACACCGTGACGGAAGATGCTGTGGACGGATACAGCACGGAAATCAGCGGGTATGACATTACCAACCGGCACACGCCGGGCAAGACCAGCGTGACGGTCACCAAGGACTGGGAGGACCAGAACGATCAGGACGGAAAGCGCCCGGACGGCGTACAGGTTCAGTTGTACGCGGACGGAAAGAAATCGGGAGATCCGGTGACGCTGAACGAAGCGGACAACTGGACCTACACGTGGACCGGTCTGGATGAGAAGAGCGCCGGCAGTGCGATCAAGTACACCGTTCGGGAGATGAAGGTGCCGGACGGTTACACCGCTTCGGTTTCGGGAAGCGCCGTGCAGGGATTTGTCATCACCAACACCCATCAGCCGGAGACCATCGAGGTGTCCGGGACGAAGACCTGGGATGACGGGGACAATCAGGACGGAAAACGGCCTGAGAGCATCACGGTCAACCTGCTGGCGGACGGTACCCGGGTTGACAGAAGGACCGTGCAGGTGGGTTCGGACGGAACGTGGACCTATCAATTTACAGGCCTTCCGAAGTATCAGAACGGCCAGGCGATCAACTATACGGTGACGGAAGATGCTGTGGACGGGTACAGCACGGAAATCAGCGGGTATGACATCACCAACCGGTATACGCCGGGCAAGACAAGTGTAACCGTCACCAAGGTCTGGGAGGACCGGAATGATCCGGACGGGAAGCGCCCGGACAGCGTACAGGTTCAGTTGTACGCGGACGACAAAGCATCGGGAGATCCGGTGAAGCTGACCGCAAAAAATAACTGGACGTACACCTGGAGCGGCCTGGATGAGATGAGTGCCGGAAAAGTGGTCGAATATACCGTTTCGGAGGTAAAGATTCCGGACGGCTACACCTCTTCGATCACAGGAAGCGCAAAGAACGGCTTTACCGTGATCAACGCGCTTGAACCGACGAATCCGGCCGGAAATGCGG